>Ga0210408_10000387_pt1 | contig 59328 bp, 31 predicted proteins | sample IncBWH4MmetaG_FD_155471 | JGI IMG/M metagenome (GOLD analysis project Ga0210408, IMG submission 155471) | Forest soil microbial communities from Barre Woods Harvard Forest LTER site, Petersham, Massachusetts, United States - Inc-BW-H-4-M | ecosystem: Environmental > Terrestrial > Soil >... | reverse complement strand
AATGACATCACCGGGATGATCGCCGACGTGCTTTCCTACAACACGGGCAAGCACCAATTCCGTTTTGGCGGGGAATATCGCCAAGCGCATCTCAATGAGTTTTACTTCTATCACTCGCTGGGCAAGTTTATTTTTGATGGTACCCAGGGTCCTCCTCAGGGTCCCTTTCAGGGTTCTTGGACGGCCTATTGCGCGACGAATCCCACTCCTGCGGGCTGCACCAATGCGTTGGGTCAGACAGATTCCAAGATTTTTGCCCTCGCGGACTTTCTGGCCGGAAGGGTCGCCAGTTCGTCGATTAACGTTGGCAACGCTGAACGCAAAGTAGTAGTCAATGCGCTGGATTTTTATGGCTCCGACTCGTGGCAGGTAACTCGCAGACTGAACCTTAATCTTGGTCTGCGGTGGGATTATTTCGGCGCTTTACACAATGGCAGCAAAGACATGGGGATCTTTATTCCGGGCCGTGGTATTCAGATCCAGGGCAATGGAATCGATAGCATTTTCCCGAAAAATTTGGGAGATTTCTCTCCTCGTCTCGGCTTCGCTTATCAGCCAACCAGCAGGGAAGATTTGGTTGTTCGCGGCGGGTTTGGTATCTACTTCGATCAGATCAATCTGAACCCCTTCCTCGATTTCCGTCCGCCCAACAACGCATCCGGTGTGCAGGATAATCCCGCTGGACCAAGTCCTGTGTCGATCTATACTCAAAATACGGCAAGCCAGACATCCTACACGTGGCAGCCCAGCACCTACATTTTCCCGGGGGTGCAGACCTGTCCGACGGGAAACTGCCCGGGACTTGGTTTGTTTGACGTTTACTCGGTCAATCAGAAATTCCACACCGCCTATTTCTACAACTACAACCTCAATGTGCAGAAGAGCTTTGGTAAGGGTGCGGCAGTCTTCCAGATTGGGTACGTTGGCAGCGAGGGGCGTAGATTGTCCATCATGCTCAACATTGCCAACCCCGTGCTTGCAGCGCTGTATCCAAACTTCAACAACATTAACCAACTCAACAGCATTGGCACGTCAAACTACAACGCGCTGCAGAGCACGCTGCGTCTGCGCTCTTGGCACGGGTTGAGCTCCGAATTTGGATATACTTGGGCACACAATCTAGACGAGATTACTGCCTACCGCGGAGTGATACCGTTCGACAGTTCCAACATCAAGGCGGACTACGGCAACAGCGACTTCGACACGCGACATACGTTCACGGGTGCGCTGAGCTGGGATGTGCCCGGTTCCGCGCACGGACCGAAGGCACTGACAAATGGATGGAACGTCAGCAGTGCCTTAAGCTTCCACGGAGGTCAACCAAACGACCAGGTGCTCCAGGGCTTGAACCTCATCGGCGATCCGTTTGCGGGTGTCTCTCATAGTTTCGTGAAGACCGCTTCCTTTACTGGCGTTCAGTGGGTAAACCCGAACGCATTTTGCTCACCCAGCCCAACCTGCCTGCCCGACACCGGCTATCCCTCACTTCGCCGCAACCAAATTCACGGCCCCGGATTCAGCGATGTGGACTTGAGTGTCAGTAAGAGCTTCGTGATCACCGAGCGGTTGAAGGCGCAGTTCAAGGCCGAGATGTTTAACCTCTTCAACAGGATCAATCTGGCGTCTGGACCGGGAGCCTTCAGTTACAGCTCTGGCCAGATCGTCGATACAATCGGCGATTTCAACGGAGCGCCTGGAATCGGGCCTGGCGAAGCCTTCAACACGGTCCTTTCGTTGAAGCTAACCTTCTAAAATGCCTTCACCCGTTTTCACGCCCCTGCCGCTGCAGCAGGGGACTTTCTTTGCCATGGGGAACACTTACTCTTCGGGCGCGAAATCCACAGGTGCTTGTGACATTTGACCCGTGTCAAGCCATTTGAAAAAATAACCGTAAGCCGTCGAGACATTAGCGATGTAACCGAGAACGGCCGCGCCTTGGCGCGGCGCATTTTGGCCGCTTGCGGACTGTGGCGAGGGTTTGCCAGCTGGTGAATGCCAGCCAGTTGGTTGTCGATGCGTCGAGATAATTCGAAAGGGTCCAGCGTAGACCGTAACTGGTTGCACTGCGGCCACCTGCTCCGCCGTGCCCAACCCCGAAGCCAGCAGCCGCTCCCCTGGCGTCTGCGCCGGGCTATAGACCCGGCGCACCTTCGCTCCGACTCGCACCTTCTTCTCCAGCTTTACCGATGGCAAATACAGATTCATCCACAGTCGCAGCTCTTCCCGATAGAGCCCATGGATGGCTTCCACTGCAGCCGGCGTGTCGTACCGCTCCCAGCCCAGCAGTTTGCGCACGTGCGTCCAGTTCTTCTGTTCAATGTGCGCATGGTCGTCTTTCTTGGAGGGCCGTCCCCGCGTGAGTTGAATCTGCTGCGCAGCACACCAGCGCTTCAGATGCCAGTTGATGAACTCCCCGCCGTTGTCGGCGTCCACTCCCAGCAAGCGAAACGGTAAGCTGGCCTGCATCTGTCCCAGCGCCCGTTGCACTGCGATCTCACTCTTGCCCAACAATGCCCGGGACTCGGTCCAGCCGCTGTAAATGTCGGTCAGGTTCAGGGTATGGACGAACTCTCCCTCCCCCAGTTCCCCGAATGCGCCACCAGATCGACCTCCACGAATCCTGGACGCTGCCCATTCCAGCGGTCGGTCTTGACCGGAATGTGATGCTTCAGCAATGTTCCCGGTTTCGTGCTCCCGTAGATCCTCCGCCGTCGCTCTCGCTTTCGGCTCGCCAGCCGCCGATCCATGTGCCGCGCACTCAGAGCGAGCAGTTGCTGTTCGGTCTCCTGGCTCATTGCGTAGCGCTGGCGAATCCACGGTAGCCAGCTAGGCAGCAGCGCTTTCAGTCGCACCGACCAGGGATAGCCTGCCGCCTTCCACCCCTCGGTCAGAATCGACTTCACCGCTTGGCCATAGCGTGGCTTCCGTATCCGCGCCCGTTTCCGCTGCCGCCCAGACGGGGGCGGCCCGTTCAGCAACCGGATCGCATACTTGCGGTTCTAGCCCGTGGTAAGGCAGAACTGTCCAGAATCCCGCCCCGGCTTCTGCCTTCCGCCTCGCGATATCTGAAGTACATCCCTCGAAAATACTCCTACCTCGCTTCGCCTCCCCAGCCCGATCTCCTTTGCCCTGATTCTCTGAGTCGGGTTACATCTTAATGTGTCTCGACGGCCCTCCCTCGGGTTACATTTTGCATGGCGCGATAGGTGACCTTGCGCACAGCCGCCGATCTGTTCGATCATAGGCGCAACGCACAAGCGTAGCTCATTAAGAGCGCATAAAGATAAGCTCTTTGAGATCAATATTTTTCCCTAACTCACGGAGTCCCAAGATTTTGCGTGACAGTTTCCTGTAACTCAATGATTCCAATGGACCAGGGGAGGGGGTAGGGGTAACCAATCGGCCATATCTCCCAAAACTGAACTGCCCGTCGGCTCCTGACTTGATCTCTTCGAATTTTTTTCATGCACCTGACTTATGAGGTACTTACTTTTTCGAAGCATGCCGTGACCGCAACGCCTGGTTAGCCCTTTGCCAATTACAAAATTACCAAATTTCCCAATTACTCAATTCCTTCGGTCCACTGCCTTTCGTCACCTCGCTCTCCGGTTACGCCGATGTTACCCTCCATTTGTTAGACCCTCCCCACAAGACGTGTTCCGGAGAACCTGATGCGCCGCGCTCTTTTCTCGAAGTTCAGTGCAGTCCTGGCTCTCGCTCTGTTTACCGTGCCGCTATTCGCGCGCAGCGCGAAGTCTGGCAAGTCCGCTTCGCTGCCGATCACAACTTCGTCCGCCAAAGCCCGCGAGCTCTACGTCAAGGGCATGGAAGATTACGAGAATCTCTACCTCGAGCGTTGCAACGATGATTGGCGCACCGCCGTCAAAGAAGACCCCAATCTCGCCGTTGCTTGGGCCTGGATCGCATTCAACAGCGGTAATCCTCAAGAAGTCAGCGCCGCTCGCGCCAAGGCCAAAGATCTTGCTTCCAAGACCACTCCCGGCGAACAGTTGATGGTTGCCTGGATCGTCAAAGTCGAGGAAGGAGACTTCCTCGGCGGCATCACGGCCATGAACGACATGCTCGCGATGTATCCCCGCGACAAGCATCTGCTCTACCTCGCTGGCAACTGGCTGATGGGAGAGAACGGGAACGATCAGGCGCAGCACATGATGGAGAAGGCGCTCGCCATCGACAAGAATTATCCCGCGGCTCTGAACGATCTGGCCTATGTCGAAGCGCGCAATCGCGAATTCGACAAGGCATTCGATGCCATGGATCGTTACGTTGCGCTGCTTCCGAAAGAGCCCAATCCGCAGGATTCCTACGGCGAGCTGAAGCGCATGGCCGGCGATTTCGAAAGCTCACTCACCCACTATCGCGCTGCGCTCAAGATCGACCCGGACTTCGTGACTTCGCAACTCGGTCTCGGCGACACCTACGCGCTGATGGGCAATCAGGAGCAGGCTCGCATTGAATATGACAAGGCCATTCGCTTCGCCCACACCGAGGCCGATCGCCTGACCTACGGTATGCAGAAAGCGATGACCTACGTCCGCGACGGCAATTACGCCGAAGCCGACCGCCAGTTCCAGCAGATCGCTGAGTCCGCGCACGCCAAGAATCAGGATCTGCAGGAAGCGCAGGCGCTGCGGCATATGGCCGAGTATCAGGCCGACGACAACGTCGCGCTCAAACATCTCAAGCTGGCCGAAGAGTCACTGGATCATCGCTCAACCATCTCGATTTCGGACCGCGAGGAAGAACTCTCGCGCATTCTCCGCAATCGTGTGGTGCACGCAGCGCACGCCGGGAATCAGGCGCTCGCCGACAAGTCGTTGCAGCATCTGGAAGCCATGGCCAACGGCAGCCGCAACCGCGTGATCCAAAGCTCGTTCAACGGAGCAGCAGGAACGCTTTTGATGGATGAGAAAAAGTACGAGGATGCGATCGCGCGCCTGGAAGAGGATCAGGACAATCCCTTCACCATGGAACTGCTGGTTCAGGCTTACTACCAGACGACGCAACCTGAGAAATTACACGCGGCCGAAGCCAAGCTTCGCGGCTACAACATGCCGACCATGGAACAGGCTCTGGTCGTTCCAGCCGCTCGCTCTAAGCGCCCCAATATCTAACCACCGCTCCGAATCCGGGCTCCGAAGTTGGAGCCCGGAACCCCTCGTCCAATCGCCCGGCTTGGTGTAGAGTAAGTGGGCCATTTGTGAGCCCTATGAAGCCTGACGGCGAGCGTCGCTCCGGAACCAGAATCCCCACGCGCGTCTCCACACGTGTCCGAACCACGAAGGGCATCGATCACGCAGCCGAAACCCGCGACGTCAGCGCGAACGGCGTCTTCCTCTACACGAATTCGAAGATGGAGAAGGGAGCCGAAGTCGAACTGGTTCTAATCCTTCCACCCGAACTGACTTCCGGCGAGAAATGCTGGGTCTGCTGCCAGGCGACGATCGTCCGGGTCGAGGAACAGGGTTCAGACTTCGGGGTGGCCGCCCAGATCCGGCGCATGGACATCCTCCCCGAAATGGCCGTCTGACAGGTTGTTCGGCGCGGTTTGCCCCAGTGCCCTGCGTGCAAAATCACACACCGGAATCCCGAAATTGCACGGTCCCTAAGGTCCAAAGCAGGATTTACCGATGAAAGCCTGGTTAAAGCTGTAAAAAAAGGCTTCCCTTGCATCCGTTGCGGTGCAATAATGGCGGCCCTAGAATTGCTCTGGCCAAACTTAGGATACGGACGGGCCCAGTAATGTTGATAGACAAACTGGCGGCCGGTGTGGTGCAAGTGCAGACACCCATCGGGCCGCGATACATAATGCCATCATTCCTCCAGCGGGTGTATCTGTTGTGGGTGTTCCGCAATTTCCCCGTTCTCCCTCACGCCGTTCTCAGCACGCGGCAGCAGCGCATGATCGACCGCATGTGCAGCGAGCAAGTATTTGCCTCGCTACCTTATGTCGACGGGCTGAGCGAGGCTCCGGTCATCGGTATCATCGAGCGCCGGCCGCCAGCTAGAGGCAATCCGTTACCGCGACGTCGCCCGGTTGCCAGCGAGTCCGCAGGCTTGACGGCTGAAGTTCGTCAGCGCCCCTGATATTTCACAAACGCAAGACTGCTTCTGCAGCCTCGCAGAGGTGTGACCCGACATCAGTTTCGGAAAGTTGTTGGCGGTGTCGAGTTGTACGCTGACCTCGGCAACACGACCTTAACCAGGCAGCCGTGGCTGCCTTGCCGGTTGCTGATTTCGATCGATCCGCCATGAGCCTCCGCGATCTGGCGGCAGAGAACCAGACCTACGCCACCCCCGTTGGGTTTTGTTGTGTAGAAGGGAGTGAACACATTGGCGGGATTCAGGAGTCCTGGCCCTTCGTCTTCAATCGCAAGCACGACTTGAGCAAGGTCAGTATCCCAGCGAACCACGACGTCGGCCACTTCACTGTGGGATCCTGGTTCGCAAGGCTTTTTCGTTGCGGCGCTTGTGTTCTCCAGGACCGCGTCGGCGGCATTCCGGATCAGGTTGATCAGCATCTGCTCCAATTGATCGGGATCAGCCTGGAATATAACTTCGGGTCCCTCCCGCACGCATACCTTCACTCGCATCTCGAGAGCCGCTACTCGCGAGACGAGAGCGCGCAGCGGGACATCTTTCAGATTGGGCTTCGGCATCTGAGCCAGCTTGCGGTACGCCTCGAGAAATCGCTGCAGAGAAGCGGAACGCATCTCGATAATTTCGAGGCCTCGTTGCAGATCGTTGCGCACGTCGGGATCGATCTCCGTGGACTGAACCCGCGAACTGAGACTTCCAGCGATCGACTTGATGGGCGCGAGAGAATTGCTCAGCTCATGGCCGAGTACTCGAATGAGCCTCTGCCAGGCTCGTCTTTCCTCTTCCCGGAGGGCGCGACTCACATCGGATAGCACCACCAGCGTGTGCGGCACGCCGGCCTGCCGAAATGAACTCCGCCGCAGGAGCCATCGTGCCTGCGACTCACCAACATTGAGTTCGACCACGGTTTCATTGGTTGCGGAGAGGCATTCCTGCAGCCCCAGTTCTGCTGCCTTACGTCCCATCATTCGAATTCTGTTTTGGCGAAGCAGGTGCTCGCCTGCGGGATTGACCAGACGCAGCAACGTGCCGGGATCGAATGCGAATAAGGGAGCATCGATTTCATCGACCACGCGTTGCAACAGCGCGGTCGCTTCGATCGTCCGCACTTTTTCCGAAGAGAGCATGTCCGCCAGAGCATTGACTTCCAGAGAAAGCTCGCCGAGAGCGTCTTCCGCCGTCGCGTTGCGTGCGCGGAATGAGTAGTCTTCCTCGCGCAGCGATCCGATGACATTTGCCAGCGTCTGCAGAGGTCGCGTGGTTTGCTCCTGGAGTGCGAGAGCCAGCAGCCACCAGACGAACAGTTCAGCGCCCGTCAGAGCCAGCCGAGAGCCGGTAGTCCAAGGCTGCATCCAAACGAGGACGGAGCTCACCATTAAACCGGGTAGCGCAACCAGCAAGGAGTACAAGCTGATGCGATGTTCGTAGAGAAGGCGGGATCGTTTTCGGGGACGGTTTGGCTTCGGAGTAATGGGGCTAGAGCCCATATTTCTCCATGCGCCGATAGAGCGCGCCGCGGCTCAAGCCCAGCGCTTCCGAGGCCTGGCTGACGTTTCCCTGAAACCGCTGCAGCGCCTTGCGCACCAACACCGCTTCCACTGCCTCAAGGCTGAGGTCTTCCAGGTTCTGAGTCTGAGCGCGAGGAGAGCTCAACGAGAGATCAGCGGGTTGAATATCCGCCGTGCGGCTCATTAATACAGCCCGCTCGATCGTATGTTCCAACTCTCGTACGTTGCCGGGCCACGAGTACTGCATCATTGCCTGGAGTGCCGCGGGATCGAATCGTTGCACCGGACGCCGGTATCGCGCGGCATAACGCGCAAGGAAATGCGCTCCCAGCAGGGCGATATCCTCGCGTCTTTCACGCAGTGCCGGAACCCGGACCTCGACGGTATTCAGACGGAAAAGAAGATCCTCGCGGAATTGGCCCGCCTGGCATGCGGCAGGAAGGTCCGTGTTCGTGGCCGAAAGCACGCGCACATTCACTCGACGCGAGCGCGAAGAACCCACCCGCTCCACCTCGCCAGATTCAAGAACGCGCAGGAGCTTGGCTTGCTGGCGCATGGGAACATTGCCGATCTCATCCAGAAAAATTGTGCCGCCGTCCGCGAGTTCGAACCGCCCGATGCGGTCGGTACGCGCGTCAGTGAATGCGCCTTTGACATGGCCAAACAACTCGCTCTCAAACACTCCGTCTGGAATTGCGCCCGTATTCACTGCTACTAGGGAGCGAGATGCGCGCGCGGAGAGCGCATGTAAGGTTCGCGCGACGACCTCTTTGCCAGTGCCATGCTCGCCGGTGATGAGGACGTTGGCATCAGAGGGCCCGACACGCGAGATCGTTTCCAGCACAGCCTGCATCGCGGGCGCGGTCGCAAGGAACTCCGGCCGGCCTTCAGCGCGCAACAAACGGTTTTCGGCTTCCAGACGGGCAGCGTGCTGCAGCGCTCGATGCAACTCCACCTGCGTCCGCAAAATCGACACCAGGCGTTCGTTTTCCCATGGCTTTTGCACAAAGTCGCGGGCACCACGGCGCATTGCCTCGACTGCCAGTTCGACATTCGCCCACGCGGTCATGACAATGACCGGAACCGTGGCATCGGCGGCCACGATTTCCGAGAGCAGGTCGAGACCTTCCTGCCCAGACGTCGTATCGCGCGTGTAGTTCAGATCGATCAGAATGGCGTCGTAGGAAGTGCTCTTCAGCGCCTCGCGCACCAGCACTGGAGAGCGAGCCTTGTCGACGCGGTATCCCTGAGGACGAAGGAGGAACTCCAAGGCGTCGAGAATATGTTCCTGATCGTCCGCAGCCAGAATCCGGATGGGCGCTCCGGAGTCTAGCCGGGACACTGTGACTTCGTCTCCGGTTTTGACTGATGTGGGCATGATTATTTAGGGCGTATGCTGGGAGACCACTCCGCTAATTGCATCCTGAATCAGTATGCCATTATGTTCCAAGGTTGTGCCGGTGGCGCGATCCAATTCGACTTTCGCTTTCTGGTATGTAGTCATCGCGCCTACGAGATCGAGTTCGGCCAGTGCGAGGTCACGTTGTGCAGAAAGCGTCTGATAGCTGGAGCCGGAGCCCAGCTCCTGTTCCTTCTTTGTGATATCAAAAGTACGCTGTGCCAGATCGCGCGCTTTGCGGGCCGCCTCAACTCGCGCTCCGGTCTGATCCAGAGCGTATTGCGCGTTGCGCACTTCGATCCGGACCTGCTTCTTCAGTTGTTCCGAGCGTAACTCTGCCTGGCGATACTCCAACTCGGAGCGGTATTGGTCTGCCTTCGCGACACGGTTACGAATCGGGATACTCAAATTCAGCCCAATATAGTAATCGGGAGAAGAATTATTGAAGGCATTTCTGAGGGCTCCCGCGAAATCGACCGGGACACTCGAAGTGCAGTCCGTGCAGAGAGGATTCAGGGGACCCGCAAGTCCGGTGCCACCATAAAAGCCCACCAGCGAAAGGGATGGCAACAGGGCGTTGCGGGCAGCGCGCCGGCTGATCTGGCGGTTTACGAGGTCGATGTCGGATTCGGCAAGTTCGGGGCGATTGTGCTGCGCGTCTGCGATCAAGTCTCGTATCGACTTCACTGCCTCAATCGGTGCAGGCTGAATCTGTTCGTCGGTTGGGACCACCGGCATCGCTTCCAGTACCGGATCGTCGAGACTCTTCGTGACGGCATTCTTCATGAGAGTTTCTTGCAGTTGAAGATTCGTCCGGGCGACGGTCAACTCCTGGTCACGCTTAGAGACTTCAGCTTCGGCCCGCAATACCTCCATCGTTGGGACACTTTCCAACTGCAACTGCTTCCTTGCGTTCTCGAGCGTCTGCTGGGCGAATGAGAAAGACTGCTCGTTGACGCGAGTCTGCTCGTAGGCACTGACCAAGTCCCAGTATATGTTTTCAATCTGTGTGACTGTGGCGATGACCTGGTCTTTGAAAGCAATGTCGGAGATCCGCTTATTATTGCTCGCGATTCTCAGATAACGCAGGTTCGGGCCGAATCCAAAACCGGCGAGCAATTGCTGCTGGAACGAGAAGCGAAACGTCGAGTTGTTGGACGGCGAGAGGAAAAAGAACGGGCTATTGTTCGTTTGGCGGCTGTTATTGAATTGGAAGCTGACGCTTGTGCCGCTGGGGAAGGCCTGCAGGAATTCTATGGCGCTGGAACCGGTGTTCAACTGCAGGGAGGGCACACCGTAGATCTGAAGGTTTGCGAGAGGTGTGGTCTGATGCTCGGCGCCGATCGAGGCAACAATCGCCGGGTCGTAGGACGAGACCGCCGTACCGGCGCCCAGGGTGGACTGCACGAGTCCGGAAGCGCCAGCTCCTGCGCCACCTGCGCCTCCGGTGGTGCCGCCCGCGCCCGCGCCGGGAGCTCCAGTGCCAAATCCGCCAACACCTCCGCCTGGTGTTCCCTGAACCACACCGGTGTTGACCCCACGAAAGAATCCACCGGCTTGGGTACGAAGGATATCGGTATTCGCGATGGGCAGGTTGTAACGAGCGATGGCCAGATCAAGATTGTCTTCAAGCGCGAGATCAATGGCATCCTTCAAAGAAAGGTAAAGCTTGCCATCACGCACCAATTGCGGAAGACGGGGAGAGTTCGACAGCGCAGGCTCAGGGACCGAATCGGCGGCATATGCCCTCAAAGGATTGCGTGACTTCGGCATCTCGAAGTTCACGGCTGCGGCCGGCTGCGTCCCGCTGGTCGGCGCAGATGGCGCAGTCTGGTTTTGAGCCCACGAGCCTAAACACAGAGCGAATTCGATGCTCACTACGGCAATCACCCTGCCAAGGTTGGGATGTAAGCTCACGATGCGCTTACCTCCGCCGGCTGAGAGAGCCCAGGATTGGCTGTATCGCCCACCATCCAGCCGTCGCGCAGTTGAATGGTGCGGCTTCCGTACGCCGCATTCGCCTCCGAGTGCGTGACTTGCACGATGGTCGTTCCTTGCTGATTCAAATCTCGAAAGAGTTCCATGATCTCCTTGGCCTGTGTGGAATGAAGATTGCCTGTCGGTTCATCGGCGAGCAGCAAAGCCGGTTTGTGGATCACTGCGCGTGCAATGCCAACCAGTTGTTGTTGCCCACCCGAGAGCTGGCTGGGATACAGGTCCTTCTTGGCTACGATCTGAAAGCGATCGAGGGTGTCGGCCACCAGACTCTGCCGCTCCTTACGCGGAATGTCTTTGTACGAGAGCGGAAGATCGATGTTCTCCTGCACCGTGAGGTCATCCAGCAGGTGATAACTCTGAAACACCATGCCCACGTTGCGCTTCGCAAGTTCGGCACGCTGCTTTCGCTTTAGGTCGTGGACCGCCTCCTCGCGGAACCAGTATTCGCCCTCCCATGCGTCATCGAGCAAAGCGAGGACGTTCAGCAGGGAAGACTTGCCGGCGCCGGAGGGCCCCATTACGGTGATGAATTCGCCTTCGCGAATTTCAAGATTGACGCGCCGGAGTACCCAAGTCTGGCCGGCGGGAGTTTTGTAACTGCGCTCAAGATGTTTCAGCTGAATCATTTCGTCTCCGATCCTTATCTTTTACTCGTAGCGAAGCGCGACCATGGGGTCGACCCTGGCCGCCCGGCGTGCGGGAATGTATGCGGCGAACAGCCCGACCGTTCCAACAGCGATGCAAACAAGGGTTATAACAATCGGGTCTCGGGGCCTTGCGCCGTAGAGCATGCTTTGCAGAATCGATGCTGATGCCAGGGCACACACCGTGCCCAGCGTGATCCCCGAGATCAGGAGGATTGCGGCATCGCGAAGAACCATTGTCAGCACTGAGGTGCGCGGAGCGCCGAGTGCCATTCGAACACCGATCTCACGGGTACGTCGCGAAACCGAGTACGTCATGACGCCGTAAAGACCTACGATCGTTAGCACGAGGGCGAGGCCCGCGAATGCGCTCAGCAAAACCATTGCAAAGCGGGGTTGATTCAGTTCACTGGACATCAACTCTCTCATCGTGCGTATGCGCGTGACTGGAATGTCTTTGTCCATCTGCGAGACAAGGTGTTGCACGCTCGCTCCGAGGCTTGTCGGGTCGAGCGACGTGCGAACTACCGAATACAGACAGCACCAGGTATTGAGCTGGCTCGCGGGCAGGTACATCGCTGGATGCATTTCGCGCTGCATTGCGCCCAATCTTACATTCCCCACGACACCGACGATCTCACGCCAAGACGGACCACCCGGAGTCCCGTTTCCTGCGCCTGGCTTCAGCTTCTTGCCGAGCACATTCTCACTGGGGAAGAATTTCTGCGCGAAGGCCTGGTTCACGATCATTACCGGCTGAGTCTTCACGTCGTCGCGCTCGGAGAAATCTCGTCCTTCGAGCAGGGGGATCTGCATGACACCGAAATATCCGGGCGTGATCGGAGCAAGGTCCGCGACGGGCTGTTGGCCTTCGGGCACAGGGTGTTCCGGATCTTCGAAGCTGATGATGATCCCTTCCTCCGTCATCGGGAGAACCAGGACACCGGCGGCCGATTGGATACCGGGCAGGGCACGGAGCTTCTCGAAATAGTCGCGATAGAACTGTCCGCGCGCGTCCTTATAATGTGCGTCCGGCGTGTCGAAGAACATCGTGGTCAGATGGTCCGGGTTAAATCCTTCGTCGGTGTGAAGCAGCCGATTGAAGCTGGTGATGAGCAAGCCCGCTCCCGCCGTCAGCAACAGGCCGAGAGCAACCTGGCCGATGATGAGGCCGGAACGAAGCCAGTCGCGTCCAAGGGCTTCGGATCGTCCGCCTTCTTTCAAGGTGGAGATAAGGTCAGTGCGTGCCCCTGAAATCGCAGGAATAACGCCAAAGATCATCCCTGCGGCGAGCGATAACAGCATCGCAAAGCCGAGCACGCGAAGGTCGACACCCGCATCCGTCGCACGCGGGACGCTCTCACCGATAAGGGCAAGAATCGCAGGAGTGCAAACAAAAGCCAGGCCACACCCGGCCGCTCCACCGCAGATGCCGAGGACAAGGCTCTCCGCGAGCAATTGATACACAATTCTGCGTCGCCCGGCGCCGAGCGCTGACCGCAGCGCCATCTCGCGCTGCCGCTCGCGCATCCGGGCAAGCAGCAGGTTGGCGATGTTGCCACACGCAATCAAGAGCACGAGAGCGACTGAACCCAGCACAACGAGAAGAGCGGTTCTTGTATCGCCGAGCACGGCTTCGATCTCAGGAATTGCGCGGGCCGAGTCATGGTTAGTGTTTGTATTCGGATACGCTCTCGCGAGATTTACGGCGATCGCCCGCAGGTCTTGGTCGACGTCCGATACCGTTTTTCCCGGTTTTCTCCTCCCAAAAGCATTCAGGAAGTGGGCACCACGATTCTTTATGTTGGAATGCGGCTCGGTGGGATCGTCATCGACCGCTAGCGTCGTCCAAACGCCATTCGTGGGCCGTGTGAGTGGAAATCGGAACCATGGCGGCATCACGCCGATGATCGTATACAGATCACCGCTGAGCCGGACGGTGTGTCCTATGATCGATCTGTGAGCCGCGAATTGCGACGTCCACAGCGCGTGACTGATCAGCGCGACTCGAGTCCCTGTCTTTTCTTCATCGGCGGTGAAACCGCGGCCGAGTTCTGGCTGCACACCGATGGCGGGCAGAAGGTCCCATGAAACTATCTCGCCATCCAGTTGCAGAGGCCGGTCGGTGCCAGTCAGCGTGAAAGACGTATCGTGATAAGAAACCAGATGTTCCAGAGTATGGTTCTGCGATCGCCAATCAAAAAAGTCGGGGTAGCAAATGGCGCTGGGCTGGGGGTTGTGGGTATTGATCGATTGCGCCTCAATCAGTTGCTCCGGCTGGTAATAGGGCAGCGGCCGCAGCATGACCGCATCCACGACGCTGAACACGGCCGTGTTGGCGCCGATTCCCAATGCCAAAGTGATCACGGCAACCGCGGCAAAGCCGGGGTTCTTGCGCAACTGGCGTAGAGCGTAACGTAAGTCTTGCATCATGTGAGCCACTCTCGGTTATTCTCCTAGTCGTAACGAAGCGCGATGATCGGATCGATCGCCATGGCTCGCCGCGCAGGGATATAGCATGCTGCCAGCGTCACGATCGCGACGACGATGGAGACGCTGATATAAGTGATGGCATCCATCGGGCTGACGCCGTAGAGTTGGCTCGAGAGTAGCCGTGCCGAAACGAATGCGCCTCCTATACCAAGGGCGATTCCGCTCGCAGCGAATTTAGCGCCTTCCTTCATGATCAGCCACAATACGTCGCTGCGTTGCGCGCCAAGAGCCATGCGCACGCCCATTTCCCTCCTACGGCGTGAGACGAGGTAAGAGAGCACGCCGTAAACGCCGACGATGCCCAGTACCAGCGCTATGCTGGCGAAAGACGCGAACAACAGCGTGATGGAAGCAGAACTAGAAGTCGCGTCAGAAACGACCGCGTGCATGGTTCGAAGTTCCGTGATCGGAATATTGGGGGCCAATCCGGTTAGTGTGCTGCGAAGCAGATTTGCCGTATTGGCGCTGTCACCCGCTGTCCGGATGGCGATAGTCATCTCAGCGGGCAGGCGGCCGTCCTCTAAAGTCGCTGCAGTCGTGTAAGGAACATACACTGTGCCCTTCATGAAGGTGGGCTCGTTGTTTTGAAGGTCGTAGCCTTTTACGTCCGCGACGATCCCGACAACAGTCCGCCAGTTGTTTTCTCCGACGAATCGCACATGCTTGCCGACGGCGTCACCATCGGTCCAGAAACGTTTGGCGGTAGTCGCTGAGACGACGGCCACTGGAGGCCCCCCTGACTCGTCGCTCTCGTTGAACCATCTGCCCGAGATCAGGGGAATGCCCATCACCCGGAAATAGTCGGAACTGACGACATCGAGCCAGAAGAGTGGTTGCGATTCAGTCGGAGATGCTGCCCTGAGGTTCTCGATATCGAAGGAGCGTTTGGCGACTCGCCCGCTGAGAGGCAATGTATTCACCAGCGCAGCTCCGTTGATTCCCGACGTGCTCCGAAGGCGTTCGATGATGTCACGATAGAAGGTGATGCATCGTTGAGGATCAGCGCAAAAAGATTGGTCGGGAGCAATCCGTGCGGTCAGCATCCGTTCCGGTTGAAAGCCTGTATTGACGTGCGACAGCGCGCGAAAGCTTCGAATGAGAAGACCCGCCGCGATCACCAGCATGATGGAGAAGGCGACTTCAGCGATGGCCAGCGATCCGCGCAGCCGCCGCGATACCGATGTTGACGCGCCGCGGCCAGCGGCATTCAGAGACTCCGATAACGCTGCTCGTGAAGACTCGAGTGCGGGCGCCAAGCCGAAGGCCAGTCCGGTAAGAACGGCAAGCCCAAGCGTGAAAAGCAAGACGCGCCAGTCCAGCTGTACATCCAGTAATCGGGGCGTGTCATTGGGTAACACAGACTTGAGCGCGGAAAGGCCAAACGCTGCGATTGCGAACCCCAGGATTGCACCTACACCGGACAGCAACACGCTTTCCGTTAACAGTTGCCTGGCGATACGTCGCGGCCCGGCGCCCAGAGCGGAGCGGATTCCCATCTCCTTCTGGCGGCTCGCCGCGCGAGACAGCGTGAGGTTGGCGACATTGGCGCAGGCGATGAGCAGAATCAATCCGACTGCGCCCAATAGCAGCAGCAGCCTCGTCCGAACATCGGCCACCATGCCGTACTGCAACTTAATGACGGTTACATCCGCATTCCAGGCCTTAGGCATAGTCCAGGGAAACAGGTCGAATACGTGAGACTGAAACAATCGAATCTCAGCACCCGCCTGCGCCTGGGTAACGCCTGGATGAAGCCGGCCAATGACCGGCATGTAATCCCCCGCCCAATAGGTCGCCACATTGGCAGGCTCATTATGCAAAGGCACCCACAGTTGCGTTTTGGGAGAAGGGAAATGGAAATCCGCGGACATCACTCCTACGACTTGCCGACTGACTCCCTCGAGATCGATCGCCCGGCCGATGATGCCTGAATCTCCTCCGAAGCGTTGCTGCCACAAGTCATGACTCAGCACCACATAGTTGTCCTGGCCTGGCGCGTCTTCACCCGAAGAGAATGTCCGTCCTAATTCCGCACGAGTGCCCAGGATCGAGAACAGCTCGGCAGAAACGGCTGTGCCGGTCAGTCGCACGGGGTCGCCGACATGAGTGAGGTTGAATTCATGTCCCTCGGCGTAAGCTGCGACGTCCATGGTGTGGACCTGCTCGCGCATAGCAGCGAACGCGCCCTTGGGATACGTACCTGTGACGCTCATTAGTTCGGCAGAGTGTGAGTAGGGAAGTGGCCGCAGGAGGATACCGCTGACCAGGCTGAAGATTGCTGTGTTCGCGCCGATTCCGAGTGCGAGCGTAAACGCCGCAATGGCCGTGAACCCAAGGCTCTTGTGCAACTGGCGCAACCCGAAACGAACGTCTTGCATCAGTCCGGTCATTTCCTCTCCTTCATTCGTCGCGGAGCGCTGTGATAGGCTGCACTCGCACGGCACGGTGGGCAGGCAGAGAAGCGGCTGCGAGCGCAACGAATCCGATTGTCAGTACGACGAAGATCAGCGTCTTCGGATCGCTGTACGAGACTCCGTACAGCTGGTTCTTGACGAAGCTACTCAGAGCAATTGACAGCGGCACAGCCACGACCACGCTGCAGCCAGTAATCGCGAGGACCTCGCGCAGGACCAGTTTCACAACCGCTCCGCGTGTCGCTCCAAGAGCCATACGCACTCCGATTTCCCGCGTCCGTTGCGCAATCGAATACGCCAGCACGCCGTAAAGGCCAATCGCAGTAATGAACGCTGCTACGACTCCAAAACTGCTGGCCAGAAAAGAAAGCATGCGTTCCGAAATCAACGTGATATCGATTCCCACATTCAAGGGTTGCAGCGTATCGACCACAAGTCTGGAATCGATTTGGGCGACGGCCACGCGAACTGTGCTGGCAGCCTCTTCAGGCGCCTGTTGAGTCCGGACATAAACGGCCACTGAACCGGGTTCTGCATCCTGGAAGATCGGCGTGTAGAAGATCGGGACAAATAAGTCATGGACGCTCCCGTGCTTAGCATCCTTCACGACGCCCACGATCGAGAGCGGTTTGTCCGTCTTACCGACCGTAAATGTCTTTCCCAGCGCTTGTTCTGGCCGCCCAAAAAACTTGCGGGCGAAACTCTCATTCACCACGACAACTTTGTTGGTGGTGGGAGTATCCGCGTCATTGAAGACTCGGCCCGCCGCAAGCGGAATCCGCAACGTCGCGAAGTATGCGGGCGTGACGTGTTCCCATTCGAAGCTCCTGCGTTCGCCCTCCTGTGGTTGATATCCCGGTACGTCGATGGAAAATGTGCTGTCGGATTGGGCCAGGACGGGGTCGTCGGTCATACCGACCGATTGCACGCCCGGTTGGGTGCTGAATGTCTCGATCAGCCGTTTGTACAATGCTGTCACTGCAGAAGGTTGATATCCGGCCAGCCGCGGATCGAGCTGGAAGGTGAGCAGATGATCCGTTACAAACCCCACATCGACCGACTTGAGATTGCGCAGCGTGCGGCTGAACAGTCCGGCTCCCACGAGCAATACCAGGCTAAGAGCAATCTGCACGCCCACGGTGATCCGGCGGAATCGCGCATGGGAAACTTCCCCGGTTCCTGTTTGTTGCTTCAAGGCAGCGGTGACTTTGGGCCTATAGAACTGTGCGATCGGCGCGAGGCTGAAGAGGACGCTTGCGCCAACGGAGACCAGAAAACAGAACAGGACAACGCTTCGGTCGGGAGATGCAGATAAGGGGGAAATGCCCTCGGGCGCCGACGTCGGTGTGATTAAAGCAATGAGTGCTTTGGTGAGAAGGGGTGAAAGCGCGAGCCCCAGTGCTCCTCCGCAGAGTCCCAGAGCCAGGCCTTCCACCAGCAATTGTCCGATAATCCTTACCCGACTCGCGCCTAGCGAATAGCGGACCGACATTTCACGGATACGGCCGGCAGCGCGTACCAGCAGAAGGCTGCCAACGTTGGCGGTCGCCATCAGCGTGAGCAATCCAACCATTCCCATGAGAATGAGCAGCGGTACTCGCATGTTTTCCCGCAAAGGAGAGAAGCCCCTGGACGCGTCGAGCAGGGTCAGGTAACTTTTTGCCACGAACTGATCGCGAAAGCGCTGGTTTTTGCTCGTAATGCTTTGGAGTTCCATTTGGCGCAGGGATTTCCATAACGGAGTGATCCCGGCTTCGGCGTGCTGCAGCGCGACACCAGGCTTGAGGCGTGCGACGATGTTCAGCCATTTGGACCGGCGATCCTCGAGTTCGTCCCATCCCGGAGTCATCTGCGCCTTCATGGTGATGGGAACGAAGATGTCCGGGAGGCTTCCGCTGATCGCGCTGTCGAAACCGGGTTGCACCACACCAATGATGGTGAACGGATTTCCATTGATCGAAACACCCTGGTTGATGACCCCAGGATCGGAAGCGAAGTGCTGCGTCCAGTAGCGATAACTGAGGACAACCAGCGGCGAAGCGCCACGTGCCGCGCTATCTTCAGGCAGGAAGAGACGTCCGAATACAGGTTTTACACCCAGCACGGAAAAGTAATTCCCGCTAACCAGTTCGCTCTTTACCAGGCTCGAACTGTTTCTCCATTGCAGGCCGACCTGCTTCGGGAACATGGCGAGCATCCCGGAAAAGACCTCGTTCTGATCGCGCAGATCGCGATACATCGGATAAGAAAAATAGAGTTGGTCCGAGCCGGCATAAGAATCCGTATGCCCCGTATCGGAACCGACGAACTTTAACTGCACGAGGCGGTCAGGTTCAGAGACCGGCAATTGCTTCAGTAGAACCTGATCCACAAGGGAAAAGATTGCGGCGTTGGCTCCGATGCCGACGGCCAGCGTGAGCACCGCAATCGCGGTGAGTCCCGGGTACTTGCGCAACTGGCGAAAAGCGTAACGGACGTTCTGAAGCAGTGTTTCCATAATTCCTCACTCGTAACGCAGGGCCACCATGGGATCTACTTTTGCAGTGCGGCGAGCCGGAATCCAGGCTGCGATCACGGCCACCAGCACCAGGGCTCCGGCGGCTGCAGCCAGAGTGACGGGGTCGTTGGCACGCACGCCGAACAACATAGAACCAATCCAGCGAGCAATCACGAGCGATCCCAGAATTCCGGCTACTGCCCCGACGCCGATCCAAACCGAAGCCTGCCAGACCACAATTCCAACCACTTGACTCTGAGTGGCTCCGAGAGCCATCCGGATGCCGATTTCCTGTGTGCGCTGATTCACGAGCAGCGACACGACCCCATAGATTCCAAACGCGGTCAAGAGCAAACCGATGAAGGCAAACAAGGAGAGGAGAGCGGCGCTGAAGCGTGGGCGCTCTGCCATCCTGCTGACATTACGCGCCAAAGTACTCAGTTCGACAGGCAACGTCGGGTCCAGGCCGGCGACCGTTTCTCGCAACTCATGTGCCAGAGTTGGACCCGCGATCGCGCTGCGGATGACGACGCTCACGCGCTGTGAGTCCGGATAGTTAAAAATGATGTCATTGTCACTGTGGTGGCGGACCATGTAGTACTCAGGTCCGACCGCCCCTCCCAGACCCTGGTTTTGCGTATTGCCCGTGACACCCACAATAATGAAAGGAGAGCTCAATGCCGCCCGGTCGGTGCGAAATTGAATCTTCCTACCCAAAACGTCTTCAGTGGAAAACATCTTTCGCGCCAGGGCTTGGTTGAGAATGATCGTGTGAACGTCCGGATCGCGGTCCTGCTCGCTGAAGGCGTGGCCGCGGAGAAACGCGATTCCTAACGCCGAAAAATAGTCAGGCGTGACGCACCGCCATCCCACGATGCCACCAACGCCCTCGGTGGGAGCAAGCGACGGTTCACCTTCTCCCTGCAAAGCAAAATAGGGCATCGTGCGTGCGGGCGCACTGGGTGGAAGTGAATCTGTTAGCGCGGCAGCATCGATTCCCGGAAGTTCTGCGAGCCGTCTCTCCACTGCTTCGAAGAACGAAAGCCTTTCTTTGGCGGTGGCGTATTTCTGCTGTCCCAGCGTGAGCTCCGCAGTCACAATGTTTTGAGTATTGATCCCCAGAGGCTCGGCCTGGAGCTTTCGCAGGCTGCGGACAAACAGAAACGCACTAGTCATAAGGATGATCGCAATCCACACTTCCACGACCAGCAGGCCTTGTCGCAGCCGACTGGGGCGCTGTCCCGCGACTGCGTTTACGGAGAGCATTTGCGGCGGCCTCTCCAGAGCGGGAGCTGTCCCGAAGAAGATCCCTGAAATGAGAGACACCGCCAGCGCGAAGAACAAGATCCGAATATCGATCGAGGTTTCGGTCAGGCGCGGAATTCCCGCCGGGGCTAACGACACAGAGACTCGAAGCAGGAGATAAGCGATTCCGGTACCGACTGCTCCCCCGATGAGCGCGAGCATGACACTCTCGGTCAGCCTTTGACGGAACAGACGAGCGCGTCCTGCTCCCAGCGCAGAACGAACCGCCAATTCCAGGCGCCGGCCCGTACTTCGGGCAAGGACCAGATTGGCCGCATTGGTGCAGGCAATCGCGAGCACCGCGATTGCCGACAGCAGGAGCAGCCAAGCGGCACGGCGAGAGTCGTGGACCTGCAGATCATGGATGGAGTGCACTTGCAGGCGGAGCACTTGCCGAAAAGGAGGCGGCGCAGACTGCACAAAATCGCGAAACAGCGGCTGCAACTCCGCTTTGGCTTGCTCCACTGTCGCGCCGGGCTTCATCCGGCCGAACACACGGACCACCGCTCCCATCACGTTCCGTTGCACGATGGACTCGTCGAGGGCCTCCGGGACAACCAGATCAGTGTGGGCGAGCGTGGGATATTCGAAATCGAGCGGAAGCACGCCAATGATCTCCGTCGACTGGCCATCGACGGACATCACCCTGCCGATCACGTTTCGATCTCCGGCGAACCGGTCCCGCCACAAGTGGTATGTCAGTAGCGCTACTCTGGGCGATTTTGGCTGGTCTTCGTCGCGGCTGAAATTTCGCCCCAGCAACGGCTGGATGGAGAACGTCGGCAAGAAAGTGGATGAGACCGCAGCACATGCGACCCGCACCGGTTGTCCGTCGGTGAGGTCGCAATCATTCACGCCAGCGGATGAGGTGAAATTGGTGAATGCCATCTGGTGCTCCCGCCAGTCCAGATAGTTGGAAGCGAAAAGGAACTCACCGTCGATGATGGGTGCAACCACGCCGACCGACACGAGTTGCTCATCATGAGGATATGGCAGGCTGCGGAAGAGGATGCGGTCGACCAGGCTGAACATCGCGGTGGCGGCGCCGATTCCTATCGCAATAGTAAGGATCGTCAGCCCGGCGAATCCCGGGCTCTTGAGGAGCTGGCGCCCCGCGTAGCGAACGTCTTGAACTAAGCCATGCATCGCATTATGTCCTTTACTCGTACCGAAGCGCTTCCATCGGATCGACCTGCGATGCTCTGCGCGCGGGGATGTAGCTTGCCAGCAACGCAAAGACTGCAAGCACGGACGCGACAGCGGCTAGTGTCGCCGCATCCCAGGAACGAACTCCGAAGAGCAGTCCGCGAATCAGCGTGGCCGCGCCCACAGCGCAGAACAAGCCCGCTATGATTCCGATCCCGATCAGCCAGGCTGCTTCCAACAGGATCAACTGATAGACCGATTTGCGTTGCGCACCCAGCGCCATGCGTACGCCGATCTCTCGCGTTCTGCGCCCGACCGAGTACGCGATCACTCCATAAAGACCCACCACGCCCAGCAGCAGGGCGACAAACGCGAAGCCTCCGACCAGCGATGCAGCGGATCGGTGGATATATGCGCTGGGTGATTGATTGATCTTGCCGGCCATGGTCATTTCGTTCATCGTGCCGATCCCGGGATCGACTTCATGGATCGCTCCAACCATGGCAGGCAGCAACGATGCCTCCGACTGCGAAGTGCGCACAACAACGTTGAAGTCGGTGTCGGGACTCTGCGGGAACGGATAGTAGACGGCTGGCCAGATCTCAGCATCCAGAGATCCGTCGCGAATGTCTTCCACAACTCCCACTACCTCACGGAGGGAATCGGGCGAAAGTTTTATGTCCCCAATCTTTTTTCCAATCGGATCTTCTCCGGGGAAATACTTTTTGGCCAAAGCCTGATTGATCATCACCACGCGCGGACTGGAGGCGTCGTCAGATTCCCTGAACAATCGACCTTCGAGAAGCCTGGCCCGTATGGTGCTGAAAAACGCAAAACCCACGTCACGCTGGTTCACGTCGTTGTGCTCGCCGTCGTATGGATGGCCGACGACCCTGATCCAAGTTGTGTTTCCGTTGTAACTGACAGGCAGCACTGAAGTGAGACTTACGGACTGCACACCTGGCAAGGTTGAGAGCCGCTCCACGATCTTTTGCGCGGCTTGAGACTGTTGTCGGTCTTTGGGGTAGTCGACTTGCGAAAGTTCAACTTCGACCGTGGCCAGATGGTTCGGCTGGAACCCTATTTCAACCTGCAGCAAATGATACAGGCTCTTGCCCAGTAATCCTGCACTTACGAGTAGAACGACGGCTAGCGCCAACTCCACGACGACCAGGTTCGCGCCGAAACGCCTCCAGAGAGTCCCGGCGTAACCGCGGGCACCCTCCGCCAAGCCTTCTTTGATTTCCCGGACTGACAATCGAAGCGCAGGAGTGATTGAGAACAGGATTGTCGCGCATAGCGAGATTGCCAATGCAAACACTAGCACATGGGAATTCAGTCCCAGTCCAGCCAGGTACGGCATGAAAGCCATCAGGTCCTTGGAGATGAGATGCATTAAGACCTGCATCGCTGCTTGGGCGGCGGTCAGACCCAGTGCGCCGCCCGCAAAGGCAAGCGCCAGCCCTTCGATGGTGAACTGTCGCATGAGGCGGATACGCGATGCACCAAGCGCACCGCGCACCGCAATCTCGCGCTTGCGGCTCTCCGATCGGACCAGCAATAGGCTCGAGACATTCACGCAGGCGATGAGCAGTAAGAGTCCGGCGCCCCCGAGAAGCGCCATGAAGATGGGGCGTACCTCCTTCACAAATACGTCTGAAAGCGGCTTCACCCAGGCTCCCACGCCGCGGTTGGCGTCCGGATACTGAATCTCCAATTGCCGCGCAATCGCCTGCATGTCAGCCAGCGCCATCGAAACTGTGACGCCATCCTTCAGCCGCCCGATGCCATACAAGTTGTGACAATCGCGGCGCGTGTTGCAGTTACCCTCCGCGCGGAGAGTGGTCCAGAACTCGGCATCTCCCTGCGGCGCAAACTGGAAACTCCGGGGGAGTACGCCGATGACCGTGAAAGGAACGCCGCTGAGCGTAACGGTCTCACCAGCGACGTCAGTCCTTCCACCATAGCGTTTCTGCCAAGTTGTGTAACTCAAGAGCACCGTTCGCGAGGCTTCGAGTTGGTCTTCCCCTGCCTGGAAATCACGGCCAAGGATCGGAGCTACTCCCAGCATCCTGAAAAAACCGCTGCTCACCTTTACCGCCGACACTGGTTCGCTTCCGGACGAGTTGCGCAGCAGATACCCAGACTGGTTGTAGGCGTCGAGAGAGCTGAAAACTTGATTCAGCTTTTTCCAGTCGAGATAGTCCTGATAAGAAAGATTGTTGCGGGGAAACATCGCGGCGCTCGAGGCAACATCGACCAGCCGTCCGGGCTCCGCATACGGCAGCGGCCGGATCAGCGCCGCGTCCACGAACCCGAAGATGGCGGTGCTCGCACCCACGCCGATCGACAGAATCAGAATCGCGGTGACGGCAAAGCCCGGGCTCTTGCGCAACTGCCGTAGGGCGTACCGGACATCCTGAAGCAGGTTCTCCATTGACGTCTCCTCATTCGTATCGCAGCGCCACCATGGGATCGATGCGTGCGGCTCGCCATGCTGGTAATACACACGCCATCGCGGCAACGGCCGAGAGCAGCACAATGGCTGCGATATAGGTAAACGGATCGAAACGTGAAATGCCGAACAGCAGCGCGCCCAGGGCCTGGCTCGCAAGCAGAGCCCCGGCCACTCCGAGCAGTGCGCCGAGTGCGGTGAGAGTCATGCCTTGTCGCACGATAAGTGCAACGATGCCGCCGCGAGTTGCGCCCAGCGCCGATCGAACCCCGATCTCCCGGGTTCGCTCCGTCACGCTGCCGGAGAGAACTCCATAAATTCCGCTGCCAGCCAAGGCCAGAGCTACCAGCCCAAATGCCTCGAACAGAATCAGGACAAAGCGCCGCTCCGACGCCGACTCGGCCAGCAAAGTCTCCATGCGCGCGACCCGCACGATTGGCTGTTCATTGTCCACGGACCAAATGGCCTTCTTTATTGCGGGTACCAGCGCCGACATGTCGCTGCGTCCGCGAACCACAAGCGATAGCGTTCGCTGCGGAAAGGTCCACTGAGTCGTGGTGGTGTAGACGGCGTCAGAATCACTCAATCCGAGCGACATCTGTTTCACATTGCCGACGACGCCCGCAATCGTGAACTCCGGTGTGTCGTTCCGCCCGCCAATGTGTAGACGCTTCCCCAGAGGATCCTGATTGGGGAACCGTCGCTTCGCCAATGATTCGCTGATCAGGACCACGGCAGGGGTCTTTTCGGTGTCGTGTGCATCCAGCAAACGCCCGCGCCGCAACGGAATACCCAGGGTATCGAAGTAGTCCGCCGTTACTGCGTAACGGTATGCGGGATAGGCGATTTCTGGATCATCCTCCTCGAACTGGGCGCCATAAACATCCATGTCTCCGCTCAATGGCAGTTGGCTTGTGAATGCCGCGACCGTGACGCCAGGTACCTGACGTACAGCCTCAAGGGCTTGCGCAAAAAACTGGTTGGACAGGCGCTCATCGTCATATCGGCGGCCGTTTGTCTGCACCTGAAGGCTGATTGCGTTGGAGGCGTCGAATCCGGGAGGAACCGCCAGGAGTCGGCGGATGCTGTGAAGCATCAATCCCGCGCTGACCAGCAGCAACAGGGCGAGTGCAACTTCCGCCACCACAAACGATCTCCGGATTCCTTGGTGGCTTCCGGAGACGCGCTGCGAGCCTTCCTGCAACGAGCTTTGCAAGTCGCTGTGCAAGGTCTGCCACGCCGGAATCAACCCAACCACAATCCCTACAACCAGGGTGATGCCAGCCGCGAATGCAAAAACAGTTCCATCGAGGCGGATTGCGTTCATTCGCGGCAGGCCAGCGGGACTGAGAGTTACCAGCACGCGGATCCCAGACTCCGTCACGAACATGCCTACGATGCCGCCGAGAATCGCCAGCAGCAGGCTCTCAGTCACAAGCTGCCACCTGACTCTTTGAGTTGGCGCGCCCAGCGCGATCCGCATCGCAATTTCACCCTGCCGCCGAGCCGATCGGGCCAGCACCAGGTTGGTCACGTTGACGCAAGCGATTAGCAGCATCAGGGTCACTGCGCCGAATACCGCAACCAGCGCAGGTTTTACGCCACGTGTCACATCGTCCTGCAACCGATCAACGACAAATCCTTGCGCCAGCGACACGAAGCTCGGACGCGGGAACTCAGCCACCGGAGTACTGGCGATCCAAGTGAGGTCACTCTTCGCTCGGTCTTGTCTAACACCGGCGCGTAATCTGCCGATCATGCGCAAGTGATGTCCCCATTCGCGGGATTCCGGCGACGAGACATTTCCAGAGTCGTACTGCAATGGAGCCCATGCCTCCGCCGCGGGAGACAGCACGTTATCGAAGGTGCTCGGCATCACTCCGAGTACGGTGTAAGGTTGATCATCGAGTCGGATTTGCTGCCCCACAATTCCTGTGTCGCCGCCAAATCGCCGCCGCCACAGACCATCGCTCAAGATGACGACCTTCGGTCCGTTCAGCACATCGTCGGCAGGCTGGAAGTCCCGCCCAAACGCTACCGGCACACCCAGCACACGGAAATAGGCGGCACTCACGCGTTGCCCCTCGAGGCGTTCAGGTTGATCTCCGCCACTGATTGCGGGTTGCCACGGCTTCATTACGGCCAGCGCTTCGAAGGAATGGTTCCGCTCCGCCACCTCACGATATGTGTGAAACGCCTGGCCGATGCGCTCGCGATCGCGGCCTGAGTACCAGATCGTCATGATCCGGCTGGCATGCGGATAGGGAAGCGGTTCAAATAAAACCGGATTCAGGACGCTGAAGATAGAAGAAGCCCCGCCGATTCCGAGCGCAAGAATAAGCACGGCTGCGCAGCCAAAGCCGGGGCTCTTCTGCAACTGCCGCAACGCATATCGAAGATCTTGAACGAGTTTCTCCATGGCCATTCCTCACTCGTACCGCAATGCCACCATCGGATCAACTTTCGCCGCCCGGCGCGCTGGGATGTAGCTTGCAAGCAGGGCTACCGAAGCGAGCACAAAGGAAACGCTACCAAGCACGAGCGGATTGCCGGGCTTCACGCCGTAGAGCAGGGTCCCAAGCAGTCGCGTCAAGCCAAGCGAGGCCATAATTCCGAGTGCGATGCCCACCGCAACCCAGACCATACTGGCGCTCAAAATGAGTTTCAGTACGTCAGTCCGCGCCGCGCCCAGTGCCATACGGATGCCGATTTCTCGCGTGCGCTGTGTCACCGAATAACTCACGACTCCGATGATGCCTACTGCTGCTAACGCCAAAGCGAGGGCCGCGAATCCTCCTAGCAGAAAGGCGGGGAATCTTCTCGAGCCGACCGAGCCGTTTACGACGTCTTGCATTAGTGCAACTTCCGACACCGGCCTTTCGGGCTCGACCTCGGCGAGTGCCGCCTTGATCGCAGGTGTGTAAGAGGCCGGCGCGCCTTTGGTCCGCACCACGACACTCATCACCGGCCAGCCTGCCTGCGGATAAGGCCGGAAGAATTGAGGATGAACCTTCTCGTCCAGGCCCCAGTTGTGTACATCTCTCACAACTCCCACAACCGTGAGGCGCGCACCGTTCGGACCTCCAATGCGGATCGCTCTGCCGACCGGGTTTTCATTTGGCCAGTACTTTTGCGCCATCGCCTGATTGATCACAATCACCCCCGGCGCTCCCAGCGAGTCCTGGTGCGAAAATTCACGTCCCTCTAGGAGCGGGACTCCGAGCGTTCGGAAATAGTTCGGACAAACGACGGAATACGCGGCGCCGGGCATATTCTCGGGGCCTGGATCGGGGCGTCCTTCAACCACGAATCCTCTGCCGGCATCGCCCTGGAACGGTAAGTGTGCGACCGCACCTGCCGCCACGACCCCGGGAATTGCACTCACACGCTCATCCATGTTGCGGCAGAAAAGAGGGTGGTCGGGCGGCCCGTTGTAGATGATGGTCTGCGGCAACGACATCTGCATGGTGATTACATTCTTCGGATCAAGACCAGGATCGACTCCCAGCACCCGCGACAGGCTGGCAATCATGAGTCCGGCACCACATAACACGACCAGTGCCAGCGCAACTTCGGACGCCACCAGCGCATGGCGCAAACGACTCCGGCTGGCGCTTACCCCGCGCCCTGCTTCTTTCAGTTGCGTGCTGAATTCCCCACGAATCGTGCTGATAGCTGGGATTAGACCGAAAACAATCCCGGTTAGCAGCGATATCAGGAATGCGAAGGCAAAGACCCGCCGATCAAGCGGGAACTGTTCCAGATCGCGTAGCGGCAAAAATCCACCTGGAAGCACCGACGGCAACGCTGTCGCGCTCCACCAGGTCAACAACAAACCTGCCACTCCACCGAGCAATGCCAGCAAGACACTCTCGGTTAATAGCTGACGCACAATCCGCGATGCACTTGCACCCAGCGCGCGTCTTAGCGCGAATTCTTTTTGCCGTATTGCCCCTCGCGCCAGCAAAAGATTGGCGACGTTTACGCACGCGATCAGCAGTACAAATCCGACTGCGGCAAAGAGAGCGAGTATGATCGCCCGCATCTCGGCCATGCCGGCCTCTGCTATCGGCTGTACTGTCGCACTCATGTTCGGAAGGTCGTTGGGATACTGGCGCGAGAGGCCCGTCCCGATGGCCGCCATCTCCGATCGTGCTTGCGCGAGCGTCACTCCCGGTTTCAGCCGCGCACAAGATACGAAACTGTTATCGTCGCGTCCCTTGTCGGTCTCGGTGTACCCCACCGGAACCCATAACTGTCGTGGTCCACTCCAAAACTGCCAGCGGAAGTCGGGCGGCATGACGCCTACCACCGTGAAATCCTCGCCATCCATCCGAATCGTTTTGCCTACGAGGCTGCGGTCGGCGGCGTAACGACGCTTCCACAATCCGTAACTGAGAATCACCACGCGGGATTTCCCAAGCTCTTCTTCTTCAGGCCGGAAGTTTCGGCCCAGAAAAGGTTGCACTCCGAGCACATCGAAGAAAGTGGAAGACACACGCAATCCCGAAACCTGTTCCGGTTCGCGGTTTTCTCCCCTCGGAGCAAGGTTGTAACCCCGGCCCGCCGAGTCGAAGATCGCAATGTTTTCAAAAACGTGATTCTGCTTCGCGATGTCCCAGTAGTTAGGCGCGGAAACAATGTTGAAGTTGTTCGAGTTCCTTCCGAATGTTTCCCACACCAGCACCAGACGATCGGCATCGGGGAACGGCAACTTTTTGAGAATCGTCGCATTCGTCACCGTGAAAATCACCGTGTTCGCAGCCATACCGAGGGCCAACGTCAGCACGGCAACCGCGGCAAAGCCGGGGTTCTTCCCCAACTGACGAAACCCGTAGCGAATATCATTCAAAAGTCCAGTCATCGCAAAGCCCTTCTCACTCGTACCGCAATGCCACCATCGGATCGACCTTCGTTGCGCGGCGTGCAGGAACGTAGCTCGCAGCCAAAGCGACCGCTACCAGCACCAGGCCCACTGCCCCATAGGTCAAAGGATCGAGAGGACTGACGCCATAGATTGCATTGGCTACGATCCGTGCAGACAAAGCGGCCAGGATTAATCCCGCCGTCATGCCAGAAATTGTCAGCGTTCCACTCTCGCGCAGGATCAACCGCAGAATGTCGCGTGGCCTGGCACCCATGGCTACGCGCACTCCAAATTCGCGCGTGCGCTGCGCTACCGAATAGGCCATCACGCCGTAGAGGCCCATCGCTGCCAGGAGCAGCCCGATGCCGCTGAGCAGGGTAAGGAGATTCGCGGCGATCTTAGCCCCAAACAACGATGCTGAGATGTACTCCGTCATGGGCTGGGCATCGAACAGCACGATAGCCGGATCGATGGCGGCGGCCTCGCGGCGTACCGCCGCAATCGCTTCATTGACAGATCCTGAGGTGCGCACGTGGAACGTCAGGCCATATTCCGGGCGGAATATCTGGCGGATCGGAATATAGAAATAAGGTTGCGGGTTTTCAGTGACGCGATGATATTTGCTGTCCCTCGCGACCCCTACAATAGTGAACCACTGGCCCCATCCATGCACCGTGCGGCCGATCACGCTGTGATTGGGCAGAAATCGGCGGGCAAATTCCTGATTGACGATCATGACTCGAGGAGCCTTGGAGTCGTCATGCCAATCGAAATCGCGGCCTTCGATCAGCGGAATCTTCATCGAGTCGAAATAACCGGGAGAGATCAGATCGCGGTAAATCTTCATGTTCTCGTTCGGAGCAGGTACGTATCCTTCAACCTCAAGGCTCTCCCAGTTGCCCCCGTGAAAACCAAGCGGCACGGAGTCGTCATAGCTGACCGCACTCACTCCTGGGAATTGCTGCAAGCGTTCACTCAAACGGCGGCAGAAGGTGTCGGTCTGCTGGGCATCGTAGTTGGCAGTGGAAAAATCGAATTGCGCAAGCGCGACTCCTTCTGGTGCGAAGCCTGGATCCATCGAGCGGGCCCGTTCGAAGCTTTTCAGGAACAGGGCTGCGCCCACCATCGCCACGACCGCTAGCGCCACCTCGGAGATCACCAGGAGTCCCCGCAAGCGGTGTGCGTTAACACTTGAGATTCCGCTGCGTCCGCCCTGCTTGAGTGCCTCGCTGACATTGGCGCGAGACGAATGCAGCGCCGGTATCAAACCGGCGAGAACCGTCACGCTAACTGCTAACGCCGCGGTAAACCCGAAAACGTGGTTGTCCAGCGGAGGAGCAGTCATCACCGGCCGAGCGACTGCCGGAAGAAGCCAGCGCAGGGCGCCTCCAAGCCAATTCGCCAGGATCAGACCGAACAAGGAGCCGATGAGCGCCATCAGCAGCGTTTCGGTCAGCAACTGGGTCATGAGCCGCCAGGGTCGAGCTCCCAATGCCAAACGGACGCTGAATTCTTGCTGTCGCCCTGTGGCGCGAGCCAACAGCAGATTCGCGAGATTGGCACAGACGATTAACAGAACCACGCCTCCGATGCCCATGAGGATGGTGACAGGAGTGAGCAGCATGGCCTGCGTGCCGAAGTGCGATTGCCACACTGGAAGCACTGTCGCTCCGATTCCGAGATTGGAGTCTGCATCTGCTTCCGCCATGCGGTTCGCGAGCGCCTGCACTTCTCCGCGCGCCTGTTCAATCGCGATCCCCGGGGCCAAGCGGGCGAGCAGCATGAAGTTGCGTGTGTTGCGATCCTGCAACATCCACTGGCCCGTGTGGGTCATTTGCCCATACATCGTGAGCGGCACCCAAAAGTCGTAGTCCAGCCCTGCGTGAGTACCGTGGAAGCCCTCCGGAGCCACACCGATGATCGTCAGCGGAGTTCGATTGACGCGCAGCGTGCTTCCAATGGCGGAAGGATTCAAGCCGTAGTGCGATTTCCAATATCCATGGCTGATGACTACGACCGCATGTGCGTTCTGAGCATCATTGCGTTCGTCGAGTGAAAAGAATCGACCGGCCTCGGGTTTGATACCGAACATGTCAAACACGCCACCTGAAACCATCTCACCCCAAGCCCGCTCCACATTCGGCACATCGCCGACCGAGAACAGATAGCCTCGGTAGGCTGTCACCGAGTTAACGAGATGCAGGTTGTTCCGAAAGTCGCGGAAGTCGAGATAGGAAGTGGTAAGCGGCTCGCCATCCGGCGCGCTGTTCTCGATCGCTACGATGCGGTCAGGATCTACTGCTCCTGGAAACGGATTCAGGACGAGCGAGCGCAGCCAGCCGAATATGGTTGTATTCGCGCCGATGCCGATGGCAATCGTGAGGATCGCCACCACTGCAAAGGTCGGACGGTTGCGAAAATTCCGTAGAGCATAGCGCAGGTCTTGCAACAAAGCAGTCATCGCTGTCCCACTTTCCTCACTCGTACCGCAACGCCACCATCGGATCGACTCGCATAGCGCGACGCGCCGGGATGTAGCAGGCGACCAGGGCCACTCCGGTTAAAGCGAGCACGACGATCGAAAACGTCCACGGATCCCGTGGACTCACTCCGTACAAAACGCCAGAGACGAACTGCATCACCAGCAACGCGATGCGGCAACCGGCAATCTCGCCTGCCAGGATCAGCCTCATTCCATACCGCAGTATCTGCCGCAGAACGTCGTTTCGTTGTGCTTGATGCCGCACCGGTTCGACCCAGATTTCATTGCCTGCATCGGTTTTGGGGTGTTGCAAGGCAATCTGGCGTTCGAGCGCATTCATGCGCAGTTGGGCGTCCGCAATCGAAATACCGGATTTCAACCTGCCGATCACGTGGATGTAGCGGTATTCGTAATTGCTGGCGGATGAAGGGAGCGAAAGGGATTCCCAGAGCTCTGTTTGCGGGGGATACTGAAATCCCGGCGGCATCACGCCGATGATCGTGTAGGGTTTGTCGTCAAGCGTAATCGATTTCCCCAGCACGTTTGGATCCCCGTGAAGCGTATTTCGCCAGAACTTGTCGCTGATGACAGTGACCTGTGCTTTGGTGTCGGCTTCCTGCTCACTGAACGTGCGGCCCATCTTGGGCTCAACGTTGAGAATGCGGAAGGAATTCGGCGTGAAGGCATATCCGAGAACCATCTTTGGCTCGCCCACGCCGGTCAGTGTCGCCTCTTTGTCATAGGAAGCGGCAATGTCTTCAAAGGCATCGTTTCTCTGCTTCCAGTCGGTGAAGTCACCGGGAGAGATCGGAAACTGCAAATCTCCTCGCGAAGCGTTGCGTCCCCAGATCATTGCGAGGCGATCCACCTGCTTGTAGGGCAGCGGCGCCAGCAATACCTCGTTGACCACGGAAAAGATCGCGGTGCTCGCACCCACGCCCAACGCCAGAGTAGTCACTGCAATCGCCGGGAACGTCTTGTTCTTGCGGAGTTGCCGCGAGGCGAAACGTACGTCTTGGAGCAGGTCTCTCATGTGTGCACCCCATCCCAGCGTTCGCTGGCCTTGCGATTACTCGTTCCGCAACGCCACCACTGGGTTGACCTTGCTCGCCCGGTAGGCAGGAATGACGCAGGCGAACAACGCGATTAACGCCAACAAGGCAGCCACAGCAAGGAACGTCATCGGATCCGTTGGTTTGACCTGGAAGACGAGACTAGTCACCAGCCGTCCCATAGCAAGCGCGGCTGCCAAGCCGATCGCGACCCCGAGCAGTGTCGGTTTCATTCCTTCGAGTACGACCATACGCAAAACGTCTGTCATGCGCGCACCGAGAGCCAGCCTGATTCCAATTTCCGGGACACGTTGCCTGACGCTGTACGAGAGCACGCTGTAGATGCCGATAGCTGCCAGCAGCAGCGCTAGTCCCGCGAATATGCCCAGCAACAACGTGTTGAATCGCGATTGCGACAGGGATTTAGTGATCACGCCATCCATAGTGAAAACGTCGCGAACGGGAACTGTGCCATCGACTTCGTGGATCGCATTCGTGACCGCCGAGACCATGTTGCCCGGAGTCGTCGCAGTGCGCACAACCAGCGTCATGGGAAAAGAACTAAAGTTGGATTCCTCAGTCGAGGCGAGCTGATCGAAGGGCACATAAATCGTCGTTGAAGGGCGCTCTTGGTCCAGACTGTCGAGCTTCACGTCTCCAACCACCCCTACGACTTCACGAACGTGCTTCGGAGAGAACGTCAGTGTTAGACGCTTGCCAATGGGATCCTCGCCAGGCCAGAAACGCCGCGCCATGGATTCGCTGATCAGAATGGAGGCCGGCCTATCGCTCACGTCCTGATCCCCGAAATCGCGTCCCCGCAACAAAGGGATGTGCATGGAGTGCAGGTAGCCGGCGCTGATCAATCGGACATCGACCTCGGGCTGGTCGGCCATCGCCACTCCGGGCTGTCCTTCGATCGCGATGGGCTGATGCGACCCACTGTTGTCGAGTGGAATGTCGTCGACAACGCCCGCCGCCTCGACGCCCGGGAGTGCTCTCACGCGCTGCATCGCTTGTTCGAAGAAGTTGATTTCTTGTACGGGTTCAGAAAACTTAGCGCCAGCGATCGCGGCGGTCATAGTGAGAACGCCATGGGAGTCAAAGCCGGGAACAACGCTCTGTAAGAGCTGAAAGCTGCGAATCATCAGTCCAGCGCCGACCAGCAGTACGATCGAAAGGGCAACCTCAGCAACGACCAGAATCCTGCGCGTCCGGTGGCTGCCAGAACTCACGTCGGTCCGGCCCAACCCTTGTTTCAAGGCCTGGTTGACATCGGAGTTCGCCAGCCGCATAGCGGGGAGGACTCCGGCGAAGATTCCGGTGAGCACCGAAGCGCATGCCGTGAATGCAAGAACTTTAAGGTCCAGGTGCACTGTGACCGAATCGGGCATCTGATTTGCAAGAAATGACAGGATGAAACGCTGACCGAAAGGAGCGGCGACTAATCCCAGCGCCCCGCCGATGACCGCCAGCAACATAGACTCCGTAAGAATCTGGCGCAGCACACGGCCGGAACTCGCACCCAGAGCGGCGCGAATTGCGATCTCCTTCTGCCGGCCGAACGTCCGGGCAAGCACAAGGTTGGCGACGTTAGCGCAGGCGATCAGCAGCACAAAAGCAACCGCACCCAGCAGCACGAGCAGCGCCGGCCGGACATCGCTCACCATATCTTGATGGAGAGGCACGACTGATGCGCCCCATCCCTTGTCATCCGCGGGATAGAGTTGCTCCAGGCGGCTCGAAATTGTGTTCATCTCAGCCTGCGCCTGTTTCACATCGACGCCCGGCTTGAGCCGTGCGATCACCACAGAGTGATGCTCCCCACGGACCGAGCGTTCCTGGTCAGTCCAGCCCATGGGCGTCCACATCTGAACCTGCATCTGGCCGTAATCCGGGAATCGGAAGCTTTCGGGCATCACTCCCACAACCAGGAAATTCTTTCCGTCCATCGTAATGTTGTGGCCGACGAGGTTTGGATCCGCGCCGAAGTGCTCCTGCCAGAACCGGTGACTAAGAACGACTACATTCGGGTGTCCCGGCTGGTCTTCTTCGGGGGAGAAAACGCGCCCCAGCAACGGAGCAACTCCGAGCGTTTCAAAAAAACCCGAACTGACGGCGCTAGCGTCGACTTGCTGCGGCTGCGCAGCGCTGGTGAGCGTGAAGCCGCGGTAGTTGTAGATCGCCATCCGCTCGAAAACGTGGTTGTCTCGTTGCCAGTCGAAATAATTCGCCGCCGACACGGAGAAGGTCGGGATGCCGGGAAAGCTCTTCGCCGGCGGCGTGTGCCAGACGCGAACGATCTGGTCGGGATCTTTGAACGGAAGAGGACGGAGCAATACTCCGTTCACAACACTGAAAATTGCGGAGTTCGCGCCGATTCCGAGTGCCAGCGTCAGTACTGCAACTGCGCTGAAGCCGGGGTTCTTCAGCAACTGCCGCAAGGCAAAACGGAGGTCTTGAAGCAGGTGGTTCATGCCCCTACATCCGCCAACAGCTTCTTGAGTTCTTCTTCGGCCACGACCTTGCCGTCGAAGAGATGCACTTCCCGTTGTGCATGCTTGGCGAAGCGGGGATCGTGCGTCACCATGCAGATGGTCGCGCCCTCGCGGTGCAGATCGGCCAGCAACTCCATCACGGCTTCGCCGTTGCGCGAATCCAAATTCCCTGTAGGTTCGTCAGCGAGCAGGATTGACGGTTTGCCGCCCAGTGCGCGAGCGACTGCGACCCGCTGCTGCTGACCGCCCGAGAGTTGCGACGGATAATGCCGAACACGATGCGCCATCCCCACGCGCTCCAGCGCCTCCATCACGCGCCCTTTTCGCTCGACGCTCGGCATGCGCTGCCGGTAGGTCAGCGGTAATTCGACGTTTTCATAGACCGTGAGATCGCCAATCAGGTTGAAACTCTGAAAGATGAATCCGATCTCCTGGTTGCGGATTCGCGCCCGCTCAGCGAAATCCAGGTTCTCCACCGCCTTGTTATTCAGAAAATAGCGGCCACCTGTGGGAGTGTCGAGTAGTCCGATAATCGAGAGCAGCGTGGACTTTCCGCAACCCGATGGTCCTGACATGGCCACATACTCGCCTTTATTGACCGAAAGGTGCACTCCCGACAGCGCGTGCGTTTCGATTTCGTCCGTGTAGAAGACTTTCGTCATATCGGTGATCTGAATGAGTGGTTGGCTAGCGTCGCTCATGAAAGATTCGCCTCGATTTCTGAGTTTTTGTTCTTAATCCTGAAGCCGTATGCGATCCGTATTGTCCCATCGCGACATGTCGGAAAGCACGACCGTGTCGCCTTCGTGCAAGCCCTCAATCACTTGAATCGAATTCACCGAAGCACGCCCCACTTTCACCGGTACGCGCGTTGCGTCACGTCCATCGCCGTCAAGCCGGAAGAGGCTGATCGTGCTGTTTTCCTGCCCGAATGCTGGACGCCCCACATAAAGCACATTGTCCAGACGTTCGAGATCGATCGTGCCGTCAACGCTCAGGTCGGGGCGGGCGCCTTTCGGTAATTCACCTACCAGTTTGACGTCGACGGTTACCGTTCCGTTTTGTACACCGGGATCGACTCGCATCACCGAGCCGACGATCACTCCGTTGTGCGTATCGACCGATGCCGGTTCGCCGATCTGCACATCCCGCGCCTGAGTCTCGGCGACTTTCAGTTCTGCCATCAGATGATTGGGTTGCACTACCTTGGCCAGCATCGTTCCGGGGGTGACGTGTTGCCCAACGTGCAACGGCAATTCGACCAGAACACCTTCGATCTTGGCGCGCACCTTCAGCGCGTCGAGTTGCTTTTGCTTCAGCTCCGCCAGGACGCGCATCTGGTCGACTTTGGCTTGTAATTGCGCGAGTTGTGCGTCGATTGCCTTCTGCGTGCTCTCCAGCCGCTGATCTTCGAGCCCATTGCGGATGGTAAGTTCGTCTGCCTTGCTCTTCGAAGCCTTATAGGCCAATCCTGAAATCACGCCGAGATCGTAGAGAGCCTTGTCGGTTTGCGATTGCAGCTGGGTCGTGTTGTAGTCGGCTTTCACCGTGGCCGCGCCAGCCTTCTGGTTCATCAGGTCGCTTTCCAGCTTCATGCGCTGGCTCTGATACTCGGCCTCGGCCGCCTTCCATTGAAGATGTGCGTCCACCGCTGCCTGTTCCACCTGGGGATCGCTCATTTCGACGAGGACGCTGTCGGCCTTCACCAGTGATCCCGGGAGCATCAGGATGCGGATAATGGTGGCTTCGGTCTCAGCCGGAATTTGCAAGACGGATTCCTGCGAGGGTACCAGGGATCCAATGCCGCGCACCTGGCGCAACATGGACCCGCGCTTCACGGAGTCGGTCCATACTGTGCCGCGCTCGACCGTGGGCGCGGCCGGACGCAGGCGGTATACGACAACGGTTAGGGCAGCCACCACCACAATGACCACGGCCGCTGTGGCAATCTGCCGCCGACGTTTACGTTCCTTAAATTCTGGGCGGGCGATATCCATCACCTTGCGGTGTGGCAACTTCAGGGCCAACGTGCGCTTCGGTCAAATCTTTGAAAGCAAAGACGATACGATGAGGTTGTTGTGTCTCCTGCGGGCTTGGAATGTTCGCTGGGAGATTGGACTGTCCATTGCTGGACACTGCAAAGCGAACCTGGAGAGAGGTCTCACCCGTATTCAGTGGGCCTGATGAGTAGGTGTGTGTTTATTGCGGGAGCGGCCCTTCTTCTTAGTTCTTAGGTGCAGCTTTGAGTTGAGGGTTGCGGTTCGCTGATCAGGACCGCGACAGGGAAGTTGCGAAACAGGTCAGAGACAGGAATCCGGGGCATTGCATCCGGTTGGAGTGGCAAACATTCGCCAGTAAAAAGGTTGTGATAACAGGTGACTCCGTCGTTGGGGATTTCTAGTGTCGTGTCTCGCCAGATCGCCTCTTCGCACACCGAGTCGTGACTCTCGCCCATCAACCTGCCGGAGAGCCTCGGTACCGCGACAATGATCGAGCGTCCTTCATGCTGTCGAGCAAAGGCGACGACGTGTTCGGATTTCTCTCCCGCTGCAAGCAGCGGGATGTACCTGCCGCGATGGAACAGGTCGGGCTGTTGGCGGCGGAACGTGAGGGTCTTCCACGTAAGATATTGTTTTGCGGCATGGCCGTCACGTGCCGAAATCAAGGCTCGCACCCGGGCTGGCAACTCTTGGGTTGAGGCAGTTTCCCGCTGGAGCGTCGCGAGCAAATCTCTCCTGCGATCGTAGTCGACCGGTCGCCGATTGTCAGGATCCACAAGGTTAAGTTCCAGCATTTCGTTTCCCTGGTATATGTCGGGCACTCCGGGAGATGTCAGTTTGAGAAGAGTTTGCGAAAAGCTGTTGAAGGCTCCGATGCGGGCGACACGGCGTGCAGCGTTCTCGAAGTCGGCCAGGAAGGTGTTATGAGAGGAACGATCGAGAATCGCATGGGTGAAATCGACGAGAGCGCTTTCGTATTCCGCATTGGTGTTAGCCCAACTGGAATGCTCTTTGGCTTCGCGCGCCGCTTTAAGCGCGTACTGCTCGATGCGTTCTGTGAATGCCTTCCAGCCAGTATCGTCGAGCGGCTCCCAGGGCCAAGTCCCGATGAGGGTTTGATAGAGAAGATATTCGTCGTTTCGCGTGGGCGCAGCGTGGTCATCGATCTGTCGCTTCTTGCCGCGGTTCCAGTCGCGCCACCGGCGCAGATGAAGCAGCCAGAGTCGGGGCATCTCGGAAAGCACGTTGATGCGCGCCCGCACATCTTCGGAACGCTTCGAATCGTGTGTCGAGGACGCCAGCATCGAGTCAGGCCAGCAAGCCAGTCGCTCCTGGTTCGCGCGATGAAAATCCTCAACTGTGGTGCCGAAGCGGCTGGGATTTCCTCCGACTTCGTTGAGGGAGACCAGGCGGTTGTAACGGTAGAACGCGGTGTCCTCCAGTCCCTTGGCCATCACAGCGGCCGTGACCTGCTGGAATTTCATGGAAAAACGCAGTACCGCCTGATTGTTCCAACCGGGATCACTGCCGTAGACATCGATCAGCAGAATGCGCTGCACGAAATCGAAGACGCTGAGGTCGGCTGCGTTGCTTCTCTTCTTTGCCGCAACGACCGCTTTTTCGACGTAGCGCCGGTCTTCGTCAGAGACCTCGGGACCATTCACATAGGTGCGATAAACCGGGAAACTGGCGATGATCTCGCCTAGCGCGCTACGAAGACTGTTGAGGGTGAAATCGCAAGTGTAGCGGCTGGCAAGCGCGATGCGGCTGAGAAGATTGGCGAGAACATTCAATTCGCTGGCGAGCACTACTTTGAGGATGTGCCTCTTACAGAGATAGACGACATCCGCAAATTCTGCCGAGATGCCGGTGAAGGATCGATAGATACGCTCCAATTTTTCAGCGGCTGAACGGTCCACGAAAAGTCCATTGACCAGGTTGGCAAATTCGTAGCCGGTTGTGCCATCAATGGGCCATTGTTTTGGTAGGCGCTCGTTGCCGGTGAGAATTTTTTCCGCGATCAGATATGCCTCGCGGTCTTGGGACTCCAGTTCTGTCCGCAAGCGACCGCTCAATTGTTCGAAATAACGGGCCGGGTCGTAGAGGCCGTCAGGATGGTCGACCCGAAGTCCGTCGAGTTTCCCTTGAGCGACAAGGTCCAGGATCAGCTTGTGCGTCTCGTTAAAGACCTTTTCGTTCTCGGGGCGAAGCGCAGCGAGATCGTTGATATCGAAGAAGCGACGGTAATTGATGTCATCGGCGGCAACGCGCCATTGGGCGAAGCGGTACGGCTGGGTCTTGATGAGTTCATGCAAAGCGTCGAAACTGCGGGGATCGTCGGGCGTGCCATTAATTGTTGTTACGTTCTCGACGATGAATTCCTTTATGGCGTGCGATCGCGCGCACAGAGCGGTCAAACGGTGCTTCTGCACTTCCTTTTCACGATTGCGCTCGACCTTCTGCTCGGGGGTGGCGCCATGACGGTCCGGCAAATGGCCGATCGCGGTCATGATGCTTTGCAGTTCGAGGAAGTCTTCATGAGTGGACCCAAGTTTTTCCTGCAGACGTTCGATCTGGAAACCCAAGATGCGTGGGTACTCTTTGAGATCCACCGGAAAGCGATGCTGAAAATAGAAGATGCTGAACTCTCCGCGCTCGGCGTCAAAGGTTAGTTTGAGTTCGCCCTTCTCGAGGACGTTCCCATATTGTTCAGCAAGGACGGGAATCAGAACCTTGCCCTTAAGTTCATCTTTGATCGGGTCCCAATCGATGTCGAAGAAGTCGGCGAAGTCAGAGGCCTCGCCATTTTCGAGAACATCGAGCCACCAGGCGTTGTCACTGCCCATGACACCCATGTGGTTGGGAACGATGTCGAGAATCTGGCGCATGCCGTGACGATGTAACTCCGACACGAAGCCTTCGTAGTCGTCCGGGGTGCCCAGCTCGGGATTGATTGAGCTGTGGTCGATAATGTCGTACCCGTGCATGCTTCCTGACCTGGCGCGCAGGTAGGGCGAGGCGTAAAAGTGGCTGATCCCCAGTTCGCTGAGATAAGGAACGATTGCCGCAGCGTCACGAAAAGTGAAATGAGGATTGAGCTGCAGGCGGTAGGTGGCCGTCGGAATTTGATCAAGCCGCTTCATTCTGTGGGGATATCTTTCGCAGGTACACCGGGGAACAAAAATCCAGCTTGACATTATAGGCGGCAGGGGGGAAGCTCCATACAGGATTCCGTGGAGATCTTTGACGAGAAAACCTGATGGAATGGTGTGACTGTTGTTAACTGCCCGCGTGGACTGGTTCTCGACGATCTTCCTCAGAGGCTAGAGCCCGCACCATTCTTGACGTTGGCTGGCGCGTCTAAAGCCGCGCCCTTACAGGACCGCTCACCAGACAACTTCTAACCAGACCACTGACCAGGGCGGCAGCGAGCCCTGCTCAAACGCCGCGGCGGCTTCCGGTGTGCTGGCATAAAGTAGCGGTGCTCGATGCTCTTCCCCGATCGACGCAGCTTCGTCGCCGAGGTTCGCTCGAAGCTCCAACTGTGCTTCATCTTCAAAGTTCCAATCGACTGCGATCGTGCGCTCCCTGTCTTGAGAGACCTCGCATCTGGTTACGCAGGATTTTCCAAGATGAGGGACGACTGCGCTTTGTCGGATTGCGAGTAGTTTCCGATAGAGATTGAGCCACTCGGAGTGGACCCTATCGCGCAAGTTATCCCAGATCAACTTCGATTGCAGGTAGCTGCTCTCCGCACTGGGGTCAGGGATAGACTCGCGCACCTCGGGGGAATTGAACTTGGCGAATCGGGCGAACTCGTTTCTTCTTCCATTTGTAACGGCAGAGGCCAAGTCGCCGTGGAAATCACAGAAAAAAAGGAACGGTGAGGAAGCGCCAAATTCCTCGCCCATGAATATCAATGGAGGAGGTGGTGCGAGGAGGATGATCTCTACCACCGCCTTGAGGGCGCGCGGACCGGTGAGTTGCGAGATCCTTTCGCCGAAAGCGCGATTTCCGACTTGATCATGATTCTGCAAAAAAGAAATGAAGGCAGCGGGAGGCAAGTGGCTGCTGGGTTCGCCACGGTTTTCGCCATGGAACTCGGAGTAGTCGCCCTGATAAGCAAACCCTTCCCGCAGACTGCGGCAAAGGTGCCGCATTGGATCGGGAGCATAGTCGGCGTAGTACCCGTCGGTTTCACCGGTCAGCAGTACGTGCAGGCAGTGGTGGATATCGTCGTTCCACTGCGCGTCATACAATCGCACGCTACCCGAATGGTCGCGACTCAAGTAGCGCACGGTGTTGTCGACATTCTCGACGAAGAGGTGGACGAATCTTTCTGCACCGAATCGTTCCCGCACAATTTGCGCCAATTCGGTGAGGATATCCGGACTCGACACATCGACGATCGCGTGCACGGCGTCGAGGCGGAGGCCATCGAAGTTATATTCCTCGAGCCAATAGAGCGCATTATGGATAAAGAAATCACGCACGACACGGCTTTCAGGTCCGTCAAAGTTGATAGCGTCTCCCCAAGGCGTGTGGTGACGGTTGGTGAAGAACTGGGGCGCGTACGCGTGCAGATAATTGCCTTCGGGACCGAAGTGGTTATACACGACGTCGAGAAAAATCATCAGCCCCTTGGCGTGGGCAGCCTGCACGAGTTGCTTGAGGTCTTCGGGGCGGCCGTAAGAACTGTCGGGCGCGAAAAGTAAGACGCCGTCGTATCCCCAATTCCGCGTGCCGGGAAAATCCGCGACGGGCATAAGTTCCAAAGCCGTGACGCCGAGATCACGGAGATAGTCGAGCTTCTGCTCGACTCCGCGAAATGTTCCCTCGGTTGTAAACGCTCCCACGTGCAATTCGTAGATGACAGCTTCTTCCCAGGGTCGGCCTCGCCAACTGTCTTCGCGCCACTGAAAAGCCGTCGGGTCCACCACTTCGCTGGGCCCATGAACATCCTGAGGCTGAAATCTCGATGCGGGATCGGGCATTTCCATTTGGTCGTCAATTTGAAAGCGATAAAGCGAGCCAGCCGTTGCCTCGGGAGAGATCCGTTCAAACCATCCGTTTTCCAGGGGGAGCAGAGGGTAAGCTCCACCACCATTTTCGAGACACAATGTCACCCGCTTTGCGGCGGGAGCCCACAAACGGAAACGAACACTGCCGTCGGCGAGGACTTCTGCCCCGAAGGGCATCGCATGCTTACGCTCCATTGCGGCGATCCTGCCGAACTTGCTCGCGCTGGCGCTCGACCAGAAGGGCGAGTGAGCGGGACTGCAGAGGATACGTGGTCATGGGCTCGTGAACAGTGCCAGGACTGCGGGCATGCTCAAAAGAGGTGTCAACGAGGCAGTTCCACATCATTCCGGAAGCGGCTGTTGGGATGGTGAACGGAACCTCCTCATGATGCGCGTTCATGAGGAGCAGGAAATTCTCATCTGTGATGAGTTGGCCGCGTTCATCGATTTCATCCACCGCCGAGCCAGAAAGAAAAAGACCAAGAGTTCGGGCGTGCTCCTGATTCCATTCCTCATCGGGCATTTCTCGGCCGTCGGGCCGGAGCCAGAGAATGTCCTTGATCCCTGCTCCCTTGATGGAACGTCCTTGGAAAAAATTCCGGCGGCGGAAGACTGGATGGTTCTGGCGGAGCGCAATGAGTCTTCGAACGAAGGCAACCAGTTCTTTTTCGTTGCCGAGTTGCTCCCAATTCACCCAGCTGATTTCGTTGTCCTGACAGTAAGCATTGTTGTTACCCTGCTGCGTGCGGCCGAGTTCGTCGCCGGCGAGGAGCATGGGGACTCCCTGGGATAAGAGGAGGGTTGCGAGGAAGTTTCGCTTCTGGCGCGCACGAAGAGCGTTGACCGCTGGATCGTCGGTTGGCCCCTCCACACCGCAGTCCCAGCTTCGGTTGTTATCGGTGCCATCCCGATTGTCCTCCCCGTTGGCTTCGTTGTGCTTTTGGTTGTAACTCACGAGGTCTTGCAGCGTGAATCCGTCGTGGGCGGTCACGAAATTAATGCTGGCATAGGGACGCCGTCCGCTGCGCGCGTAGAGATCGCTGGAGCCGGTGATGCGATAGGCGAGTTCTCCGATCTGACCGCCGTCACCTTTCCAGTAAGAGCGGACGGCATCGCGGTAGCGGTCATTCCATTCCGCCCAGCCGATAGGAAACTTGCCGACCTGATATCCGCCTTCGCCCAGGTCCCAGGGCTCGGCGATCAGTTTGACCTGTGACAACACCGGGTCCTGGTGAATGATGTCTAGGAATGCGCCGAGCTTGTCGACTTCGTGCAACTCGCGCGCCAGCGTGGCCGCCAGGTCGAACCGAAAACCGTCGACGTGCATGTCGAGCACCCAGTAGCGGAGGCTGTCCATGATGAGTTGCAGGACGCGCGGGTGCCGCATGTTGAGGGTATTACCCGTGCCCGTGTAATCCATGTAGTACCGGGGATTGTCGGGGAGGGTGCGGTAGTAAACGGAATTGTCGATGCCGCGGAACGACAGCGTGGGACCGAGTTGATTACCCTCAGCCGTGTGGTTGTAAACGACGTCGAGGATGACTTCGATGCCGGCCGAGTGCATGATCTTGACCATGGTCTTGAACTCACTGATCGAACCGGTGGCGAGGTAACGCGACATCGGAGCGAAGAAACCGATCGTGTTGTAGCCCCAATAATTGCGCAGGCCGCGTTCAATGAGCTGTCGGTCATCGACGAAGTCATGAACGGGCATTAGTTCGATGGCGGTGACGCCGAGCTTGAGCAGATGGTCGATCACGGGAGCAGTTCCCAGCCCTGCGTAGGTTCCACGTAGAGACGGGGGAACTTTGGGATGTTGGATGGTGAAGCCCCGGACGTGCATTTCGTAGATCACGCTCTTGTGCCATGGAGTGTGCGGCGCGCGATCCGTACCCCAGGTAAATGCCGGGTCGATGACCATGGCCTTGAGCATGCCGGGAGCGCTGTCGCGACGATCCATGGAGAGATCGGCATTCTTGCTGCCGATGCGGTACCCGAAATGAGAGTCGCTCCACCTCAGGTCGCCGACGATCTGCTTGGCGTATGCATCAAGCAAGAGCTTGTGCGGGTTGAAGCGGTGTCCCTTGTTTGGATCGTAGGGACCATGGACGCGGTATCCGTAGAGGAGTCCGGGTCGTGCCTCGGGCAAGTAGCAATGCCAGACCTGATCGGTCTGCTCTTTGATTCGCACGCGATGCAATTCGCGGCGGCCTGCCTGATCGAATAGGCAGAGCTCGACCGCTTCTGCATGCTCGGAGAACAGGGCGAAGTTTACGCCCTCGCCGTCCCAGTTCGCCCCGAGAGGATAGGGTTTTCCGGGCCACACGATCGGTTCTGTCTGGATGACCATTCTTACCTTGACTGGGCTTGCGACGCCTTCGTTCGTCCTGTGACTTGAAGGCTAGAGCGGCGCTCCGCGTCTCGCCAAGTCAAGAAACGTCAAGCTGAAGATGAGTTCTGCTCCAGTAAAGTTGCTTAAATACTGTATGAGTGGAGGCTGGTGTGTGACAAGAAAAGCTAATGACCAAGCCAGGACCCAAAACCCTGCAGCGGTTCAATGTGGTCGCAAATGATCTTCAAGGCTCCGACGATCGGGATGGCAAGGATGAGGCCCGGAGCTCCCCAAATCCATGCCCAGAACAGAAGCGATAAGCTGACCGCCAGCGCATTGAGCTTGAGACGGGCGCCAATGACTCGCGGGTAGATCAGATTGAGGGTGATGGCATGAATTCCGATGACGGTCACAATCACGGTGATAATTCCGCCGTGGTGCAAGATGCCGGCGCCGCCGGCGAGCGGTGGAAGCAGGGCGAGGAACATTCCAAGATAAGGAATCAATGTTACGAACCCGCTGATAGCACCGATGAAGTAGAAGTACTGGATACCCAACCGCCAAAATACGATCGCGGAAATGATCCCGCTCACCAGGCCGACGGCAAGATTGGCCAGAAGGAAACTTCGGATCATGTTGGAGATGGTCCCCACCGTGCGGTGCGCCGCTAAGCGATGCTCCTTGGGAAAGAGTCGCACCGTGCTGACGTAGACATGCTCTTTCGAGGCGAGCATGAAATAGACAAGAAAGGGAACGAAACCAACCGCCATCAAGATGTCGAGGATCGTGCCGCTGTTTTCGGAGATCATTTGAACGATGCCCTGCGGTTGGTCGATGCGCACCGGCAGCGGCTTCTCGCGGTCCTTTGGAGGCTCGACGACCGAGCGGGCCTGACTCGCTAATTTGTCGGCGCTTGAGCGGAGACTGCTCACAGTTCCACGTAGAGTGGCTGTGTATTGCGGTAACTCGCTCGCAAAATCGACCGCGCGATTGTATGAAAAGTAGACAACGCCAAGCCCGAGCATAACAGCCAAGGTCACCACGACCCCAGCTCCCAGCCAGCGCGGCAATCGCCAACGAACGAGCAACGCGAGGGCCGGTTCGAGAACATAGGCCAGCAAGATAGAAGCCAGGATGGTGACGAGAACCAGCTTCAGCAAATAGAGCAGTCCAATCATCGCGATGAGGGCGGTGACAATTTGGGCGACCGTGCCGATCTTGATAGAAGCTTGGAGAACCTCGACTTCGTCGGCCGCTTGCTCAACGGCTACCGCAATCTCGGGCTGTTGTGAGTCAGGAGCTTCGCGGGTCGGCAAGACAGACCCATTCGCCGCTTCTGTTTGCATTTGCCCCATTGCTCCCCTGAACATTCTCGTGGCATGCCAACGATCAGGCCATACCGCGCTTTCGTTAGTCCGACCCCTAAGGAACCTGACCAATGCTGTTTTCTCGCGAGACCCTCTCGAAGTGGATGCGTGCAACTCCAGATCAACTTCCGGCACCCAACCGTCTACTCGGTACTCAGATCGATAGTTTTGTCGGAGGAAATGCACTGTGGCTACATGCGAGAAGTGCGGGAATGCATACGACAAATGCTTTGAACTTGTCATTCAGGGGCGGCGTCACGTCTTTGACAGCTTCGAGTGCGCGATTCAGGCAATGGCGCCGACGTGCGGCCACTGCTTATGCCGGATCATCGGTCATGGCGTGGAAGTGGGAGAGCATATGTTCTGTTGCGCGCACTGCGCAGATTCGGCCGGTCTCATGAACGCAGTGCAAGACCGTGCCGCGTAGCACTGGAGGGCCCATGAGCCGTTCGAAGAATAAGGTTCGATATGCGGTCGTCGGACTTGGTCACATCGCACAAGTTGCGGTGCTACCGGCGTTCCAGGCTGCCCGCAATTCAGAGCTATTTGCGCTGGTGTCCGGAGACCCTGAAAAACTCCGCAAATTAGGGAAGAAATACAATCTCGCGCACCTTTATCCGTACCAGGAATACAGCAGAGCCCTCTCGAATGTTGACGCGGTGTTCCTGACGCTGCCGAATCATCTGCACCGCGAATACTCTGTTCGCGCAGCGGCGGCGGGAGTGCACGTGTTGTGCGAAAAGCCGATGGCGCCAACCACGCAAGAGTGCCGCGAGATGATCGAGGCTGCGAACCGGAACCATGTGAAGCTGATGGTCGCGTATCGTCCCCACTTCGAGACGGGGAATCTCGAAGCCATCAAACTCGCAAAAGAAGGCAAGCTGGGGGACGTTCGTGCGTTCACCTCGGAGTTCGCGCAACAGGTTGCCGATAACAATGTCCGTGTCAAGGAGCCGGTTCCTCGGGGCGGCGGCCCGCTGTATGACTTGGGGGTTTACTGCATCAACGCAGCGCGCTATCTGTTTCGATCGGAGCCGTTGGAGGTTTGCGCCCTGGCCGCGAGTAAGGATGAACCGCGGTTCGAGCGAGTCGAGGAGATGGTGTCAGCGGTACTGCGTTTTCCGGGCGAACGGCTGGCGACATTTACGTGCAGTTTTGGAGCCGCCGACGGGAGCCGCTACAAGCTCATTGGGAGCAAGGGCATTCTTCAGGCGGATCGTGCCTACCAATACGCTGAAGGCACTCGACTGGAAGTGACGATCAACGGAAAGAGGAAAACCAGAAGCTTTCCGAAGCGGGACCAGTTCGCGGCGGAACTGACCTACTTCTCGAATTGCATCCTGCAGGACAAACAGCCGGAACCGTCCGGCTTGGAGGGCCTCGCAGATGTCCATATTATCGAGGCAATTTACCATTCGATTCGCACGAGAAGGACGGTCGCAATCCCGCAACTGATTGAGAAAAAGAAAGGGCCAGATGAGAGCCAGGAGGTTCATCGGCCAGCCCATGGAAAACCGGAGGTCTTCCACGCGCATTCGGCCTCTCGCGAGGCTGCCTGATCCGCACATCGCGATCGCAGGAGCCCAGCACTGCTTGGTTTTTTTCAGAGCTACAGATCCACCCGGTGCCCGCTAGTGAAAACTCCGGCTGTGGCCGCTGTATGAGCACGCGGCGTAGAGCCCGTTCATGTCAGATCCATTCATCCCGCCGTCATGCCCGCGCAGCATTCCAAGAGATGTCTGTTCTGCGGACGCTGCCTGACAACCTCGTCGAAACCTATCGCATCCCACCTCGGCACGCGCGCAGTTGCTCGAGCCGCAGGTCGACCAGGCCCACGTCGCGCTTGCCTGCAGCATGTCGGTGCCATTATGCGCTCGTCCGTCGTCATTTTCTGTTTCTTTAGTGCGGCGTTGTTGAAGGCGCAACTGGCTCCAAAGGCACCTCAAGCCGCATACGAAGGGCAGAATGTGAGTGCTGTTTCGCTGATCGCCAATCCGCACCGTAATTTGGAACCACTCTATCCGCTGGTCCAGCAAAAGGCGGGCGCGCTGTATTCAGAGGATCAAATCAAGCAAAGTATTGAGGCGCTGCAGAAGGCGGGAGGCTTTCCGGAGGTCCGCGCCAGCGTTGATCCTGACGTCACAGGATTGCGTGTCAGCTTCTTGCTGGAACCTGCCTACTACCTCGGGGTAATCGATTTTCCAGGCGCCGTAAAGCGCTTTTCCTATACCACGCTGCTTCAGGTCGTGAATTTGCAAGACGAGGATCCCTATGATCCAGCGCGCCTTCCAATCGCTCAAGACGCGCTCCTGAACTTCTTCCATCAAAACGGATACTTCCAGGCCAAAGTTCACGCTGAACCGAAGATTGATGACGAGCACCAACTCGTCAGCGTCGTTTTTGTTGTAGAGACGGGAAAACAGGCTCGTATTTCTTCGGTCACGCTCGACGGGCCGGGCCAACCTGAGAATTCACGGCTGCTGCGCGCGGTCCGCTCTTTGCGAGCGCGACTGTCTGGTGGGTTGTTGAAGGCGGGAATGCCCTACAGTCGAGAACGCCTGAATGAGGCCTCGACGCTCCTGAAGAGAGCTCTCGCCGGGCAACGCAGGCTCGCCAGCAGCGTAAAAGAGAACCCTCCCGAGTACGATCCGGTCAAGAATCGTGTTGCCGTTTCATTCAAGATTGAAGTTGGACCTGTGGTCACAGTACGCACCGCTGGAGCGCGCTTGAGTTCGATTCCGTTTCTTGGTGGTCGCCAGATGCGGAAACTTGTCCCAATTTATTCCGAGGGCACGATTGATCGTGATCTGGTGGAAGAAGGACGACGAAACCTGATCGATTACTTTCAGAAGAAGGGCTTTTCCGATGTAAAGGTAACTACTGAATTCCAGAAGAAGCCCGACGAGATTCTTGTCGTTTACAACATCGATCGTGGCCGAAAGCACAAGGTCGATCGGATTCTCTTTCACGGCAACTACGCCATTCCCGAAAAGGATCTGCTTGATCAGATGAGCATCAAGAAATCGCACGTCTGGACCCACGGCGCAGTCAGCGACAAATTAGCGAAGAAGAGCAAAGAGAACATCGAGGCGCTGTATCACGATCGGGGCTACGAGGAAGTGAAGGTCACTTCTCACACAGTCGATCGCGAGGGGAAGATCGATGTCATCTTCGAAATCGAGGAAGGTCCGCAAACATTGGTCGAGGACATCGAGGTCGCCGGCAACCAGCACGTTACATACAACGCACTCACAGCTCCGAAAGGATTTCAACTTCGGGCGGGAGTGCCCTTTTCCCAACGCAAGTTGACTGAGGACCGCAATCGCATTCAGGCGACGTACCTGAACCGCGGGTATCTGAACGCGGAGGTGAAGACAACGGTAGATCAGTTGTTCAACGATCCGCATCGCGTTTACATCACGTATGCGATTGCCGAACACCAGTTAGTCCGCGTGAGCCAGGTTGTGTACCTGGGACAGAAGCAGACGCGTACCTCCTTGATGGCGCAAACCTCGAAGATCCCGGCTGAGTCGCCTATGCGCCGGGCGCAACTATTGGAAGCTGAAAGCCGTCTGTACGACTTGAACGTATTTGACTGGGCCAGCGTTGGCCCGCGCAAGCCCATCACCGATCAGACTGATGAGATGGCCCTGGTCAAAGTACACGAGGCCAAGCGAAACGAGCTCACCTATGGGTTCGGCTTTGAGATTTCACATCGCGGAGGAAACATTCCCACTGGAACTGTGGCGGTTCCGGGCGGGGGCGGGACGATCGGACTGAATGGGAATAAGATCGCGCCTAGCCAATCGACGTTCGCGAGTCCTCGGGGAGTGTTGGAATATACCCGCCGAAACATGCGCGGCTTGGCCGAGACAGCCAGCGCCTCGCTTCTCCTATCGCGTCTCGACCAGCGGATTCTCACCACTTACGGCCAGCCACACTTCCTAAGCTCTCAGTGGCAGTCTCTGACCAGTTTTTCGATCGAGCGAAACAGCGAGAACCCACTCTTTACAGCAGGATTGGGCGATCTGTCATTCGAGGTGGAAAGGCTCATTAGCACGAAGACCAATACTCGACTGCAACTGCGCTACGACTTCAACAAGACTAATCTCTCACACATTCTCGTCCCGCAACTCGTGCTCGATCGGGATCGGAGTGTGCGGCTCTCAACAGTTTCTGCGACCATCATCCGTGATACGAGAGACAAGCCACTGGACGCGCACCGAGGCGTGTTCTCGACCATCAATCTTGGCATCACACCCACAGCCTTCGGCTCCAGCGCGAACTTCGCCAAGCTGTTTGCCCAGTACGCGTATTTCAAGCCGGTTCATTCCATCGTCTTTGCCAATAGCATCCGACTCGGCCTCGCCAGCCGGTTTGCGGGCAGTTTTGTTCCTACCAGCCAGCTCTTTTTTTCCGGTGGTGGCACCTCACTGCGTGGTTTTCCGATCGATGAGGCTGGCCCGCAACGCCTTGTGCCGTTCTGCAACGTGCTCCAGGGCCAGTCCGGCTGCGTCAATGTCACCGTGCCCGTCGGCGGCCGGCAACTCTTTATTCTCAATTCGGAAGCCCGTTTTCCTCTGCATATCACGAAGGCGCTGGGCGGCGTGGTTTTTTACGACGGAGGCAACGTCTACAGCGCGATCAACCTGCAGAATTTCATCAACAATTACACGAATACAGTTGGCGTGGGACTGCGCTATGCCACGCCGATCGGTCCCATCCGATTTGATGTTGGCCGCAACCTAAACCCGGTACCGGGAATCAATCCGCTCCAGTACTACATCACCGTGGGGCAGGCATTTTAGGGACAACATGAAGTTAAAGAAGATACTCGGTTGGACTTTGGCAGGGCTTGCAGCTCTGTTGATTCTAGCTGTGGTAGCGGGATATTTCTATCTCCGGACGAGCAGCTTTCAGCAGTTTGCCATTCACAAGATTGTCGAGCAGGCCAATCTCGCCACAGGAGGGAAGACTGAGATTGGCGGATTGGATTTTCAGTTGTCGAATTTAACCGCTCATCTCTACAACATCACCATCCGCGGCACAGAGGGCACAGCTCAACCGCCGCTGCTGCATGCCGACAAATTGACCGTGAGTCTGAAGATTGTCTCTGCACTCCACCACCAGGTGTCCCTGAACGAACTTGTGGTTGAGCATCCGGTGGTGCATGTAAAGGTCAGCCGTGACGGAAAAAACAACCTGCCGAGTACCCCTCCCAGCCAGAGCAGCAGCCAAACCAGCGTCTTCGACCTCGCCGTTGCACATGCCCAGCTCATCAATGGTGAAATCAACTACAACGATCGCAAAATACCGGTGGTTGCGGACTTGCATGATCTGGCGACAAACATTCGGTTCGAATCGCTCGCCAAGCGCTATGACGGAACCTTTTCTTACGATAACGGACATCTTCAATATGCGCAGTACGCGCCGCTCTCCCATCACCTGAACCTGCAATTCGACGCTACGCCGGAGCGTTTCGATCTGCGTTCGATGTCGTTGACTGTCGGCTCGTCAGAAGTCACTCTTAATGCCAAGGTTTCCGACTATTCCAATCCCGTAGCCGATGGCGACTATCGAATTCGGATTCACGCCGAGGACTTCGCCGCGATGTCGCCGACGGTATCACCAGCTGGCGACATCTCTCTAGCCGGTAAGCTGCACTATCGGACCGTCCAGGATCAACCCGTACTCCGCAGTGTCGCGATAGACGGTAAAGCGGAAAGCAAGATTTTGACCGCCGTTGCATCGGGAAAGCGCGTTGAATTGCGACAGTTGGAAGGCTCCTACCGCTTGGGCGATGGAACTCTGCAACTCACCAACTTCAGCGTAGAGACGCTGGGCGGTCGGATGACCGCGTTGGCCGAGATGAAGCATCTTGACTCCGCCGCCCCCGAGTCGCGCGTCCAGGCATTGTTATCCAACATCTCTTTGAAGGCGATCCAGGGCGCACTCGGCACACAACCAATCCAGGCTGCTTCGATTTCCGGCACGCTAGCCGGCAAGGCCAGCGCTTCATGGAAGGGCAGCATTCGCAATTTACGTGCGCACTCAGATCTAGTTGTGCAAGCTCACGCCAACAGCCGGTCGAATCCTTCAGCGAAAGAGGTGCCCGTCAATGGTGCGCTCCACGTCGACTATGACGGACCAAGACAGACTATTCAGGTGCGTGACACTGCCTTTCGAATTCCGACGGCAACCCTGACGGCTCAGGGAGCAATCAGTGACCACTCCAACCTGCAAGTGCAAGTCGTGGCGAACGATTTACACCAGCTCGCTGCATTGGCGACTTCTTTCAGCACTTCGCAATCCGCGCCTCCAGCGGTTTCGGGCTCTGCTACGCTGACCGCTAACGTGCAAGGCACAATGAAAAAGCCGGCAGTGACTGCGCAATTGAATGCGCAGAATCTCACCGTGGAGGGCAGCGAATGGAGCAGCGCCCAGCTTGCGATGCACGCCAATCCGTCTGGAGTCACGATTGACTCTGCATCATTGGTGAATGCACATCGAGGGCAGGTGAATCTCAATGGCGGCGTCACATTGACGAACTGGGCCTATGATGCTTCGAGTCCGATCAAGGCTCATCTTCAGGCGCAGCAGATACAGTTGAGGGATCTTCAGCGCCTGGCGAAACAGCAGTTTCCCGTCTCCGGCGAACTCTCTTCCACGGTCGACCTGCACGGTACTCAACTTGAGCCGGTTGGATCCGGCTCGCTTCAGATTGCGAATGCCCGTGCTTACGACGAACCGATTCAGAATCTCGCCGCGAAGTTCCACACCCAGAACGGTTCCATTGTCTCAACGTTGAATGTATCGACCCAGGCCGGAGCCGTCGACGCAGACCTCTCCTACACGCCGAAAACGAAAGTCTACAAAGTGCGCCTTAATTCGCCGTCGGTCATGCTGCAAAAGTTGCGGACCGTGCAGGAAAAGAACCTCGGAATCAATGGCACCATCAACGCTTCTGTGAAGGGTGAAGGTACTATCGACGACCCGCAACTGGTGGCGACCGTGCAGTTCCCCCAGCTGCAAGTCCGCCAGAATACGATCTCGGGATTCAAGGCGGAGGTTCAAGTTGCGCAACATCGGGCGAATCTCACACTGGATTCGAAAGTCTCCGAAGCATCGATCCACGCCCGCGGAGTCGTTGCCCTGACCGGCGACTACGATACCGATGCGACGATCGACACGGGGACGATTCCGCTTGCCGCCTTGATAGCGACCTACGCTCCGAGCGTGCCGCAGGAATTCCAGGGTCAGACTGAGTTGCATGCAACAGTAAAGGGTCCTCTGAAAGACAAGTCTCGGGTTGAGGCGCACGTCTCCGTTCCTATGCTTCAAGCCAAATATCAAAGTTTGGAAATCGGAATCGCGCGGCCGATCAAAGTCGACTATGAGAAGTCAGTCGTAATCCTTCAGCCGGCGGAGATCAAAGGCACCGGCACTTCTCTCACTGCGCAAGGCCGCATACCGATCGGGGGCGGCGGCGGTTCGCCGACGTTGACCGCACAAGGTGAAGTGGACATTCGCATTCTTCAGCTCATTTCGCCGGACCTGCGAAGTTCGGGCACGGTCGCTCTTAATGTTCGCTCTTCCGGATCCGCAATCCAGGGCCAACTACAACTCCATGATCTCGCCTTGAACACTGTCGACGCTCCGGTTGGTGTCGAGAAACTGAACGGCACTCTGGATATCGGCAACGATCACGTGCAGGTCTCAAACGTGACGGCACAGGTGGGCGGCGGGCAGCTTTCTCTTGGCGGATCGATTGCCTACAAGCCCAGCGTGCAATTCAACCTTGCCCTGCAAGGAAAATCCATGCGCCTCCGTTATCCCGAGGGCTTGAGATCCCTACTGGATGCCAATCTCACGTTCAGCGGTACCACCGACGCCTCGGTGTTGAACGGGCGCGTGATGATCGATAATCTGTCCTTTACTCCCGACTTCGATCTATCGAAATTTGGCGACCAGTTCAGTACGGGTAGCACGCCATCCCAGCCCGGCTTTGCCGACACGGTTAAACTAGCGATCAACCTGCAGTCACAACAGAATTTAAGTGCTGTGAGCTCACAGGTCAGCATCGCGGGCCAAGCCTCACTCCAGGTTGGCGGCACGGCAGCCGATCCAGTCATTACCGGACGTACGACGCTGACATCCGGCGAATTGTTCTACCGCAATTTACGCTATCAGTTGCAGAGAGGCGTGATTACGTTTGACGATCCCAACGAAACGCATCCGGTGCTGAACGTTTCCGTTTCAACCGTAGTCGAACAATACAATTTGACTCTGACGATGCGCGGTCCACTCGACAAGTTGACTACCGCGTACGTTTCGGATCCGCCATTGCCAACGGCCGACGTCATCAATCTGATCGCGCGCGGGAAGACAACCGAGGAGCAGGCAGCCAGCAGTCAGAGCACGGATTCCATGATTGCCTCGCAAGTTGCCGGACAACTCAGCAGCGGCGTGCAGAGACTCGCTGGGATCTCCAGTTTGCAGATCGATCCCACGCTCGGCGGAAACAACCAGAACCCGTCAGCTCGAATTGCCATTCAACAGCGCGTCACCAGGAGTCTACTGTTCTCGTTTTCGACGGATGTTTCACAGCCGGGCAGCGAAATCGTGCAGGGTGAGTATCGTATCAACAAGCGATGGTCTGTGAGCACGACGCGCGATCAACTCGGCGGTGTTTCGGTCGACGGGAAATATCACACCAAGTTCTAAGTAGGCCTAAACCAATTCGCGAGGAAGCTGGTTCTTCCGCCTCGCGTTCCTTCATCTACGACGCTCTAGAATCAAGCAGCTTTCTGGCCCGGAGCCTTGGCTTCTATGTGGCCGTGCTCAGCCGCCGCGTGTTCAATCGTGGCATTGATCTGGCCCCCAAGCAGAATCGCCAGCCCGGTGACATAGAACCAAAGCATAAGGATGATGACGGCGCCCAAAGAGCCATAGGTCTTGCTGTAGGTATTAAAGAAGTGCAGATATGCGCGGAGCACCCCCGACGCCATTGCCCAAATGGCTACCCCGATGATCGAACCGGGCGTAATCCAGTACCAGTGTTGCTCCTCGACGTCGGGAGCAAAGTAATAAACCATGGCGAAGGCGAAAACTACGAATCCCAAGGCGAATACCCACTGCAACACCTTCGATGCGACAAACGCCGCTGCGCTCATGCCAAAGACTTGTCCTAAATAGGCGATCACTTGTCCACCTGCGAGAACGAGGAATAGCGCGGCAATAATGAGCACCGACATCGCAGCCGTCAGTCCGAGCGAGATCAGGCGCACCTTCACCCATGACCGGGCCTCGCGAACTTCGTACACAGAATTCAAAGCCGTGATCAGTTGCGTCATTCCTGCCGATCCGGAAATGAGGGCGAACAGTAAGCCGAATGTCAACTTTCCGCCGGGTGTGTTTCTGGTTATTTCGTCGAGAGTTGTTTGCAGCAACTGGTAGGCAGTTGGTGGCAGCGCAAGCTGCACATACGCGAAGAGGTCAGCGCGTAATCTGCTGCCTTCATGAGCGAACACTCCGAGCAGGCTGATTAGAAAGAAAAGCATGGGAAAGACGGCAAGCAAGAAGTTATAGGCAAGCTCGTAGGCCCTGTTGAACAAGTCCGTCTTATTCATTCCAAGCCAAACTCGTCGTCCTAACTCCTGCCAGGTCAGTCCTCCCAAGCGCCAAAGGGACTCGATTTGTTTGCTTGAATTGAGCCGGGAATCAGTCATCGCGTGTGCCATCAAGGTCCCCTTTGCGATGCCGATCCGGCGGGTTACGGTTGGGGCAGATTTTGGTCCTCGATAAGCTTCAGCGAGGGATGGTAGTCGCGATGCCCTTGTCTGAATCGGGGATCGTGCATGGGTTGCAACGGTGCTTCGTCGCGACGGGCAGTCGCGCGCCCGCCACTTCAGCGATGATGCTTGCCGCCGTGACCGCTGGAGTGCCCTCCGCCGCCGTGCGAATGCCCTCCGCCGAAATTCTTCCCGCCGCCGTGGAAGCTCTTCGGCACATGGCCGCCGCCTCCCATGTGGAAACCGCCTGAGCCCCGGCTGCTTACGCTCTTAGGCGCGTGTCCGCCGCCAAACAGATGGAAGCTGCCCGAGTGCGGTGGTTTTCCAGCGGAGTGCGCAAAGTCCCTGCTCGCGAAAGCCCCAGAAGACCGCCCCCTGAATTCGCTCGTCTGAAAACCTGAGGTCGGCAAGCGAGGGGACTGCATCGAACGGTCGTATCCTGCACCCGCCCAGCCGCGATGGTACTCTCCGGCGCTCCGGTTCAAGCTTGATCCGTTGCTATGGCTGTTAAACTGCCTCCAGTTTCCTGCGGCCTGCATATGGTTGTAGGCTTGGCGCGGCGCCCGGTCGTAGCCGGTTCCAAAGGCATGGAAGCCGGCATTGGAGTTTCCTCGCCAGTTCTCGGCATATCTGCCTGGCGTGTGGCCGAATCCCTGTCCGCGGTTCGCGTTGTGTCCGTCGCCGAACCGGCGGAAACCTTCCGCGGTGCGGCCGTTGCTGTATCTCGCAAATGATGATCTTCCAGCGTAAGCATGCAGCCCATCGTGCCGGAATCCCCAATCAGCGACCGTGCTGCTGTGGGAATAGTAGTCCGACTGGTTGAAGAGCACGGACTGGGCTAACCAGTTCAAGCCCCACGCCAGCCAGCCCCAAGGCTGGCTGAAGGCACTCATCGCGATCCCGAGCCCATAATTTATCGGCGATGAGCCGAGAAATGATCCCACTGCGCCCAGCAGCGAAAACCCGGGGTAGGGCGAAACCTGCTCTCCGTACACCGTCCACGGGTTATACGTCGGCACGTATACAACTTGAGGATTCACCGGCATCAGTTGGACATAGCCCTGGTCGTAATGAACCGCCTGCTGGGGCGTACTCTGCAGGTTGCCGGCTTGCTGAGCGCGTCGGCGCATCGCCTGAACTGCCTCCAGTACATCTTGTGGCTGGTTGTAGTACGCATTGCCCAAGTCGGTGGTCCATTGTAGGTTGCGGTCCATCTGCGCCAACACCTGAGGAAACGCCGTCAACGCTTTTACGCTCGGGTCCCAATTCTGGACGTCGGCACCGGCCGCAATCTGGTCAGGGGAGGCATAGCGTTGCGTCTGCCGCCACTGGTCGGCATCCGCAACCTGACTGGGGTAGGTCGACGCGGCCAGGACTTGCGCCACCAGCCTGTCCGGATAAAGCGCGATCGGGGCGACGAGTTGTTCGACTTGCACCGCATCGAGTGGCTGGGCCGGCGCCTGGCCATATTCCCCTTGCGGATACGTCTGACCGGAATCTGGATAACGCCCTTGCGCGTCCGGCTGCTGTCCATCGTCCGACTGCAGCTCTGATTGCCCATTTTGCTCGTATTGTCCGATGTCTCGATTGTTCTGCGACCATCCCGGATCGCCGGGTGCCGTTTGCTGCGCGAAAAGCTTCCCTGGTTCCATCAGAAAGAGGAGAACAACTGCCGCGAGCACGAACGAACCGCCGGACTGCCGTGCGGCGGTTTTCAGGGTGCTCGTGGCGGTCGCGGCACAGCGCCCTGAATCATGCGGCAGTCGAGAAAAGATGGCAGCGCACGGGGCATACCGGTGCATTTGGGGCTTCATTTTTCCTTTCGGCGTCCGACGAAAAATGCTCGCACGAGCAGAAACCGATACTCCAAAGCCGACGCCGACTGGTTCTGTCACCTTGATGCTTGAAATCAATCAGGAAAGCAATGCAGGGCGAATCAATTCTGGGTCAACAGCGAAGTCTCTGAAAACACAAGTGTTCTACTCGCAGATGAATTCCTTCCAACCACGTCAAAGTGTCGCGATGGTTCCATTTCGACTTCCCGACCATAAAGCCTGGTACCCGGTCCTACCTTCGCTTGGGCGAGTGCATCTAAGCCTTCGGAATCATGCAGAATTTCACTCGCCGAGAACTACTTAAAATCGGAACCGCGGCTGCAGCTGCAGAGTTGGTGTCGTTGGGCTTGCAGGGTTGCAGTATTTCCAAATTGGTTCCGTCCGCAGGTTGTGCCAAACTGACTGACATCGAACATGTGGTGATCCTGATTCAAGAAAACCGCTCGTTCGATCACTACTTTGGAAGCTACCGGGGCGTCCGCGGATTTTCCGATCAAAGCGCGGCATTCCAGCAACCCGATCCAGCGAACACCACGACCTCACCGGTGGGACAGCTCCTGCCGTTTCACCTGGATACCTCCCAGGCGAATGCGGCGTGCACGCACGACATTAGCCACGATTGGGTGCCGCAACATCAGAGCTGGGACAACGGCAAGATGGACGGTTTTGTGAGTTCGCGTCTACCGATTGATCCCAACGACGCGGTATTGAGCATGGGCTATTACAACCGCGCAGACCTTCCTTATTACTACGCTCTGGCCGACGGCTTCACGATCTGCGACAACTATTTTTGCTCGGTAATCGGCCCGACCGATCCGAATCGCCTCTATACGATGGCGGCCTCGATTGATCCAGATGGGAAAAATGGCGGACCGATTTTGCAGACGATCGTTACAAATCGCTCAGCCATGTACGGCCGCCTGACCTATACGACCATGCCCGAGCAACTTCAGGCTCGGGGAATTTCCTGGAAGGTTTACTCGTCACCGGATGAGAATATTCTGGGCGGGATTCTGTCGGACAATGTGCTCTCCTATTTCAAAAATTTCCAGGATCCTGCAGCGGTACTGCATCAGAATGCATTTGGGCCACAGTTTCCCGTCGACTTTCTGTCCGATGTGGCGCTCGACAATCTGCCCCAAGTATCCTGGCTGATCGGGTCAATCCTGACTTCGGAACACCCGCCTGCGCCGTCGCTGTTCGGAGAGAATCTGATTTCCCTGATCGTCAGTGCTCTCATCGCGAACCCCGCATTGTGGGCGAAGACGGTTTTGTTGGTTACCTACGATGAAAATGGTGGATTCTTTGATCATGTTCCACCGGCCACGGCGCCGCCGGGCACACCCGGCGAATATGTGACCGCGCCTGCGGTTCCGGATCCGACCGTAGTCGGCAGTCCGGCGATCACCGGGCCGATCGGGTTAGGTTTTCGCGTGCCTTTGATGATCATTTCGCCGTTCAGTCGCGGCGGATTCGTGTCCTCGGACCTCTTCGATCACACTTCGGTCTTAAGATTTCTCGAAACTCGATTTGGGGCCGAAGTGCCCAATTTGAGCGCCTGGCGCCGGGCCGCGGTCGGAGACTTAACCAGTGCGTTCAATTTCAAGAATCCTGACCAGTCGATTCCGGGTTTGCCGCTTACTCTGCAAGGCGATGCACAGGCGATCCAAGCATGCGCCGCTAACCTGGCTGGAACGACCCCATTCATAGTGCCAGCCACGCAGACCCTTCCGACTCAGGAATCCGGGACACCCAGTCGTCCCAGCGGAACATGCTAGCAAAGAGTAATGAGATTTGCATTCAGGGTTCATGGTGAGAGCTCCCAAGCCCTCCGATACCAGTGCCCTTCGCTGCCTTGTGGTACACGCGCCCGACTTGATCACAGGACCACGGCAACCAACCCCAATTTGAGCCGTTGAGGCAAACATCCAAATCATCGCACCACCATGAATGTTTATGGCGATGCGCCACAGTTGTCATGTTGGAGGCGCACGGGAAGATCGTGGGGCTCGCGCTGAACGGCACGGAAGCCGTCTTAAGTGATGGAAAGACTGATGAGCGCGGAAGGAATCGAACCTTCAACCTACTGATGAAACGCTAACTT
>Ga0210408_10000386_pt1 | contig 59334 bp, 56 predicted proteins | sample IncBWH4MmetaG_FD_155471 | JGI IMG/M metagenome (GOLD analysis project Ga0210408, IMG submission 155471) | Forest soil microbial communities from Barre Woods Harvard Forest LTER site, Petersham, Massachusetts, United States - Inc-BW-H-4-M | ecosystem: Environmental > Terrestrial > Soil >... | reverse complement strand
CTGCAGGGAACAGGGTTCGAGCGCGGCCGATGCCGCGCCCGTTTTAGGCTCATTAAGGCGGGCCGATATCTTCAGAACATTGGACTTGGCCGTCTGGCGCAGGCCCTCGGTCTGAGCCGCGCGCATGCGCGTCACCACGCGCGACAGGCGCACCAGCTTGACCCCCACTTTTCGAACTGCGTTGTGCGCCATCAGAGCACCCCGTGGCGCAGAAGGTTGAACAGCAACCGGGTCTTGCTCAGGCTGACGCGCCGTCGCGGCGCCGTGAAGCCCTGCTGCTCGATCCGGTCCAGGATGTCGGCGTAAACCGATGCCATCAGCCGCGGCGATCGCACCACGGCGCGCCGGCACGAATCCATGATGCTTGCGGCCTGCTGGAAATGCTCCCGCGCTCGCGCCACCAGCGCAGCGCACGCCTGGCCGATGTTCGGATGGATCACCGCCCTACGTGGTTCGGTGTCCGTGATGCCGGCCGCCGCCAGCGCCTCCCGCGGCAGGTACAGGCGTCCGATCGCGGCATCCTCATCCAGGTCGCGCAGGATGTTGGTCAACTGCAGCGCGCGGCCCAGGTGGTGGGCCAGCGGCCGCGCCTGCGGCGTCGGCACGCCGAAAATCCGTACCGACAGGCGCCCGACCGCGCTGGCGACCCGATCGCAGTACAGGTCCAGCGTGGCCCAGTCCGGGGCCCGGATATCTCGTTCAGCATCCATCATCATGCCGTCGATGATAGCGTCGAAGTCCGGCTGTTCCAGGCCGTACGCCTGGACAACGGGCGCAAGCCCTGCTAGATGCTCCGGTATGTCGCGTCCTTGATACAGGTCCGCCAGGTCGCGGCGCCATCGGGCCAGTTCGGCCTGTCGTTCGGCGCGGGGCCCGTCGCGGTCGGCGATATCGTCCACGGCCCGGCAGAACGCGTATACCTGGTACATTGCCTCGCGCTGTTGCGTGGGCAGGATACGCAGGGCCGCATAGAACGAGCTGGAGCTGGCGGCGGGTGCTGCCGGCTGTTCAACGCCGATCGTCACGCTCCGCCCCGATGCGCGCTGTGGCCTGGGGCCGCGTGCAGCCGGCGCGCAAGCTCCGCGCCCACGGCGCCCCCGGCCAGCCATAGCGCTTCGATCCGGCTCAGGTGAACCGGCTCGCTGAGCGGGTCCCGCTGCAGCAGCCACCCGTTCAGTTTGTAGGCGACCGCCACGATCACGGCCGTCTCCACGCCGAGCCGCAGGTCCCTGACGAAGTGTGGGAGCTGCGCCGCCTGCGGAAGCAGCGATGCGGTTCTGCGCGCTACCGATTGCAGGCAGGCCCGCAATTCCGGCGTGGCGCGCGGGGCGTCCAGCGCTTCCACGCGGGCGCCGTACCGGTCCAGCGCATCGAGCGGCACATACACGCGATCCAGCGCCCGGTAGTCCTTGGCGCAGTCCTGCAGGTGATTGATGATCTGCAGCGCCGAACACAATGCGTCGCTCGGCTCCCAGGTGGCGCGGTTTTCGCCATGCACCTCGAGCACGAAACGGCCCACGGGCATGGCCGAGTAGCGACAGTACTGCATCAGGTCGTCCCAGTCCCGGTACCGTTGCTTGGTCACGTCGAGTCGGAACGCGGTCAGCAGGTCCAGTGCGTGCTGCGCCGACAGGTCCCGTTCGCGCAGCTGGGCGCGCAGCGGCAAAGCGGCCGGATCCCGGTCGGACTGGCCGAGCAGCGTGGTTTCCAACCCGTCGAGCAACTCGAACTTCACTTCGGGCGCCAGGCTGGGGTGATCGGCCACGTCGTCGGCGGCTCGTGCGAAGCGATAGTAGGCGAGGATCGCCGCGCGCAGCCCGGGGGCGATCAGGCGCGAGGCCACCGGAAAGTTCTCCTGCGTCTTGCCGGTGCCGAAGTCTTCGGAGGTTTTCATCGGCCCACCAGCGCCTGTGCGCGCCCCTTCCACAGGCCGCCGCGGCCGCGAGCGTGTTGCCATGCGCTGTCCAGCGTGAACCCGAGGTAGGCGGCAGCGATCGCGGGCAATGCCAGCGTCCAGGTCGGCCACAGCCGGTAGAAGCGTACCGTCGGCCAGAAAGCGATCGCCATCATCATCCAGGTCGCGATCGCAATCCAGCGGGCCATGCCCGATCCGAGCAGCGCGATCGAAGGCGCGGCCAGGTAGGCGAGCGCCAGGCCTGCAACCGTCGCCGCCAGCCACCCCGGCGAAAAACGCAGTTGCGCATACGCGCTGCGTGCCACCATCCGGCGGATATCGTCGAACGAAGGATAGGGGCGAAGACTACACACCCGCTCGGTCAAGCCCAGCCAGATCGGGCCGTGCCGCTTCAGCTGCGCGGCCAGTGCACAGTCGTCGATCAACGCGCCCCGGATCGATTCGATCCCGCCGGCGGCCGCCAGCGCGTCGGTCCGCACCAGCATGCATCCGCCCGCGGCGGCAGCGGTCGCGGCCTCGCGCCGATTGACCCACGCGAACGGATACAGCATCTGGAAGAAAAAGACGAAGGCGGGGATCAGGGCGCGTTCGGCCAGGCTCTCGCATCGCAGTTTCGCCATCAGCGACACCATCGCCAGCTGCTCTGCCTGCGCGCGCCGCACCAGAGACCGCAGCGCACCGGGCGCGTATCCGATGTCGGCATCGGTCAGCAGCAGGTATTCGGGCGGTGCCGGCGATGCCTCGGCCCGCGCCACGCCCTGGCTGACGGCCCACAGCTTTCCGGTCCAACCGGCCGGCAGCTTGGCGCCCTGCACGATCGTCAGCCGGTCGGGTGCACGGGCCGCCAGGCTGCGCGTCACCGCCAGCGTTGCGTCGCTGCTGTCGTCGTCGACCAGGACCACCGAGAACGGGCCCGGGTAGTCCTGCCGCAGCAGCGAGGCGAGCGAGTGCGGGATCATCTCGGCTTCGTTGCGCGCCGGCACCACGGCGACCACGCCGGGCCAGCGCGCCGGATCGGCGGCTGGACCGTCGCGGTCGTCCCGCACGGAGCAGGCCCAGAAGCGGCCGCGCGCCAGCAGCAGGTTGATCCAGACGGCCAGTGCCGCCAGCGCGATCGCGGTCTGCGCGCCCACCAGGATCATCGGATCTGGCCCGCCTGTCGGAACCACCCGATCGCGTCCGTCACCGCCTCGATCACCGGGCGGGCGGTGTATCCGAGCTCGAGCTGTGCCCTGGCGCTGGTGAAGAACATCCGGTACCGGGCCATGCGCAGACCGTCCAGCGTGGCGAAGGGCTCCCGGCCGGTGAAGCGCGCCATCGTTTCGGCAGCCAGCGCGATCGGGTAGACCGCTGCCCGCGGAAGCCGCACCCTCGGTGCGGCGCGGCCCGTCAGGCCGGCGATCATCTCGAGGATGCGTGCCAGCGTCACGTTCTCGCCGCCCAGGATGTAGCGCTGTCCGATCCGTCCGCGCTGCAGCGCCAGAAGATGCCCGCGCGCGACATCGTCCACGTGCACCAGGTTCAGCCCCGTGTCGACGAAGGCCGGCATCCGTCCCGAGGCGGCCTCGACGATGATGCGCCCGGTCGGCGTGGGCCGAACGTCGCGCGGGCCGATCGGCGTCGACGGGTTCACGATCACGACCGGCAGCCCATCGGCGGCCGCCATCTGCAGCGCCAGTTCCTCGGCCGCCACCTTGCTGCGCTTGTAGGCACCGATGGCCGCGTCCTGCGAGAGCATCACGCTCTCGTCGGCGGGCGTGCCGTCCGGATTGAGCCGCAGCGTGGCCACGCTGCTGGTGTAGACGATGCGTTCGGCGCCCGCCGCGCGGGCGGCGTGCAGCACGTGGCGCGTGCTGTCGACATTGTTGCGGACGATCTCTCCCGGATCCCGAGCCCACAGACGATAGTCGGCGGCCACGTGAAACACGAAACGCGCTCCGGCGGCCGCGTCGACGACCGCCCGCTCGTCACGCAGGTCACCCTCGACGATCTGCAGCCCCGGCAGATCCAGGTTGGTGCGCGGGCTGGACGGACGCACCAGGGCGCGGACGCGGTAGCCCTGGGCGAGCAGCGCGCGAGCCACGGCCGACCCGACGAAGCCTGATGCACCGGTGACGAATGCCAAGTCCACGATCGATCGCTCGAAAACCCTGTGCGGGTACCCGCATTTTGGCTGGCGCAGCTTATCCGACCGGACCTAAGCGCGCAGCCCGAGCCACGCTGCCGTGATCGCCAGTCGATCAGGATGCCGCGCCGGCGGGGCGCAGCGACCACGCTCACGTTGCGGTCAGGTCGGACCGCTGGATGCGACCGTCGTGCAGAGCGCTTGCCACCAGTACGCCGGCCGCGCCGGCCTCGCAACTCCGGCGCAAGTCCAGCGCGTCGCGTACGCCGCCCGCTGCGTACAGGCGCGAGCCGGGCCACACGCGGCGCAGCGCCGCGATGTGCGTCAGGTCCGGGCCGGCGCCGCTGCCGACGCGCGCCAGGTCCATCGCGATCACGTCGGACGGCCCGCGCGACAGCCGCTCCAGCAGCGCCGCCTCGCCCAGAAGGCGCTCGCCGCGGTAATCGACCGACAGCACGGCGCGCGGGCAGGCCGCGAACAGCCGCTCGGCGGCCTGCGCGGTCAGCGTCTCCGTGGCGAGCACCGGCGTGCCGCGTTCGGCGATCGCAGCCAGGTCGTGGTCGTCGCGGATGCCGGCATCGATCCACAGCGAAAGTGCCGGCGCGATGCGCCGGACCGTGTCGATCGCGGACAACTGCCGCGCGCGGCCGAGCAACGCGTCGATGTCGGCGATGTACAGGCGCTCGAACCGGTGCAGGCCCAGTAGTGCGGATACGACATCCTCGATCCGCGCAGAGCCGCACAGCTTCGAGCGGATCGGCCGATAATGCGCGCGATCGCCGAGATGGGCATGCACCACCAGGCCGTCCATCAGGTCGATCACCGGTATCACCTCGCAGGGGCCATCGGCGGACGCGGCGTGCGCATTCATGTGTTCGAGTTTATCGGTGGCGGTGGCCTGGCCGAGGCGCCGTTGCCGGGCCAGCTGGCGCGCGAAGGCGACCTGATGTTGTGTGCGGTGGTCGACGATCTGCTCGAATTACCGGGAGTCGAAGTCTCGTTCGCGCGCGATGCGCGGCTGCCGTTGCCGGCGCAGGAGCGGCTGCGGGCGGCGCGCGTGTGCTGGCGCGAGCCCGGCGTTGCTGCCGCGCGGGCCCTGGCGCACGAAATGGCCGCATCGGACGCGGTCTGGCCGATCGCGCCGGAAACGGGTGGTGAGTTGGAGCGCAGCGCGCGCGCGGTACTGGCCGCCGACCGCCTGCTGCTCGGGCCGCACCCGGATGCGATCGGCCTGGCCACCAGCAAGTCGGCCACCGCGCGCCGGCTGGCGCAGGCCGGCATCGACGTGGTGCCGTGCTTTGCTCCCGGAACGCAATGGCCCCGGATCGATGGCCCGTGGATCGTGAAGCCCGATGATGGGGCCGGCTGCGTCCAGGCTCGCACGGTCGCCGGCCGCGATGAGGCGGCCGCCGCGCTCGGCGCGACCGCCGGCGGCATGATCGCGCAGCCGTGGATCGCCGGCGACGCCCGCAGCCTGTGTGTGCTGGTTGCGCAGGGCAAAACTGACGTTGCCAGCGTGAACCGGCAGCATTTGCAGCTCGATCGCGGGATAGTCGGGCTGGCTGCGATCGACGTGAATTGCGAAGCGGTCACGGCGCCGCTGCAAGCGCTGGCCGAACGGGTCGCGACGGCGATCCCCGGGCTGAACGGCTATTTTGGAATCGACTACATACAGGCGGCGGCCGGGCCGATCGTGGTGGAGGTCAACCCGCGCGTGACCAGCTCGTACGCGGGACTCAGGGCAGCGCTGGAATTGAATGCCGCCGAATGGGTGCTGGCTGCGGCGACCGGTGGGCCGGCGCCGTCCAAAAAGGCGCATCGTGGCCAGGCGGTCAGATTGAACTTGGACGCACCATGAACGCGATCGATGCTGCCGAGGTGACTCACGTCGGCTGGGACGTCGGCGGCGCGCATCTGAAGGTTGCTGCGGTCGACACGCACGGCTGCGCAGTGGCCGCGCTGCAGGTGCCGTGCGCGTTGTGGCGCGGCATCGAACAGCTGGAAAGCGCGCTGGAGCAGGCGCTCGGCGCTCTGCCGGCCGGCGCCAGCACCGCGCGCCACGCGGCCACGATGACCGGCGAGCTGGCCGACCTGTTCGCCGACCGCGATGAGGGCGTGCAGCGGATCGTGGCGGCCATGCGCCAGCGGCTGGGCGAGCCCGGCTTGCGCGTGTTCGCCGGCGCGCGCGGATTCCTGAAAGCGGACCTCGCGCTGCAGCACACGGCCGACGTGGCTTCGGCCAACTGGCTGGCCACCGCGGGCTTGATCGCCGGCCGGCTTGGCGAGGCGCTGCTGGTCGATATCGGCAGCACCACGACCGACCTGGTGGCGGTGCGCGACCGCCGAGTGGTCGCCTCGGGACGAACCGATTTCGAACGCCTGGTCAGCGGCGAGCTCGTGTACACGGGCGTCGTGCGAACTGCTTTGATGGCCCTGGCCGACGCGATCGAGTTCGAGGGGCTGAGGGTTCCGCTGATGGCGGAGCACTTTGCGACCACGGCCGACGTGTATCGCCTGACCGGAGAACTGGACGAATCCTGCGACCAGCATGCGTCCGCGGACGGCGCGGGAAAGTCTGCCGAGGACAGCGCAAGGCGCCTGGCGCGGATGATCGGTCGCGACGCGCACGAGCGGCCGCTTCAGAGCTGGCGCCAGCTGGCTACGGTGTTTCGCACCGTGCAGTTGGAGCGCGTGCGGCGCGCGGCCCAGCAGGTGCTGCTGCGCAGCCGGATCGAACCGGGGGCGCCGCTGGTGGCCGCGGGCAGCGGCGCGTTCCTGGTGGCCGAGTTGGCGAGCCAGTTGCACCGGCCGGTGATCCGATTTGCGGACCTGATCGACTCGCGCGCCGAGGCGTCGGTGCTGTCGGTGTGCGCACCGGCCGTCGCGGTGGCGATGCTGGCACAGCAGGCGACCGGCTGAGCGACGCGCCGAAAATGGCACCCCGCATCGTCGTGAAGCTCGGCGGAAGCCTGGCCGACGATCCGTGCCTTGCGCACTGGCTGCGCCAGCTGGCGCAGCAGCGCTTGCCCCGAATCGTGGCCGTGCCGGGCGGCGGCCCCTTCGCCGATGCGGTTCGCGCCGCGCAGCGCCGGTGGCGCTTCAGCGACCATGTGGCGCACGCGATGGCGGTCGGTGCAATGGATCAGTTCGGCCGCATGCTGTGCGGCATCGAAGTTCGAGCGATGCCCTGTTCGACGCCGACCGACATCGAGGCCGCGTGGGGTGGCGGCCACCTGCCCGTCTGGCTGCCCGCCTCGTCGATGCACGATGACCGCAGCCTCGCGCGCACCTGGGATGTGACATCTGACACGATCGCCGCCTGGCTGGCCCAGGCGCTGGGCGCGAGCGGCTTGCTGCTGGTCAAGTCGTGCGAACTACCCGCCGACTGCGACGATGCGGCGCTTCTTGCGGCCGCTGGCATCGTGGACCGGGCGTTGCCCGGTTTTCTGTCGCGCACGCGGCTTGCACTGCAGGTGGTCCACAAGGATCGCTGGAACGACCTGTCATGCATCATTTCCCGGATGACCTGTCGGGATTGAAGTTGTTTGCGCGTCTTTACCTGGGTTGGCCCATCGGGTTTGAGGACATTAACCCATCCAAAGCCACGACAATAGAGCCTACAGTCGCAAGCCGACTGTGGCCTTCCAGAATGGGGGACAGCTTCTTCGAATTGGCCGGTGCGATGAATCCGATCCATTCTCTGCGTGCTCGGCTGCGCTCGCTGTGGGGCCAGCCGGCCAGCCACACGCGCGAGTTGCCGCGCCGCAGCCGCAAGCCGCGCATCGGCGCCTCGATCGTGCACGTCCAGGTGGGTCTTCGCCTGGTGGTTCAGGCCGGGATGAGCGACGAATTGTGGCAATGGCTGATGGACCAGGGCTGGCGCGTGGTGACGCACCGTCCGGAGCGGCGCCAGTATCTGGACATCCCGGCGTCCTGGGTGACGCGCCTGATCGACGCCGATCCGGAGCACCGCGAACGCCTGATGCACGAGGCGATGCAGAGCGCCCAGTCCAGGTCGGCGCTGGCGCGCCGGCAGTAACCCCGAACCGGGCGGCGCCGCCCGTCACGGCTCGATCAGCCCGTGGCGTACGGCCAGCAGGGTCAGCTCCGACTGGTTCTGTACGCCCAGCTTCTGCTTGATGTTGTAAAGGTGGGTGCCGACCGTGGAGGGCGCCAGCTTCAGGTTATCCGCGATCTGGTTGACCGTCTGTCCGCGCGCCAGTTGAACGAACACCTCGAACTCGCGCTCCGACAGCTGCTCGGTCGGGTTGTCGCCGCCATCCAGGTCCTGAACCGCCATGCGCTGGGCGATCTGTGGGTCCAGGTAACGCCGCCCCCGCGCGATCGTCCGGATGGCCTCGATCAGCGCCTCGGGTGCGCCGCGCTTGGACAGGTAGCCCAGCGCCCCGGCTTTCAGGGCACGTCGCGGATGACTGGTGTCCTCGTGGGCCGAAAGCGCCAGGATGCGCACGCTGCGATCGCGCGCCGCGATGCGCTTGACCGCCTCGATGCCGCCCATCCCCGGCATCGCAAGGTCCATCACGACCACGTCGGGTCGCAGCTCGACCACCTTCTGGCAGGCGGTCTCGCCGCTGTCGGCCTCGCCAATCACCTCGATATCGTGGGTGGCCTGCAGCAGCAGCCGAAACCCCATCCGCACCACCGCATGGTCGTCGACCAGCATCACCCGGGTCTTTGCGCTCATCCTGCAGCCACCGCCTCGGCCTGCAACGGTATGCGCGCCGACACGCACACGCCGCCGCCATCGGGTTTCTGCAGCTCGAAGCTGCCTCCCAGGGCGACCGCGCGTTCGCGCATTCCCAGCACGCCGTAGTGACCCGGCTGGCGCCAACCGACCGGCAGCCCGTGGCCGTTGTCGGTCACGCGGATCGACAGGTCCACTCCTTCCACGTGCATCTGGATCTGAACGCGCGACGGCTCGCCATGACGCAGCGCGTTGTTGACCGCCTCCTGGACGATCCGGTAGGCCGCGGTCGCCAGCGCCTCGCCCGGATCCGGCGGCAGCTTCTGCACATCCAGCGTGAACTCCACCAGCGGGTGCTGCAGACGCCAATCGCCCAGCAGATCATTGAGCGCCTCGGCCAGCCCAACGTGATCCAGCGGCAGCGGGCGCATGCGCGCGATGATCTGGTGCACGACACCGTAGATCTGGCTGGCCGTGTCGACCACCAGGCGGGCCGCCTGCTCCAGCGCCGGGTCCTGCCCGCGTACGCGCTGCGTGATCGACACCCCCGCGCTCTGGATCGCGGTGACCTGCTGGCCCAGTTCGTCGTGCAGCTCGCGCGCAATGGCCGCGCGCTCCTGTTCGATCCGGGTCTGGATGATCTGGGTCAGCTCGCGCGACTGCGCCAGGTTGGCCTCCGCCTCGGCCGCCACCCGGCGCGCCTCCACGCTGTCCTGTACCACCTGGGCCATCCGGTTGAACGCCTCCCCGATCGGCCTGGCCTCCGCGCCGGCCAGCGCAGGCAGTCGCGTCGAGTAATCGCCGGCCCCGATCCGGCGCAGGCCCTCGACCACCTGCCCCAGCGGCTTCAGAGCGCGCCGGGTCAGCACGTACGCCAGCAGATTGGCGGCCACCAGGCCCAGCGTTGCGCCGGTGACCACCCGCATCAGGTCGTCCCAGCCGTCCAGCACCGAGCGGGACGCATCGGCCTTGAGCACGATGCGCCCACCGTTGAGCTCTATTTCGGTCGGCCGCGTCGGCGGCGACACCAGGCGCGAGAACCACGCGGGCGCCTCGCGTCCGGCCTTGTAAGTCGGGCCCGGCGCCCGGTAGATCAGCTGGCCTGCGTCGTCGTACAGTGCGATGTCGTTGCCGCGCACATGGCCCAGTCGTCGCAGGAACTGCACCATGCCCGGAAGGCCCGCCTGCTCGTAGATCCAGCCGACCCGCGACAGAACCTGCGAAGCGACGATACTGGCCGCTTCGACCTCCTCGCGCACGCTGCGCCGGGTGTCCTGCACTTGCTGGGCAACCAGCAGCGCGGTGAAGCCGGCGATCAGGGTCGCCAGTATCAGGTGGAGTTGAAGTCGAAGGCTCATCGCTCGTTGCCATGTTATGGCATCCGCGCCGGAACCCGTTGCGGTGCTGCGCTGCAGCAGCCGGTCTCAAGAAAATCATGAGGCCGGATTCCCGGTGGCATCGATGCCGTGGTCAGCGGGGCACGCGCACACTGTGCTCGGTACCGGTAGCAAGCGGTACGCAGTTCCAGGGCCGGTTGAGCGGCTTGTTCGAATCTTCAACCAGGAGTGTCACCATGAAGTGGGAAACCCCGGCAGCTGCCGAAATCCGTTTTGGCTTCGAAATCACGATGTACGTGGCCAATCGGTAAATAGTCCTTTCCTGGATCGCGGGCGGCGGAAATCGATTAATCCCCCGAACGACGCTGCCCCGGCAGGATTCCGGCACCGGGCGCCGCGGCGGATCGTTCCGCCAAGGCGCCCGGTCCTTTCTGTAGGATCGGTTTCCGGTCGTTTTGCTGCATCCGGTGGACGGCGACGGCCGGCCTGGCGGAAGCCCAGGGAACCCTTCAGAGTCTGGCTCCCATGAGAGTGCGCGTGCTCGGAAGCGCCGCCGGCGGCGGCTTTCCACAATGGAACTGCAATTGCGACAACTGCCGGGGCGTGCGCAGCGGGACGATCCGGGCTCGCCCGCGCACGCAGTCCTCGATTGCGGTCAGCAGCGACGCACGCCACTGGGTGCTGTTCAACGCCTCGCCGGACATCCTGCAGCAGATCCGCGAGTTCCCGTCGCTGCAGCCGGGCGACAAGCTGCGCACCACCGCCATTGCCGCGATCGTGCTGATCGACGCGCAGGTCGACCATACGACCGGACTGCTGATGCTGCGCGAGCACGACCGGCCGCTGGAGCTGTGGTGCACGGACCCGGTGTTTCAGGACCTGACCACGGGCAATCCGGTGCTCAACGTGCTGAGCCATTTCGCCGGCGTCAAGCGGCACAGCCTGCCGCTGACGGCGCAGGGCTTCCGGATCGCCGGCGCCGAGGGGCTGCGTTTTGCGGCCGTTGCACTCAGCAGCAAAGCGCCCCCGTATTCGCCGCACCGCGACCGTCCGCAGGCCGGCGACAACATCGGCATGACGATCATCGACGAGCGCAGCGGCAAGAGCCTGTTTTACGCGCCCGGGCTGGGGCAGATCGACACGCCCGTGCGCGACGCGATGAGGGCGGCGGCGTGCGTGCTGGTCGACGGCACCTGCTGGAACGACGACGAACTGGTGCAGCTCGGAGTCTCGAAGAAACGGGCGCGCGACATCGGCCACCTGCCGCAGAACGGCGCCGGCGGAATGCTGGAGCAACTCGATGCGCTGCCTGCCGGCACGCGTCGCATCCTGATTCACATCAACAACACCAACCCGATCCTGAACGAGGACGGACCCGAGCACCGGGAGCTGACGCGGCACGGGATCGAGGTGTCGTACGACGGCATGGAAATCGACCTGTGAGCTCGACCATGGATCTGAGCGACCTGCAGCAGCCGGCGTGGGACCGGGCCGAATTCGAAGCGCGGCTGCGCGACAAGGGCAAGGCCTACCACATCCACCATCCGATGAATGTGCTGCTCAACGGCGGCGGCGCCTCGCGCGAACAGATCCAGGGCTGGGTGGCCAACCGTTTCTACTACCAGATCGCGATCCCGGTGAAGGACGCCGCGATCCTGTCCAACTGCCCGGACCGCGAGGTGCGCAGGGCCTGGGTTCAGCGCATTCTCGATCACGACGGCTTCCACATCGGTTCGATGCACGACGACGGCGGCATCGAGGCCTGGATCCGGCTGGCGGTGGCGACGGGACTCGCGCGCGAGGAGATACTGGACCTGCGGCACGTGGTGCCGGGCGTGCGCTTTGCGGTCGATGCGTACGTGAACTTCGCCCGCCGCGCACCGTGGCAGGAAGCTGTGTGCTCGTCCCTGACGGAGCTGTTCGCCCCCGAGATCCACAAGCAGCGGCTGGCCAACTGGCCGCAGCACTATCCGTGGATCGAGTCGACCGGCCTGCAGTACTTCCGCAACCGGGTCAGCCAGGCGCGCCGCGACGTCGAACAAGGGCTGGCCGTGACGCTGGCTCACTTCAACACGCGGCCCCTGCAGGAGCGCGCCCTGCAGGTGCTGCAGTTCAAACTGGACGTGCTTTGGTCGATGAACGACGCGATGGCGCTGCGCTACGGGGTGCGGATGTGAACCCGCCCGCGAGCGCCGCACCGGCTCTGCAGGCCAGGCCGCGGGTCGGAGCGGGTTACCGACTGCAATGGGAGCCGACGCAGCAGTCCTGGGTGCTGTTGTTTCCGGAGGGCATGGTCAAGCTGAACGGCTCGGCCGGCGAGATCATGAAACGCTGTGACGGCGCCCGTTCGGTCGAACAGATCGTGGCCGACCTGGAAACCACCTTCGACACGCAGGGTCTGCAGGCCGACGTGCTGTCATTCCTGGACATCGCGCGCGGCAAGCACTGGATCGAGGACTGAGATGGATGCGACGCGGGTGCAAGCCGTGCCGGCGGGCCCTCTGCAGGCGACCAATGGCACGCCGCTGTGGCTGCTGGCCGAGCTCACCTACCGCTGCCCGCTGCACTGCGTGTACTGCTACAACCCGGTGGACTTCGCGCTGACCGAGCGCGAGCTGGACACCGAGGGCTGGCTGCGCGTGCTGCGCGAGGCCCGGGCTCTGGGATCGGTGCAGTGCGGCTTTTCTGGCGGCGAGCCGATGGTGCGCGAGGATCTGGAAATCCTGGTCGCGGAGGCGCACCGGCTCGGGTACTACACCAATCTGCTGACCTCGGGCGTCGGGCTGACCGAGGAGCGCGCCGCGCGCCTGAAGCAGGCGGGTCTGGACCACATCCAGCTGTCGTTCCAGGACTCCACCCGCGAGATGAACGATTTTCTTTCGCACACGAAAACGTTCGAGCTGAAGCAACGCGTTGCGCGCATGATCAAGGCCAACGGCTGGCCGATGGTGATGAACGTCGTGCTCCACCGGATGAACGTGGACTGGATCGACAAGATCATCGAGATGGCGGTGGACCTGGGAGCCGAATACCTGGAGCTCGCCAACAGCCAGTATTACTCGTGGGCGCACGTGAACCGGGACCACCTGCTGCCGTCGCGCGAGCAGCTGCAGCGGGCCGAACGGATCACCAACGAGTACCGCGCCCGCCTCGGCGACCGGATCCGGATGTTCTTCGTGGTGCCGGACTTTTACGAGAACCGCCCCAAGAAATGCATGAACGGGTGGGGCAACGTGTTCCTGACCATCACGCCCGACGGCACCGCGCTGCCCTGCCACACGGCCAGGATGCTGCCGGGCCTCGCCTTTCCGAACGTGCGCGACCAGGATCTGCGCTCGATCTGGTACGAATCGGAGGGCTTCAACCGGTTCCGCGGCAGAAGCTGGATGAAGGAGCCGTGCCGCAGTTGCCCGGAGCAGGAAAAGGACCTGGGCGGCTGCCGCTGCCAGGCGTATCTGCTGACCGGCGACGCCGCCAACGCCGACCCGGTGTGCGACAAGTCGCCGCACCACGGCGTGGTCATTGAGGCGGTCCAGAAGGCGCAACGGCCCGACGCGCAGCGCGTCACCGAGCATCCGCTGGTGTTCCGCGGTCCGAAGGAATCCCGGCGCCTGACGGAAGGCAAGCGCGTCGAGGCGTAATTCCCGCAAGGTGTAAGGCCGTTGCGACCACCCCGGCGTCTATCCAGCCGGCCACCGAGGCTTCCACCTCGGTTCCCTGGGCCAAATCGAACTCAAACGCGGGGCACTTCGTCGAGTCTAAGCGCCTGGGATCGCCAGCACGGGCATGATCTCGACGGAATCGCCCGGGAAGATGGCAAAGTGCGGATGGTTTTCGAAGAGCTTGGCGGCAGCCTCGTGCGAATCGGCGCGCACGACCGTGAAAGCGCCCATTTCATTGCTCATATCCTTGATACCGCCTTGCGTGACCTTCTTGGTCTTTCCCAATGGGCCGCCCATGTCAACGATGGAAGCGTGATGTTTCTCGACCCACGCGTGCCAGGCCGCCATGCCTTCTCGTTCCTTCGCGCGGCGATCGCCTTCGGGAAGGGCGTCCCAGGCCGCTCTGCGCGGACTGGTCTTGCTGCCAAGGAATACCGCGAGATACGTATTGTTCGTGCCCATGAGGACTCCTCTCACTTTTGTCTAACGGGTCGGAACAGCATCTCACAAGCGACGCTTGCCGGCGATCCGCGCCGGCGGCGGTCCAGAGTCAGTGGAGCGAACCTTTACGCGGCCTGCTTCTGGGGTGGCTTCGCTGTGTCTGCGCGGCCGCCGGACGGCGCGCCCGTGGTGCCTCGAGCAGCAGCCTTCGCACTGTGGGCGGGGGGCTTGCCGGCCGGCGCGGCGGTCGATTCGCGCATCAGGAGTTTCGAATAGTCGAACTCCTGGCCATACGAGTCGAATTCAGGGACTAGCGTAAACCTGGGATCCATTGTTTACCCTCTTGGAGACCACCGGCGAACCGCGCCAGCGCGGCGTTTCGAGGTGTCAATCGGCAGCGGTTCGCCGTCCTGAAGAGGCATTACGCTAAAAACATGATCGTCCGTTCGATCTTCTAGGTGCGCGGATATCGGGTCATTACGGACCACGACAAGGAGGGTCTGATGGGTTTTCGCCTTTTGGCAGGGGTCATATCGTCGCTGACCGCTCTTTGCGCGCTGGCGCAGGCGCCGGCGGACCGTCTGGCGGCCTTGGACATCTTCAATCTGCAATTCGCCGGGACGCCGCAGATCTCGCCGGACGGCAGCAGAATCGTCTACGTGCGGTCGTTTTCCGATGTGATGACCGACAAGCGCTACTCGAACCTGTGGATCGTGGGCTTCGACGGGTCCGATGATCGTGCGCTGACGTCGGGGAATTTCGGGGACGATCAGCCGCGCTGGTCGCCCGATGGCAGCCGGCTGGCATACGTGTCGGATCGCGACGGCTCCATGCAGCTTTACGTCCGCTGGATGGACACGGGCCAGACGGCAAAGCTCACCAGCCTGGAGTTCGCGCCCGAGAATCTGTCGTGGTCGCCGGACGGCAAGCGGATCGCGTTCGCCTCGCTGGTGCCGATCTCCAAGCCGAAGGTTGCCGGCATGCCGACCGCGCCGGAAGGTGCGAAATGGGCCGAGGGTCCGCAGACGTACGACCGGCTGATCTACCGGTTCAACGGACGCGGCTTTCTAAAGCCGGGATTTTCACAGCTGTTCGTCGTCGCGGCCGATGGCGGCGCCGCGCGGCAACTGACGAGCGGCGAGTTTCCGCACGGGGGCAATTTTTTCGGCAGCGATCCACCGGTGTGGACCCCCGATGGCAAGTCCATCGTCCTGTCGGGAAACTTTCGGCCGGACTTCGAATATGACCCGCTCAACACCGAGGTGTATGAGGTATCCGTGAGCGACGGTTCGGTCAAGCAGCTCTCGCACCGCCAGGGGCCGGACGACAGTCCCGACATTTCCCCCGACGGCAAGCTGATCGCGTACACCGGTTTCGACGACCGGCGCCAGGGCCATCAGACCACGCATCTTTATCTGATGGATCGCGACGGCGCCAACGCGCGCGAGCTGACCGGCAAGCTGGACCGCGACGTGCGTTCGCCCCGCTGGGCGCCCGATGGACAGGGGATCTACGTGCTGTACGACGACCAGGGCGATACGAGGCTGGCGCTGGTGAGCCTGGACGGCGAGGTCCAGGAAGTGGCCGCACATCTGGCTTCCGGCGGGACGAGTTCAGCGGTGGGGGCGGCGTTCAGCGTCGCGCGCAATGGGCACGTGGCCCTGACGCAGGGCACCGGGGCGGAGCCGGGAGATATTGCGGCGATCGGTCCGCAGCAAAAGGCCGTTCGCGTTCTGACCCGGCTGAACCAGGAACTGCTGACCCAGAAGAAGATCGGCACGATCGAGGAGATCTGGTTCAACTCGTCACGCGACCAGCGCAGGATTCAAGGCTGGATCGTGAAACCTCCGGATTTCGAGCCTTCGAAGAAGTATCCGCTGATTCTGGAAATCCACGGAGGGCCGTTCGCGAACTACGGCGACCGCTTCGATACGATCAAGCAGATCTGGGCGGCGCAGGGCTACGTCGTGCTCTACACGAACCCTAGGGGCAGCACGAGTTACGGAGAGGAATTCGCCAACCTGATCCACCATGCCTATCCGGGCGACGACTTCTACGATTTGAATTCGGGCGTGGATGCGGTGGTGGCGAAGGGTTACGTCGATGAGAAGAACCTCTTCGTCACCGGCGGATCCGGCGGCGGAGTGCTGACCTGCTGGATGATCAGCCACACGGACCGGTTCCGGGCGGCGGCGAGTCTGTATCCCGTGACCAACTGGTACAGCTGGACGCTCACCTCGGACATACCGTCCTTTGCCACGCTGTACTGGTTCTCGGGGGTGCCCTGGGACGATGCCGACGAGTACGTCAAGCGCTCGCCGATCTCGTACGTGAAGGCCGTGAAGTCCCCAACCCTGCTGATGACCGGCGAGGAGGATTGGCGAACCCCGATTACCGAGGCCGAACAATACTATTCCGCCCTGAAGCTGCTGAAGGTCGAGAGCGTTCTGGTGCGCGTGCCGGGTGAACCGCACGGGCTGCAGCGACGGCCCAGTCATCAGATCGTGAAGGCGATGTACGTGCTCGACTGGTTTGAAAAGCATCGGGCCAGGTAGGCACCCGGCGGGCCCTCCCGTGCGGGGGAGGGCCCAAGGTCGGGGTATCCGATCCGGCCGCAGCCGCTACAGCCGCTGCAGCAACAATCCCTTCAGGTATTCGCCTTCGGGGTGCGTCATCAACATCGGGTGATCGGCGCCCGGCCCCAGGCGCGTGCGCATCGTGCATTCCACGCCGGCATCGATCACCGCGCCGGCGACGATCTTCTGGAACAGGTCCACGTCGATGGCTCCGGAACACGAAAACGTCATCAGGATCCCGCCCGGCTGCAGCAGCTTGAGCGCGTTCAGGTTGATGTCCTTGTAGGCGCGCGCGGCGCGCTCTACGTGATGATGGCTGGCCGCGAATTTGGGCGGATCCACCACGATCAGATCGAACCGCTCGCCCGCGTCGCGCAGCGCGCGCAGCTGCTCGAACACGTCGGCGCAGCGCCACTGGACCTGCTCGGCGTCGAGTCCGTTCAGTTCCACGTTGGCGCGGCCCAGCGCCAGCGCGTCGGCGGACGAATCTACCGCGAGCGAATCGCCGGCGCCGCCGCGCGCCATCGCCACCGAAAATGACCCCGTGTAGCAGAACGCGTTGAGCGCGCGTGGGGCGCGGCCCAGCGTCGAAGTGAGCTCGCGCGCCAGCTCGCGGGCCAGCTGACGGTTGTCGCGCTGGTCGATGTAAAAGCCCGTCTTGTGTCCGCGCCGCACGTCGACCCAGTAAGCCAGGCCGTGCTCCCGAACCTGGATCCGCTCGGGCGGCTCGCGGCCGCGCAAGACGCCCCGCGCCTCGGCCCGCGCCGGCCCGGGTGCCGCCGGCAACGATTCGCGCGCCCGCAGCGCGCTGTCGGACCGCTCGAAGGCATTGCGGCAGCCGCTGGCTTCGCACAGTGCATCGAGCAGCACCTCGGACTGCAGCTGCACGCCCGGGGCCTGCAGCTGCAGCACGAGCTGGTCCGCGTAGCGATCGACGATCAGCCCGGGCAGCCGGTCGGCCTCGCCGTAAACGAGGCGCACTGCGTCGCTGACCTGCGCGAGCCGGTCACGCCGCCCGACGGCCTCGCGCGTCCGGGCTGCCAGCCAGTCGCGATCGATCCGGTCGGCCTCGTCGAAGCTCCAGCAGCGCGCCCGGATCGCCGAGTCCGGTGCGTACGCGGCCCAGGCCAGCCACCGCCCGTCGGCCCCGTGTACGCCCACCAGGTCGCCGGGGCCTGGCGCGCCGCCCACGCGGGCCACCGCGGTCGCGTAGATCCAGGGGTGGCGCCGCGCCAGCGAACGTTCCTTGCCCGGCTTCAACCACAGCTCGCGCATCGTGCGACTGCCCGCTCAGGCCTTGCGGCGCGCGCGCGGGTGGTACGAATCGTAAGCCTTGGCCAGGTGCTGCCAGTCCAGGCGCGTGTACACCTGGGTGGTCGAGATGTTCGCGTGCCCCAGCAGTTCCTGTACCGCACGCAAATCGCCGCTCGACTGCAGCAGGTGCGATGCCATCGAGTGCCGCAGCACGTGCGGATGAACGTGAACGCCCAGGCCCGATCGCACCGCCAGCTGCTGCAGCCGGATCTGCACGCTGCGGGCGGTCAGCCGCGTGCCGCGCGTCGATACGAACAGTGCCCGTTCCGCGGCCGCCGCCAGCATGGACCGCACCCCGAGCCAGGCGCGCAGCGCCTGCACCGCCGGCTGACCGATCGGAACCGAACGGCGCTTGGACCCCTTGCCGGTGACGGTGAGCTCGCGCTCGGCCAGGTCGATCCAGCCGAGCGAGGCGGGCGCGGGGCCCTGGGCCGCGTGAGGCCGCGCATCCAGGCCCACCAGCTCCGACAGGCGCAACCCGCTCGAATACAGCACCTCGACGATCGCGCGGTCGCGCAGCGCCAGGGCTCCGGTGCCGCCCGCGTACGAGGCGAGTGCGACCGCCTGATCGGGCGCCAGCGCCTTGGGCAGGCGCTGCGGACGGCGCGGGCCACGCACCCCGAGCGCCGGATTCGAGGGGCTCGCTCCGCGCGAGGCCAGGTGACGGAAGAAGGTGCGCCAGGCCGACAGCATGCGCGCGATGCTGGCCGGCGCCAGGCCCTGCGCATGCAGCCGGCCGGCTGCCCGCCGCACGTCGGCCGCGGTCAGGTCGGACAACGCGCGACCGGCGGCCAGCTCGCTCAGGCGCTGCAGGTCCCTGCGATACGCGGCCACGCTGTGCGGCGACAGGCGCCGTACGGTGGCCAGCTCGTGCAGAAATTCCTGCGCCACGGCCGCCAGTTCGCCGCGGCCCATCTTAACCACGCAACCGGGTCAGGGCCGCTGCGGTCAGCTGGCCGATGCGACTCAGAAACGCGGTGCCCATGTCGCTGCGGAAGCGATGCGGATCATCGGAGCCCAGCGTCAGCAACCCGAAGGGTGCCGAGACCGGGTCGGCGCGCAACGGGACCAGCGCCAGGCTGCGCGTATCGGGGAAATCGGTCTGCATCCAGGTGGCGGCCGCGAAGTCGGCGTTCAGGCCGCAAAACGGCGCCTGCATGCTGGCGGCGAACCGGACCACGTCGGCGGGAACCGGGCTGGCGCATTCCAGGCCGGCAAAGCGCGGCGCGAACTCCCAGATCCGCAAGGCCGCCGCCGGCACCCCGAACGCCTCCTTCAAGCCGTCGACGACCCGCTGCGGCAGGCTGGCCTCGTCGCGCTCGGCGAGCAGCGCGCCCGCCCATTGCGCCAGGCGCTCGCCGATGTGGTCGTTGGCGCGGCCGTGACGGGTCAAATCCGACAGGCTCGCCTCGAGCGCACGGATACGCTCGCGCAGGATCTGGGCCTGCCGCTCCGGCAACGACACCGCGCGGCCATCGTGCGGGTCCGGCAGCTCGATCGAGCCGAGCAGCCATGGTTTGCGCCGGAAAAAGTCGGGGTTGTTCTGGATGAAGATTGCGACGTCGTCCTCGTTCACGCCTTCCTCGGTCATTTACTCGATTTCGATCTCGCCATCGAACACCCTGACCGCCGTGCCGGCCAGGAACACCGGTGCCGGCCCGCCCGCGTGCGGGCTGTCCCATCGTACAGACAGCAGCCCGCCGCGCGCGTGCACCTGAACCGGGGAGGACAACAGCCCGCGCTGGATTCCGGACACAACCGCCGCGCAGGCGCCGGTGCCGCAGGCGAGGGTCTCGCCGGCGCCGCGTTCCCACACGCGCAACCGGATCGCGTGCCGGTCCAGCACCTGCATGAATCCGGCGTTGACCCGGTGCGCGAAGCGAGGATGGCGCTCGATCGCGGGCCCCTCGATCTGGACCGGCGCCGAGTCCACGTCGTCGACCCGCTGCACTGCGTGCGGATTGCCCATCGAGACGACCGAGATCCACACCTGGCGCCCATCGACCGGCAGCGGCCACAGTGCCGCCTCGCCCTCGGCGCGCTCGGCCAGGCCATGGGTGGAAAAACCGCTGGCCGCCGGATTCATGTCCGGCACCCCCATGTCGACCGAGACGGTGCCGTCGTCCAGCAGGCGCGGCTCGATCAGCCCGGAGGCGGTCTGAACCCGGATCGACGATCGGTCCGTCAGGCCCGCCTGGCGCACGTACATCAGGAAGCATCGCGCACCGTTGCCGCAATGCTCGACCTCGGCGCCGTCGGCGTTGAAGATCCGGAAGCGAAAATCGGCGCCCGGCTCGGTGGCCCGCTCGACCAGCAGGACCTGGTCGGCGCCAATGCCGAAGTGGCGGTCGGCCAGCGCCCGCACGCGCCCGCTGGTGAGCTCGAGACGCTGGCCGATTCCGTCGAGCATCACGAAATCGTTGCCAGCGCCCTGCATCTTGGTGAAGCGCAGCCGCATGCCGCCATTATCGCCGCAGCCGCGCCGGTCAAGGCGCATGGGTGCCCGATCTTGCGGCGGCGCGGCGATCCCGGGCTAGTAGATGGACGGCGCGCCCGGCGGCCGCGTCTTGAAGCGCCGATGCATCCACATGTACTGGTCCGGCAACCGTCGGACCCATCGCTCGATCTCGCGGTTCATCCGTTCCGTATCCTGCTCGACGCTGGCACCTGGAAAGTCCTCCCACGGCTCCCCGACGTGGTACACGTAGCCGTCGCGTGTCTGCTCGGTGACCGCCATCACGACGCGCGCGCCGGTCATCCGGGCCATCTTCGAGACCATCGGCAACGTGGCGGTCGGCACCCCCATGAACGGAACGAAGATCGAGTTGGCCGCGCCGCCGTCGATGTCCGGCAGGTAGTAAAACGGCCGTCCGTCGCGCATCGCCCGCACGGCGGTGCGCAGCTCCCAGCCGCCCCGGGCGATCAGCAGCTGCGGCAGGAAGCGCGAGCGGCCATGCGCGAGCCAGCGGTCCCACACCGGGTTGGACTGGCGCGCGTAGATCGACACGCAGCGCACGTTGACGGTCATGCGCACCGCACCCGCGTCCAGCCCGACAAAATGGGGCGCCAGCAGGATCAGCGGCCGGTTGGGATCCTGCACCCGCTCCAGGCCTTCGAAGGCCACCAGCCGCTCGACATCCTGCTGACTGCCCTTCCACAGCACCGAATGGTCGAGGGTGGCGCGAACCAGGTTGCGGAACACGCGGCGTCCGAGCTGGCGGCGCCCTCGGGCATCGAGCTCGGGAAAGCACGTTGTCAGGTTCGACAGGGTGACCCTGCGGCGCGAAGCGACCAGGACCCAGCCCAGATCGCCCAGGATGTGTGCCAGCCACCGGCGTGCCCAGGGCGGCCAGCGAACGGTCGAATTGACGATCGCGATGGCCAGGCCGGCCGCCCAAAGGTCGATCCGGCGCCGCGAAGGGACCTGCGCTGCGATGGCCAGCTCGGACGGCACTTGACTCACGGGCCGGATGGTAACGGGACAAGGGGTGTTCCCGTATAATCGCTGCAGCCGAGTTAACGTACAACTTGCAGGGCGATTTCGCGGAAGCAATGCCGGTCCGCGGAAAAAATACTGCTAAAGCGTCACCCCTCCCTCCGCGGTCGTGGCGCGCTTCCCAACTGGAGTGTGAGCCATGGCGAGCGAGTTTCTGTTTACCTCCGAATCGGTTTCCGAGGGCCACCCGGACAAGGTGGCGGACCAGGTATCCGATGCGATCCTCGATGCGATCCTGACCCACGATTCCCGCGCGCGCGTGGCCGCCGAGACGCTGGTGACCACGGGCCTGGTCGTGCTGGCCGGCGAGATCACGACCTCGGCAGCGGTCGACTACCCGGCGGTGGCGCGCGAAACGATCAAGCGGATCGGTTACGACAACAGCGACTTCGGCATCGATTACAAGGGCTGCGCGGTGATGGTCTGCTACGACCGGCAAAGCCCCGACATCGCCCAGGGCGTGGACGAGGGGCGGGGCATGGACCTGGATCAAGGCGCGGGTGACCAGGGGCTGATGTTCGGCTACGCCTGCGACGAGACGCCCGAGCTGATGCCGGCTCCCATTTACTACGCGCACCGGCTGGTCGAGCGGCAGGCCGACGTGCGACGCGACGGACGGCTGCCGTGGCTGCGGCCCGACGCCAAGTCGCAGGTGACCATGCGATACGTCGACGGCAAGCCGCATTCGATCGACACCATCGTTCTGTCGACCCAGCACGACGCTGACGTCGAATACAAGACGCTGCAGGAAGCGGTGATCGAGCTGATCGTCAAACCGGTGCTGCCGAAGGAGTGGCTGGCCCAGACGCGCTACCTGATCAACCCGACCGGCCGCTTCGTGGTCGGGGGCCCGCACGGCGACTGTGGACTGACCGGCCGCAAGATCATCGTCGACACCTACGGCGGCGCCTGTCCGCACGGGGGCGGCGCCTTCTCCGGCAAGGATCCGTCCAAGGTCGACCGATCGGCGGCCTATGCGGCCCGTTATGTGGCCAAGAACGTGGTCGCCGCGGGACTGGCGCGCCAGTGCCAGATCCAGGTCAGCTACGCGATCGGCTATTCCAAGCCGATCAACGTCACCGTGTACACCGAGGGCACCGGCAAGATTCCGGACGAGCGCATCGCCCAGCTGATCGGCGAGCACTTCGATCTGCGGCCCAAGGGCATCATCCAGATGCTCAATCTGCTGAAGCCGATCTACAGCAAGACGGCCGCCTACGGCCATTTCGGCCGCGACGAGCCGGAATTCAGCTGGGAGCGCCTGGACAAGGCCGCCCAGCTGCGCGAGGCCGCGGGGCTTAAAAAAGCCGCCTGACCCCGGCCCGCCAGGCCCGGCCGGCACCGGCCGATCGGTCGAGGCGCCGGACTTTAAAACCCGATTTCCGGGCGCTGCCGGTGCCGCATTTGCGCGATCCTTGTTGGTCCTGGTTCGTCGCGCCTCGAGGCGGCGCTCAGGACAGCAGCACCGGGAAGGACGGTCAAGCATCGTGCTGAAGCGAATCGTGGTGTCCGAGCTGCGCACCGGCATGTACATCGAGGAGCTGTGCGGCTCCTGGATGGAGCATCCGTTCTGGCGCACGCGTTTCGCGCTCAGGGACGAGGACGATGTGCAACGCATCCGGGCCAGCGGCATCCACGAGGTGTGGATCGACACCGCCAAGGGACTGGATATCGACGCACCCGCCGAAGCGGTGCCGACCCGGGCCGAGGCCGAAGCCGAGATCGACCGCAAGCTGGAATCGGCCGCCGCGCAGCTGGCTCACGGGGCAGACCGGACTGCGTTCGCCGAGGAACTGGAACGCGCTCACAGCTTGTATGCGCGCGCCCGCACGGCGGTGCTGAGCCTGTTCGGCGACGCCAAAATGGGCCACGCGATCGACGCGGACGCGGCGAGCGCGCTGGTCGACGAGATCTTCCAGTCGGTGCAGCGCAATTCGAACGCGATGGTCAGCCTGTCGCGGCTGAAGCGCGCCGACGACTACACCTACGTGCACTCGGTGGCGGTGGCTGCGCTGATGATCGCGCTGAGCCGGCAGCTGGGCCTGAGCGAGGCGGACACGCGCGAAGCGGGCCTGGCGGGGTTGATGCACGACATCGGCAAGGCGAAGATCCCGGACCGCATCCTGCGCAAGCCGGACAAGTTGTCCGACCAGGAGTGGGTCACGATGAAATCCCACCCGGAACTCGGCCATGCGATCCTGTCCAAGGTCTCCATGGGCCCGATCCCGCTGGACGCGGTTCTGCACCACCATGAAAAGTTCGACGGCTCCGGCTACCCGCACGGGCTGGCCGGGGAGGCGATCAGCCTGTTCGCCCGGATGGCCAGCGTATGCGATGTCTACGATGCGGTCACCTCGAATCGCCCATACAAGTCCGGCTGGTCGCCGGCCGAAGCGATCCGCAAGCTGGCCGAATGGGCCCCGGGCCACTTCGACGAGAGGCTGTTTCAGGCATTCGTGAAGACGGTCGGCATCTATCCGGTGGGCACGCTGGTGCGGCTGGAGTGCGACCGGCTGGGCGTGGTGGTCGAGCACAACGAGCGGGCACTGCTCAGGCCCAGGGTCAAGGCGTTCTTCTCGATCAAGTCGCAAAGCCGGATCGCCCCGGAGCTGCTCGACCTGGCCGATTCGCGCAGCAGCCACCGGATCGTCGGCCGCGAAGACCCGGCGGCATGGGGCCTGACGCGGGTGGACGACCTCTGGAGCGGGCACCCGGTGCGGCTTTGAATCAGCGATGTCTGCAGCGAGTCGCGCGGACATGCCTGATGGGTGTGGCGCTGGCGGGGTGCGCCGATGCTTTTGCGGCGGCACCGCCTTCCTGCGGGGCTCGCGGAGTCGCGCTGCAAGTGCTGGGTTCCGGAGGCCCCGAGCTCCAGGATCGACGGGCATCCACGAGCTACCTGCTGTGGCGGGACGGCATCGCCCGGGTTCTGGTCGATAGCGGCGGCGGATCGGCCTTGCGTTTCGGTCAGAGTGGGGCCGACGTGTCGGGGCTTGCGGTGGTCCTGCTCACGCATCTGCACGTCGACCATACCGCGGACCTGCCGGCGCTGATCAAGTCCTCGTTCTTCGAAGACCGGCACGAGCGACTTCCCCTGTTCGGCCCCGGAGGCAATGCGGCCTTCCCGGCGACCACGCGCTTCGTGCGGGCGCTGTTCGCCGAGCCGGACGGTGCGTACCGCTATTTGGGTGATTTCGTCGATCCTGCCGCCGACCCTCCCTATCTGCTCGAACCGCACGACGTAGTCCTCGAGCCGAAGGAGGTACGGCAAATCTATGACGAGCGTGCGATACGCATCTACGCCACGGTCGTGATTCATGGTCGCGTGCCCGCTCTCGCCTACCGTGTCGAGTTGGGAGGCGCGCGGGTCGCCTTCAGCGGCGATACGGACGGCAACAACGGCAATCTGGAGCGGTTGGCGCGGGGCGCCCACATACTCGTGGCGCACAACGCCGTGCGCGAAGGCGCGACGGGGGTCGAACGCGCCCTGCACATGCCGCCGTCGGTGATCGGGCGGATTGCACGTGACGCCTCCGTCACACATCTGATTCTTTCGCACCGCATGCTGCGCACGCTCGGCCATGAAGCGGAAACCGAGGCCAAGGTGCGCGCCTCGTTCAGGGGTCCCGTCACCTTCGCCGACGATCTGGACTGCTTTCCACTGCCGTAGCGTTCGATCGGGGGTGAGCGCAGCCTGAGCCCGTGTCGCTTACCGACACGCTCGAGTCGCGGCGCGGTCAGCAGCGCGTGGAACCGGTCGGTAGCATCGTTTTCACCCGGTCGCTGCGGACCGGCGGCGCCGTGGCTGCGGACGCCGACAGGAGATCCCGGATGTCCGACGACGACGAAATCGATTTGCGCGCGCTCGACGACGACGAACTCGTCGAGCAGATGCACGACGACCTGTACAACGGTCTGAGGGAAGAAATCGAGCAGGGCACCCGCATCCTGCTGGAGCGCAAGTGGGGGCCCGAACGCGTGCTGGAGCGGGCGCTGGTGGGCGGGATGCAGATCGTCGGCGTGGATTTCCGCGACGGCATCCTGTTCGTACCCGAGGTCCTGCAAGCTGCCAACGCGATGAAGGGCGGCATGGAGATCCTGCGCCCGCTGCTGGCCGAGACCGGCGCTGAGCCGATCGGCAAGGTCGTGATCGGAACGGTCAAGGGCGACATCCACGACATCGGCAAGAACCTGGTCTCGATGATGATGGAGGGCGCCGGGTTCGAGGTGATCGACATCGGCATCAACAACCCGGTCGAAAAGTACCTGGAGGCGCTCGAAACCCATCATCCCGACATCCTGGGCATGTCGGCGCTGCTCACGACCACGATGCCCTACATGAAGGTCGTGATCGACACGTTGAAGCAGAAGGGAATCCGCGACGACTACATTGTGCTGGTGGGAGGCGCGCCGCTGAACGAGGAATTCGGCAAGGCCGTGGGCGCCGATGCTTACTGCCGTGATGCCGCGGTCGCGGTCGACACGGCCAAGGCGCTGATTCACGCGCGCCGCGCGGCGCGCGTCGCCTGAGTCGACGATGGGCTCGCAGCAGCGCCTGCTGGTGATCGCCTGCGGGGCGCTCGCGCGCGAGCTGCTGGCGGTGATCCGGGCCAGCGGCTGGCCGCATATCCGCGTTCAGTGCCTGCCGGCGGATCTGCACAATCGGCCCGAACGGATCACCGAGGCGGTCCGGGGCAAGATCCACGCCGCGCGCGGCCACTTCGAGCACGTCTTTGTGGCGTACGGGGATTGCGGCACCGGGGGGGCGCTGGACCGGATGCTGGCCGAGGAGGGCGTGGAACGCATTGCCGGGGCGCACTGCTATGAATTCCTGGCCGGGTCGGCCGCGTTCGAGCGTCTGAACGAGCGCGAGCCGGGCACCTTCTACCTGACTGATTTCCTGCTGCGCCACTTCGAGCGCCTCGTGATCCGCGGGCTCGGCATTGACCGCTATCCGCATCTGACGGCGCAGTATTTCGGAAACTACCGGCGGCTGGTTTACCTGGCGCAGCAGCCCAGCGAAGCGCGAATGGAGGCGGCGCGCGCGGCCGCAGGGCGGCTGGGCCTGCAATTCGAGGCGCACTCCACGGGGCTCGCGCCGCTGGCGGGCGCGCTGGTTTTCGCAAAGCGGGGGGCGGTCCAATGGGCAGGCTGATCGTGGTGACCTGGCGTGACATTCCGGCCCAGGTGATCGTCAAGCGCGGCCGCGATACGGCGCGCGCGCCGCTGGCGGACCGCTTCCAGATGGCCATCGACCGCGCGGCGATGCGCGCTGGCAAGGGCAGCTCGGACGCCTACCTGGCCGACTGGAAGCGCAGCGAGCCGCGCCCCTGCGGCGACGACATCGAGCAGGAGGCGCGCGCCGAGGCCCAGCGGCTGGAAGCACGCTACAGCGAGGAGGACCTGGAGCGGCTGGTGCGCTCGCGTGGCCTTGACGGGCCGGCCCAGCCTGGAGAGGAGTAAGTTTGGTGGAAGTGACCCTAACGGCCCCTCACCCCCGGCCCCTCTCCCCAAGGGGAGAGGGGTGGGCGACCACCGTAGCTCGCCCTCACCCCCAGCCCCTCTCCCCAAGGGGCGAAGTCAGGTGGAAATGACCCTAACGGCCCCTCACCCCCACCCCCTCTCCCGAAGGGGCGAAGTCAGGTGGAAATGACCCTAACGGCCCCTCACCCCCAGCCCCTCTCCCCGAGGGGAGAGGGGAGTCACATCGGAGCACGCCTGTGATCGCTATGCGCCGGTGGTCGGTGCGGCATGCGCGCGGGCTGGAGACGACCTACCGGATGCTGGAGCGGATCTTCGTTGGCCTGGATCCGGTCTGGCGGCTGGTCGGCTACCAGCGCGTCGAGGCGCCCGTGGCGGCGATCGAGCGCGTGGTCAAGGGACTGCTGTTCGATTGCCAGATGTGCGGCCAGTGCGCGCTGAGCGCGACCGGGATGTCCTGTTCGATGAATTGCCCGAAGAACCTGCGCAACGGCCCATGCGGCGGGGTGCGCGCCAACGGCAACTGCGAAGTGCGCCCCGACATGCCCTGTGTGTGGGTGCTCGCGGTCGAGGGCAGCCGCCGCATGCGCGAGGGCTCGATCTCGATCCGCCTGGTTCAGCCGCCGGTTGACCGGCGCCTGCAGGGCCGCTCGTCCTGGCTGGCGGTGGCGCGCGAGCGCGCCGGCTCGACCCCATGATCTTCGAGGACGAGCCGGTACCCGGCTACCCGTTGCCGATCCTGCCCGGCCACACCTCGCCCGGGCGGCTCGAGCGCGTGCTGCGCGCGGGCGTATTTGTGGTCACCACCGAGCTCGATCCGCCCGATTCGGCCGATCCCGAGGACGTGTATCGGCGCGCGCGCGTATTCGACGGGTATGTGGACGGCATCAACGCCACCGACGGCAGCGGTGCCAACTGCCACATGTCGAGCCTGGCCGTCTGCGCGCTGCTCACACGGATCGGCTACGCGCCGGTGATGCAGATTTCCTGCCGCGACAGGAACCGCATCGCGATCCAGGGCGACATCCTGGGCGGGGCCGCGATGGGCGTGTGCAACATCCTGTGTCTGAGCGGCGACGGCGTCCAGTCCGGCGACCATCCCCAGGCCAGGCCGGTGTTCGACCTGGACAGCCTGTCGCTGCTGCAGATGGCCCGCACGCTGCGCGACGAGAAGCGTTTCCAGAGCGGGCGCAAGCTCACCTTCTCCCCGCGCGTGTTCCTGGGCGCGGCCGAGAATCCCTTCGCGCCGCCGTCCGCGTGGCGCGCCGAGCGGCTGGCCAAGAAGGTCGAAGCCGGCGCCCAGTTCATCCAGACGCAGTACTGCTTCGACATCCCGATGATGCGCGATTTCATGCACCGCGTCCGCGACCTGGGACTGCTGGAGAAGGTGTTCGTGCTGGCCGGGGTCGGACCGTTGAAGTCGGCCAAGTCGGCGCAATGGATGCGCACCCACGTGGCCGGAACGCACATTCCGGATCCGGTGATCCAGCGACTGGCGGGCGCGCAGGATCAAGCCCAGGAGGGGCGGCGCCTGTGCATCGACCTGATTCACGAATTGCGCGAGATACCGGGAGTGAGCGGCGTGCACGTGATGGCGTATCGGCAGGAGGAGTCGGTGGCCGAAGTGATCGAGCGCTCCGGCGTGCTCGGCGGGCGCCAGCCCTGGTATCCCGAACGGGATCAGCAACCGCAGAGGTTCATCGAAAGGATTTCGCAGTGACCGATACCGTAGTGAGTTCCGCTACCCGGGAGGTCGTGATCGGGTTCGAGCGCCCGTTCGTCATCATCGGCGAGCGGATCAATCCGACCGGCCGCAAGCTGCTGGCCGCCGAGATGGCGGCCGGCAACTTCGAGCGCGTGAAAGCCGATGCGATCGCGCAGGTCGAAGCCGGCGCGCACATGCTGGACGTCAACGCCGGCATTCCGCTGGCGGACGAGCCGGCGATCCTGGCCAGCACGGTGGAGCTGGTGCAGTCGCTCACCGACGTGCCGCTGAGCATCGATTCGTCGATCGTGGCGGCGCTGGAAGCCGGGCTTCGCGTATACAAGGGCAAGGCCCTGGTGAACTCGGTCACCGGCGAAGAGGAACGGCTGGAAAGCGTGTTGCCGCTGGTGAAGCGGTACGGCGCGGCGGTGATCGCGATCTCCAACGACGAAACCGGCATCTCCGAGGACCCGGACGTGCGCTTCGAGGTGGCGCGCAAGATCGTGCGGCGCGCCGCCGATCACGGGATTGCGGCCTGCGACGTGGTGGTCGATCCGCTGGTGATGCCGATCGGCGCGATCGGCCAGGCCGGCCGCCAGGTGATGCGACTGGTGCATCGGCTGCGCACCGAGCTGAAGGTCAACACGAGCTGCGGTGCTTCCAACGTCAGTTTCGGGCTGCCCAACCGCGAGGGCATCAACGCCGCCTTCCTGCCGATGGCGATCGCCTCCGGCATGACCTCGGCCATCACCAATCCGATGCAGGAGGATCTGGTCAAGGCCATCATGGGGGCCGACGTGCTGATGGGCCACGATCCGCAGTGCGGCCGCTGGATCCGGCGCTACCGCGATCCGCTCGCTGCGGGGTCCGAGGCCGAAGCCGCGCGCGGGCGCCGCGACAGCCGGCGCCGCCGGGCCTGATGCCGATCGCAGGGGCGATTCCGTGAACCGCGACGCGTTGATCGTGTTCACGCCTTCGGGCCGGCGGGGACGGTTCCCGCTCGGCACGCCCGTGCTGCAGGCCGCGCGCTCGCTCGGCGTGGACATCGATTCGGTGTGCGGCGGGCGCGGCATGTGCGGCCGCTGCCAGGTGATGCTCAGCGAGGGTCACTTCGCCAAGCATGGCGTGACCTGCAGCGCCGCGCACCTCACCCCGCTGTCGCCGGTCGAGGAGCGCTACCGCGCCGAGCGCGGACTGGCCGAAGGCCGGCGCCTGTCGTGCTCGGCCCAGGTGCTGGGCGACCTGGTGATCGATGTGCCGCCGGAGTCGCAGGTGCACCGCCAGCTGGTGCGCAAGGGCATCGAGGCGCGCGCCATGGCGCGCGACCCGGTCGTGCGCCCCTACTACGTCGAGGTGCAGGGACCCGACATGCACGATCCGTCCGGGGATCTGCGGCGCCTGAAGGACGCACTGGAGTTCGAATGGCGGCTGTCCGGGCTGGATTGCGACGTGCGCGCGTTGCAGCAGCTGCAGCAGGCGCTGCGCAGCGGCAACTGGGCGGTGACGGTGGCGGTGCATCAGGACCGGCAGATTCTGGCCGTCTGGCCCGGCTTCCGCGACCGCATTTTCGGGATGGCGGTCGATGTCGGCTCGACCACGATCGCGGCCCACCTGTGCGACCTGGGCTCGGGCGACGTGGTGGCCTCCAGCGGCATCATGAATCCGCAGATCCGGTTCGGCGAGGACCTGATGAGCCGGGTCTCGTACGTGATGATGCATCCGGACGCCGAGCGCGAACTCACCGGCGCGGTGCGCGGCGCCATCAATCAGCTGGCGCAGGAAGTGTGCACGGCCGCCGGCATCGAGCTGCGCGACGTGCTGGAGCTGACCTTCGTCGGCAACCCGATCATGCACCATCTGCTGCTGGGCATCAGCCCGGTGGAGCTGGGCGGGGCTCCCTTCACGCTCGCCACCGACGAGTCGGTGACGCTGTGGGCCACGGAGCTGGACCTGCGCGTGCACCCGAACGCACGCATCTACGTGCTGCCCTGCATCGCCGGGCACGTCGGTGCCGATGCGGCCGGCATGATACTGGCCGAGGCGCCGCATCTGAACGACGAGATGACGCTGCTGGTCGATGTTGGCACCAACGCGGAAATCGTGCTCGGCAATCGAACCCGGCTGCTGGCGTGCTCCAGTCCGACCGGGCCGGCGTTCGAAGGCGCGCAGGTCAGCGCCGGCCAGCGTGCTGCGCCGGGCGCGATCGAGCGGGTGCGGATCGACCCCGACACGCTGGAGCCGCGCTTCAAGGTGATCGGCTGCGACCTGTGGTCCGACGACCCGGACTTCCGGCAGGCCTCCGAGGCGGTGGGCGTCACCGGCATCTGCGGCTCCGGCATCATCGAAGCGATCGCCGAAATGTTCCTGACCGGCATCCTGGACGCGGACGGTGCGATCGACGGGGCCAGCGCGCAACGCAGCCCGCGCATCCGGGCCGATGGCCGCACGTTCGCGTACACGTTGTACGAGGCCGGCGCGCGCCAACCGGCACTGCGCGTCACCCAGGCCGACGTGCGGGCCATCCAGCTGGCGAAGGCGGCCCTGTATGCCGGCATCCGGCTGCTGATGGATCGGATCGGCACCGAACGGATCGACCGGATCCGGCTGGCTGGCGCGTTCGGCAGCCACATCGACGTGAAATACGCGATGGTGCTCGGCATGATTCCGGATTGCGAACTGGCGAAGGTCAGCTCGGCCGGCAACGCCGCCGGCACCGGGGCGCTGATCGCCCTGCTGTCGGGCGCCAGCCGGCGCGAGATCGAGCAGGTCGTGCGCAGTGTGGAAAAGATCGAGACCGCCATTGAGCCGCAGTTCCAGACCCATTTCGTGGACGCGATGGCGTTTCCGCACGCTCGCGCGCCTTTTCCGAACCTGGCCCGCGAGGTGCGGCTGCCGCCGCCGAAACCCGTACGGGAGCAGCCGCGTCGCCGCCGCGCCGGATGATGCATTAGGCAGAAAGGATCATCGGCGCACCCTGCCCCCGCCTTTGCACCGTTCACCGAAACGCGAGGGCGCGGGCTCGCCGGCTTACACTTGACCCCAACATCCGATCCGACCACCCCATGCACGGCACGATCGCTGCCATCGGCCTGGCCCTGACCGCCCTGGCCGCCTCGTATTCCGGCGCGGCCTGGTTGCTGCTGCGGCGCTGGCGCGAGGCGGCGGCGCCGGCGGGCGGCTGGCGGCCGCCGGTGACGGTGCTCAAGCCTCTGTGCGGGGCCGAGGCGCAGCTGGCCGAATGCCTGCGTTCGCTGGCCCGGCAATCCTATCCGGCGGTACAGGTCGTGTTCGGGGTGCGCGATGCGTCGGATCCGGCGGTCGCGGTGGTCGAGCAGCTGCGGCGCGAGTTTCCGGCCCTCGATCTGGACCTGGTGGTCGACGGCCGCGTCCATGGCGAGAACCTGAAAGCCAGCAATCTGATCAACATGTTGCCGCGCGCACGCCATCCGGTGGTGGTGATCTCCGACAGCGACGTGCGCGTCGGTCCCGGCTACCTGGACGCCGTCGTCGGGGCACTGGCGCCGGCCGAGGTGGGTGCAGTGACCTGCCTGTACCGCGGACGCGCCGGGGCGGGCCTGTGGTCCCGGCTTGCGGCGCTCTTCATCAACGACTGGTACTTTCCCGCGGTGCTGATCTCTCAGGCGCTCGGGGATCGGTCGTTTGCCTCGGGCGTAACGATCGCGCTGCGCCGCCAGACGCTGGACTCGATCGGAGGTCTGCAGGTGATCGCGGACCACCTGGCCGACGACTGGCTGATCTTCGAGCAGGTGCGGCGCCTGGGACTGAAGACGGTCTTGAGTTCGTTCGTGGTGGAAACGGAGGTCGCCGACGAAAGCCTGCGCGCTCACGCCCACCGCGAGCTGCGCTGGATGCGCACGATCCGTACCGTGGCGCCGTTCGGCTACGCCTTCATGGGCCTTTCGATGGCGGTTCCGGTCGCCCTGCTGGGCGTGCTGCTGGCATGGCCGTCCCCATGGGCGCTGGGCCTGGCCGCCCTGGCCCTGGTCGGGCGGGTGGGTATTCACCTGGAACAGCGCCGGCGCGCCGGGGCCCGTCTGGGGTACGATCTGGCCCTGATCCCCCTTCGCGACGGTCTGCTTCTGGCAGCGTGGGTCGCCGGTTTCCTCGGCCGGGGCGTTTCCTGGCGGGGCCGGCGGTATCGGGTTCGCAGCGGCGGGGCCTTGAGTCCGTTGAAGGGTTGAAGAAGAACCGCCGGCTGCGGCTCCACCGCACCGTTTGCTGGAGCAGCTGATTCCTATGGCATTGAAAACCGTATTCCTGCATCCGCCGTCATTCGACGGCTTCGACGGCGGCGCCGGTGCGCGCTACCAGGCCAAGCGCGAGGTGCGCTCCTTCTGGTTCCCGACCTGGCTGGCGCAGCCGGCCGCGCTGGTGCCGGACAGCGTGCTGATCGACGCGCCCACCGACGGGCTGACGCTCGCCGACGTGATGCCGCGCGTGAAGGACGCCGAACTGGTGATCATGCACACCAGTTCGCCGTCGTTTGCCAGCGACTGCCGGGTCGCCGAGCAGCTCAAGGCCGCCAATCCCCGGTTGCTGATCGGCCTGGTCGGCGCCAAGGTCGCGGTCGATCCGCTCGGCTCGCTCGAATCGGGCCCGGCGGTGGACTTCGTGTGCCGCGAGGAATTCGACTACACCTGCCTGGAGGTATCGCAGGGCAAGCCCCTCGCCGAGGTCGCCGGCCTGTGCTACCGCGGCGCCGGCGGCCAGCCCGTGCTGACGCCGGCGCGGGCGCCGATCGAGGACATGGACGCGCTGCCGTGGGTGACGCCGGTGTACCAGCGCAACCTGAAGGTCGAGAACTACTTCATCGGTTACCTGAAACACCCGTACGTGTCCTTCTACACCGGCCGCGGTTGCAAGTCGCGCTGCACGTTCTGCCTGTGGCCGCAGACGGTCGGCGGCCACCGCTATCGGGTGCGCAGCCCCGGCAACGTGATCGAGGAAGTCGCCTGGATCCAGAAGAACATGCCCGAAGTGCGCGAGATTTTCTTCGACGACGACACCTTCACCGACCTGCTGCCCCGCGCCGAGGAGATTGCGCGTGGCCTGGGCAAGCTGGGTGTGACCTGGTCGTGCAATGCAAAGGCGAATGTTCCCTACGACACGCTGAAGATCATGCGGGACAACGGGCTGCGCCTGCTGCTGGTCGGTTACGAGACCGGCTCGGATCAGATCCTGCGCAACATCAAGAAGGGCATGCGAACCGATTTCGCGCGCCGCTTCACGCGCGATTGCCGCGAGCTCGGCATCACGATCCACGGCACGTTCATCCTGGGCCTGCCAGGCGAGACGCGCGAGACCATCGAGCAGACGATCCGCTTCGCCAAGGAGATCAACCCGCACACGATCCAGGTTTCGCTGGCGGCGCCGTATCCGGGCACCGAGCTGTATCGCGACGCGGTCGCCAACGGATGGCTCAGCAACCCGGATCCGTCGCAGCTGGTCGATTCTTCGGGTACGCAGCTGATTCCGCTGAGCTATCCGCACCTGAAGGCCGACGAGATTTACCACGCGCTGGAACGCTTCTACAAGAGCTTCTATTTCCGGCCCCGCAAGATCATCGAACTGGTGGCCGAGATGTCGACCAGCTGGGAGATGACGCAGCGCCGGCTGCGCGAGGGCGTCGAGTTCATGCGCTTCCTGAATCGCCGCGCCGCCTGACCGCACTGACGCACAAGTGAGCGGGGCTCGACTGGCCCTCGCCCGCGCCGACGGCACATTGGCTGGGGGAGCACGAGGGGGCCAGCCCAGCCCCCTCGTTCTCTTCCTCTGCCCTTTCCGGCTGAAGGCCGAAAAGGGGTGAGGGCCACTATGCGCACCGCGTTGCGCCACCTGATCGTCACGGCCGACGACTTCGGGCTGGACCTGGCGATCAACGAGGCGGTCGAGCAGGCCCATCGCGAAGGCGTTCTGACGGCTGCCAGCCTGATGGTCGGCCAGGCGGCGGCGCGCGATGCGGTCGAGCGCGCGCGGCGGCTGCCCGGCCTGCGGGTCGGGCTGCACGTGACGCTGACCGGGGCCTGGCCGGTGTTGCCGGCGCACCAGCTCCCCGATCTGGTCGACGCCGCCGGCCGCCTGCCCACGAATCTGCCGGCCTTCGGGTGGCGCCTGGCCACCAGCGGCGCCGCACGCCGCCAGGCCGAGCAGGAAATCCGCGCGCAGTTCCAAGCGTTCGCGCACACCGGCTTGACACTGGACCATGCCAACGCGCACCAGCACTATCACCTGCATCCGTTCGTGCTGGACCGGATCGTGACGATCGGCCGCGACTTCGGATTGCGCGCGGTGCGGGTGCCGTTCGAGCCGCTGTGGCTTGCGCGTGACGTAGCGGCCAGCGCTTCGCGCGCGGCCCGTCTGCCGGCGCTCGGCTGGACCATCGGCGCGCGCTGGATGCGGCGCAGGCTGCGCGCCGCGGGCCTGGCCTACAACGACGTCCTGTTCGGGTTGCGCTGCACCGGCCGGCTGAACGAGGCCGCCCTGTGCGATGCACTGGCCAGCCTCGGCCCGGGAGTTGCCGAGGTCTATCTGCACCCGGCCACGCGCAGCGGCCCGCGCGAGCAATCGGCCGGGGTCGGCGCGCACGCCACCGAGGAACTGCAGGCGTTGATCAGCCCGCGGGCGCGGGAGCGGATGCAGGCGCTGCGCGCCTCGGTGGGCGGTTTCCTGGACATTCCGTCCGAGATGGCCGCCGACAGCAGCAGGGCGGCGTGAAGCGCGCGGCCTATCTGCTCGGGCTGGCCGGGCTGGCGGTGGTCATCGTGCTGGTCGGGCGCGCCGGCTGGCACGCGGTACTGGATGCGCTCGCTGCGGCCGGCTGGCCGCTGCTGTGGCTGGTGCCGCTGCGGGTGTTTTCGGTCGGCATCGACGCGATGGCCTGGCGCCTGTTGCTGGCTCCGCGGGACGCGGACGGCCGCGCCCGCTGGCCGGTGCTGCTCGCCACCGCGATCGTGCGCGAAGCCGTCAACCGGTTGCTGCCGGTGGCCGGGGTCGGTGGGGAGCTGGTCGGAATCCGGATCGTGACGCAGCGCGGTGTGGAGGCTGCCGCGGTGGCGGCCAGCGTGATCACCGAGGTCGTGCTGACCATGGCGAACCTGGTGCTGTTTGCCGCACTGGCGCTGGCGCTGCTGCTGGCGTTCTCCCATGGCAGTGCGACGCTCGACGCGATCTACATTGCGGTGCCGCTGGCGTTGCCGATTCCGCTGGCCGGCCTGTGGCTGATCAGCGAGGGACGGCTGGTCGTCTGGCTGCGGCGCCTGGCCTCGCTCGTGACCGGTGGCCGCGACCGTCCACCCGCCTGGCTGGCGTCGATGCCGTTGTTCGAGGCCGAACTGGCGGCGCTCGCGCGGCGCAGGGGCCGGCTGGCCTTGGCAACGCTGGTCCAGCTCGCCGGCATGGCGGCGGGCGCATCGGAAGACTGGCTCGCGCTTCGGCTGCTCGGCCACCCGGTCGGTATCGCACCGGCGCTGATCATCGAGGGCGTCGTGCTGTTCGTGCGCAACCTGGCGTTCGCGGTTCCGGCGGCGCTCGGAGCCCAGGAGGCCGGGATCGTGCTGATCTGTGCGGCCGTCGGCCTGGACCCCCAGCTCGCCATCGGGCTGGCGCTGGCCAAGCGAATGCGCGAAGTGCTGTTCGGCGTGCCGGCGCTGATCGGCTGGCACCTGTGGGAAAGCTTCGGCGGCCTGCATTCACGGCCGCGCAGCCGCGGCGCGGGTTGATCCGCCGGCATCGGACGGCCGAACCGGTCGCCTGGACCGGGTCAGGACGAGGTGCCGCCCGAAGGGCCCCGGCTGCGCAGCTGCGGCCGCAGGTAAGCTTCGATCTGCCCGACGAACGCCCTCGGTTCGATCGGCTTCGGAAGATAGCCGTCGAAGCCGGCCTCCAGTACGTAGGCGCCGTCGCCCGGCGTCGATGCTGTTACCGCGATCACCACCAGGCCACCCAGGGCCGGGTCGTTGCGCAGTTGCTGCAGCACCTCGTAGCCGTCCAGCACCGGCACTTGCAGGTCGCAGAGAACCAGGTCAGGACGGTGCAGCCGTGCCAGGTGCACGGCTTCGTCCCCATCGGTGGCGACCAGCGTGCGGTAGCCGGCCGCCGTCAGCAGATATTCGACCAATGCGAGATTGGCTTTGTTGTCCTCGACGATCAGGATGCACGCTGTCATTGTCACCATCGTCGGAGGCTGGCGTCGCCCGACTACAGAGGAATGACTCCGTGCCGAATCGCGTACCGGACCAGCGTGGGCAGGTTGTCGATCCCGAGCTTGCGCATCAGCCTGACCCGATAAGCCTCCACGGTGCGGCGCGACAGGCCGATCACGGCGCCGACCTCGGAGTTGGACTTGCCTTCGACCACGAGCTTGAGGATCTTTTGCTCGGTCGGGGTCAGATCTCCGACCGTGGGTGAACGGATCCCGGCACCGTTGCCCTCATCGAGCAAGGCCTGCGCGAGCCTTTGGCTGATATAGCGTTCCCCGCTGGCAACCGCGCGCACCGCGTGCACCAGTTCGTCGGCGCCGATGTCTTTGGGCAGGAAGCCGCGCGCACCCGTGTCGATTGCGTGCCGCACGACCGTCGGCGATGAATGCGCCGACAGGATCACCACGCGGCTGTCCGGAACGCGGTCGGCCAGCACGCGCGTCGCGTCGGTCCCGTTCGTACCCGGCATCGTGATTTCCGTCAAGACCAGCGCGGGCTTCAAGCGCTGCGCCTCCTGCACCGCCAGGTCGGCGTCTCCGACCGACGCGACGACGCGGATGTCCGGCTGGTGGTCGAGTACGCATTGCACACCGTCGCGCACGATGCGATGGTCATCGACGAGCAGGACTGAGATGCGCGAGTGGCCGATTCGATGCGATTTGCTTTTTTGCGCCGGCACAGGATCCACGCTTCCGGACGCGCGGTTCCCCAGCGACCGCGCGGCCGAATCGTACGGTCGGCCGGTGCCGCTGAATACTGTAAATCTACGATCGGATCGATCGTACCTTCACGATCTGCGGATTCCGCGATGCGCGGGTCGATCGAGACGAGGCCGTGCTGGACCGAAAGCTGACCAGCGCCGGCAGGGTGGTTATTGCCGGGGTGGGTCTATATTGCCGTGGTCGCAGGCACGAGCACGGGCAGCGGATGAAGCCGTTTGAGCCACGATCCATCATCGAGCCGTTCCGCATCCGGTCGGTCGAGCCGATCCGTTTCACCACCATCGAGCAGCGCGAAACCGCACTGCGCAATGCGGGCTACAACCCGTTTCTGTTGCGTGCCGAGGACGTGCTGATCGATCTGTTGACCGACAGCGGCACGGGTGCCATGTCCGCGCGCCAGTGGGCCGGGATGATTGCGAGCGACGAGTCGTATGCGGGCGCTTCGTCGTTCTACCGTTTTGAACGGGCGGTGCAGGACGTGACCGGGTTCCGGCACGTGATCCCGACGCACCAGGGTCGCGCCGCCGAGCACATCCTGTTCGCGAGCATCGCCAAGCCGGGCGATGTGATCCCCAGCAACGCGCATTTCGACACCACGCGCGCCCACATCGAGCGGCAGGGCGCCCAGGCGCGCGACCTGCCGTGCGCGCAGGCGCGCGACCCGACGCTGCGGCATCCGTTCAAAGGCAACATGGATGTGGAGGCGCTGCGTTCGACGATCGACGAGGTCGGGGCCGCGCGCATCCCGGCGGTGATGATGACGGTGACCAACAATTCGCTGGGCGGTCAACCGGTGAGCATGGCCAATGTCCGCGCGGCCAGCGCGCTGGCGCGCGCTCACGGCATCCCGTTCATCATCGACGCCTGCCGCTATGCCGAGAATGCCTGGTTCGTGCGGACGCGCGAGGCCGGCTTCGAGGAGGCCCGGCCGATCGACATCGCGCGGCAGATGTTCGCCCTCGCCGACGGATGCACGATGAGCGCCAAGAAGGACGGCATGTCCAACATCGGCGGGTTTCTGGCGGTCAACGATGACGAGCTGGCCGTGCGCTGCCGCAACCTGGAGATCCTGACCGAGGGGTTTCCGACTTACGGCGGCATGGCCGGCTACGATCTGGAAGCCGTGGCCCAGGGGTTGTACGAGGCGCTCGAAGAGAGCTACCTGCGCTACCGCGTGCGCTCGATCGAGTACCTCGGCGAAAAGCTGCTGGCCGGCGGGATCCCGATCGTACAGCCCACCGGCGGGCACGCCGTCTACATCGACGCGCGCACCCTGCTGCCGCATATCCCGGCGCAGCAGTATCCGGCCTGGTCGCTGAACAACGGGCTGTACCTGGTGGGCGGCGTACGCGGGGTGGAGATCGGGTCGGTGATGTTCGGCCGCCAGCCGGACGGTTCGGAGCGGATGGCGCAACTGGACCTGGTGCGCCTGGCCTTTCCCCGTCGCGTCTACACGCAGAGCCACGTCGATTACCTGGCCGAGGTGATCCTGGAGGTTGCGGCGCAAAAAGCGGATCTTCCGGGCTATCGGATCGTCGAACAGGCGCCCGTGCTGCGCCATTTCACGGCGCGGCTGCAACCCATTTGAACGGCCATCCCAAGGGCCTGTATTACTGGCTTTCACCGAAACCTGGGAGCGCTTCTCCTTCTACGGAATGATGGCGCTGCTGGCGCTCTACATGGTCGATCAGCTGTTGCTGCCGGGCCACGCGCCGACGCATCGCCGCAACGCTGCGGGCGGCCTCACGCGTGGGGTGACAGGGTTTACTTGCCGCCCACGTAGATCACGCCTTCCTTCATCACCAGGATCGGGTGCTGCGTGACCTGGATGTCGGCCAGCGGATCGCCCGCAACCACCACGACATCGGCTGACTTTCCGGCCTGCAGCGTTCCGGTCTGGTCGGAGATGCCGAGCAGGTCGGCGCCACTGGCGGTGCCCGCGATCAGCGCCTGCGCGGGCGTCATCCCGTTTTTCACCATCAGGGAGAACTCGAGGGCGTTCTTGCCGTGCGGCCCGACCGCCGCATCCGTGCCCATCGCGATCGGCACCCCGAGCTTCACCGCGTGTTGCAGCATCTGCTGGTGCTGTGCGGAGGCGGCGCGGACCTTGGCCGCGATGACCGGTGGATAGGTGTCGACCTTCTGGCTGGTCCAATAGCTGGCCGACATCGTCGGGACCAGGTAAACGTGCTTGCGCTTCATCTCGAGCAGCGTGTCGTCCTGCAGGAAGGTGCCATGCTCGATGGAGTCCACGCCGGCCGCAATCGCCATCTTCGCGGCCCGGTCGCCGTGACAGTGCGCGGCGACCTTGCGACCCCACGTGTGGGCTTCGGAGACGATCGCGTTCATCTCATCCTGGGTCAGCTGTACGTTATCCACCGGATCGGTCAGCGACAGCACGCCGCCCGACGGCATGAACTTGATCAGGTCGGCTCCGAACTTGATCTGGTAGCGCACGGCGGCCCGGCATTCCTCCGGGCCGTTGCACACGCCCTGGATCGGCCCTGCGGGTGCGATCCGCTGTGGCGGGTATGGATCCTGGTCGGCGTGTCCGGCGGTGGACCCGATCGCATAGTTCGACACCAGCATGCGCGGCCCGGGGATCATTCCCGCCTTGATCGCGTTTCGCAGGCCGACGGCAACGTAGTCGTTCGACGCGACGTCGCGGACGGTGGTGACGCCTGCTTCCAGCGTCACCTTGGCGTGATGGGCGCCGTGCAGCGCCTGCTCCGCGGGAAACTGCATCAGATGGTCGAAGAAGTCCGAATACCAGTTGTTGCTCGAGGCCCACTGCAGATGGACGTGGGCGTCGATGAAACCCGGCAGCAGCGTCGCATCGCCCAGATCGATGACCTGTGCATCGGCCGGAATCTGGGCATCGCTCCCCACGGCCTGGATCTTCGAACCGGCAACGACAACGACGCCGCGGTCGACGAGCTTGCCGGATGCCGAGTCGAACAGGTGGTCCGCCTTCAGAACGATGGGGCGGGGCGTCCCGGCCGCCTCGGCACCGGACGCCGATGAGACGGCGAGGATTGCCAGCGCTCCAAGGAAAAGGTCTGTCAGCCGCGTCGTTCTTCTCATCTCGTTTCTCCGCGTGATCTCGGGTTCCCCCCGCTCGAGCCGGCCGGGATCTTACGGTACCGGGCATATTTTCGTTACAAATTAATGCAACGACACCGTTGCGTTTCATTAAAGAGTGGCCTACGCTGCCACTAACCCGGTGGGTACTGGACACGTATCCGACAGGAGGGTCCGAGCCATGCCGAAACTCAGAACTGCATTGATGGCGGCTTTGCCCGTCGTCGCCTTGAGCCTCGCCCCGATCAGCCCTGCGCTTGCCCACGGTCACGGGTTCGGGCACGGGCACGGGCGTGGTGGTTTCGACCACGGCTTCGGCCCGATCGGGGCCGTCGTCGGCATCGCCGCGGCGATCGTAACGGCACCGCTGGCCATCATGGCGGCGGCCGTCGAGGCTGCTCCACCACCGGCTGCCTACTACCCGGCTCCGGCGCCGGCCTATTACGCCCCGCCTGCGTATTACCCGTCACCGGGCCGCGCCGCCTATCCGCCGGCGGCGTATTACCCGCCCGCCTACGCACCGCCACCCGCCTACGCACCGCCGGCGCCTGCATATAGCTACGGCCCGCCCCCGGGCTACTATCCGCCGCCGCCTCCACCGGCGTATTACCCGGCGCCCCAGGGGTACTACCCGCCGCCGCAGTAAGACGCGAATGGTGAATGCCGTCAGGTAGGTCGAAACCGCACCGGGGTACCGACACAGCCATCGCGGCACCGCGCGCCGGGCGTCCTTCGCGCGACGCTGCGTTGCAGCTGCGCGAGCGCATCCTCGACGTCGCCACCGAACTGCTGTTCACCCACGGCTATGGCGCAACCAGCATCGAGGCGATCGCCCGCCGCGCGCGCGTTTCAAAGCGGACCTTCTACCAGCGCTTCCCCGACAAGCCGGCGCTGATCAGCGCGGTGGTCGTCCGGCTGATCGACAGCCTGCGGCCGCCCGCGAACATTCCGCTGATCGAGGGCGAAGGCCTCGAGCAGATCCTGGTCCACCTGGGGTCCCTGATCCTGCACGCCGCGCTGACGCCCCGTGTGCTGCAGCTGCAACGCCTGATCGTGGCTGAATCCGGCCGCTTCCCCGACCTGGCGGCGGCCGTTGCAAAAGCGGGCGGACGGCAGGAGGCGGTGGCGATCATCAGCGAGCTGCTGCTGCGAGATCAACGCGGCGCGCCTCTTTCCGCCGCCCAGGCGGGCTTCGCTGCGCACCAGTTCCTGCAGATGATCGTGTCGCTGCCTCAGCTGCGAGCCATCGGCCTGGGCGCACCGATGAAGCCCGCCGAGCTGGACGCCTGGGTGCGCGACACGGTCGCTTTGTTTCTGGAGGGCTGCGCCGGGATCGCGAGGCCTGTGAGCCCCGACTGATACGCGGCCGGTTGCGCAAACGCGGCTGACGCTGAACTATCTCGGAGCCATCGGATTGGGAATCCGGTACAGCTCGCCGCGCGACCCGTTGTCCGGCAAATCGAACACGCCGGTCGATATCACGTACCGGCCGTCCGGCGTGATTGCCAGGTTCGGATCGTGCGGAGCGGGCAGGTCGACCTGGCGGATCAGCTTGCCGTCCGGGCCGATCACCGCGAAGCAGGCCCCGTCCCAGAAACCGACGAACAGGTTCCCGTCGCGGTCGATCCGCACGCCGTCCGGCGTATAGGTGCGACCGCCGGCGAGCACTTCGGACATCTTCAGGAACTCGCGTCGACCGCTGAGCGTTGCATCGGGGGCAACGTCGAACAGCAGGATGCGCGATGCGAACGACTCGGCCACGTACAGCAGCTTGCCGTCCGGCGACAGCGCCAGACCGTTGGGCGAGTGAAGGTCGGAAGCCACTGTGCGCAGCTTGCGGTCGGCCGAACGGTAGTAGATCCTGCCGACGATCGGCCGCGGCTCCCACGGCCCGGTGCCGCTGATGTAGACCCCGCCCCGGGCGTCCAGCGCGAAATCGTTGGGCTCGCGCAGCCGCTGCCCGTTCTCGTCGGTCTGCACGGTCGCCAGCGTCCTGCCGTCGAGCGAGATCGTCGCCACCTGCTTTCCGTCGAAGCACGCGACCAGCAGCCCCTCGGGCACGCGCGCCAGGCCCGTGGGGCCGCAGCCGTCGCGGTGCCAGATGACCCTGGCCGAGGTCTGCTCGACCCGCACCACGTCGTGCCCGGCGTAGTCGACCAGGTACAGCGTTGCGTCCACGAAAATGGGTCCCTCAGGCGAGCGCACGTCGCGCGAGATCACTTCGGGTGCAGCCCCCCAAGCGCCGCCTGCGAGCGCGAGCAGCGCGACCAGACTGGCCGCCCGCCGGCTCGCGTTCTCTGGCGCCGTCACGGCTTTGTCGCGCGGGCGTCCGCGAGCCATTGGTCGACCCGCCGCGGGTGGTCCCGGAGGAAGGCGACCGCCTCGTCGTGATACGAGCTGTCCTTCGCTCGCAGCATGATCGCTTCCAGCTCGGCAATGGTCAGCTTGAACTTCTTCAGGAAGGCGGCAGCCCTCGGGAAATCTGCCTCGAAGCCCTTGCGGGCCACGGCGTGGATCGACTCGGCGCCGCCGAGCGAGCCCTTCGGATCGGCCAGGTAGCGCACCGGATAGCGGGCGAACATCCAGTGCGGCGACCAGGCCGTCACCACGATCCACTCGTTGCGCTTGATGGCGCGATCCAGCGCCACGATCATGCCGGCGTCCGACGCGCTCAGCAGCGAGTAGCCATCTAGCGCATAGGCGGCCAGCGTCCGCTCGGACGCGCGCATCAGGCCGGCCCCGGGGTCGATGCCCTGGATGCGCCCGTGCAGCCGGCTCCTGACCTCGGCCTTGCCCAGGTCCGCGATGCTGCTCAACTCGCTTTCGGGCACGTAGTTCGGCACGGCCCAGCCGAGGCGGGCATGGTCGTACAGGACGGCCAGGTCGACCGCGTCGCCGGAAACCTTGTCCCAGTACGCCTTGTGAGTGGTCGGCAGCCACGCCATCAGCATCACGTCCAGGTTGCCGCGGGCCACGCCCGCATATTGCAGCCCGATATCAGTCATCACCAGCTCGACCTTGTAGCCCAGACGCGTCTCGAGCACTTCCTTCGCGATCTGGGTGACGGCCTCGGCGTCGGACCAGGCGGTCCAGCCGATCCGGACCACCCTGGTATCGGCCGCGTGCGCCGCGACCGCGCAGGACGCGACCAGCACCGTCGCGCCCCAGCGGGCGATCGCGGCAGCGGCGCGGCAGCCCCGCCTCAGACGTTCGAGTCCGGGGCGGCCGCCTTGCGCCGCGCGATGTAGTCCAGCAGGGCTTCGTCGACCGCCGGATCGATCGGCGGCGCCTCGTATTCGGCCAGCATCTTCTTCCATTGGGCGTTGGAGCGCTGCGCCAGGTCCTGCCTGCCTTCGGATTCCCACTGTTCGAAGCTGTTGTTGTCGGCGATCGGCGAGCGGTAAAACGCCGTCTCGAAGTTGGCCTGCGTATGGGCGCAGCCGAGGAAGTGCTTGCCGGGCCCGACCTCCCGGATCGCGTCCAGCGCCTGGCCGCTTTCGGACAGGTCCACGCCCTCCAGCAGCGTGTGCATCATACCGGCCTGGTCGACGTCCATCACGAACTTCTCGTAGCCCATCGCGAGGCCCCCTTCCAGCCAGCCCGCGGTGTGCAGGACGAAGTTCACGCCGGCCAGGCACGTTGGCAGCAGCGTGTTGGCCGATTCGTAGGCCGCCTGGGCGTCGGCGATCTTGGAAGCGCACAAGCCACCGCCCGAGCGGAACGGCACGCCCAGGCGGCGCGCCAGCGCCGCCATCGAGTACAGCACCAGCGCCGGCTCCGGTGTGCCGAACGTGGGCGCGCCCGACTGCATCGAGATCGACGAAGCGAAACTGCCGAGCACGACCGGTGTGCCCGGATTGACCAGCTGCACGAACGCCATGCCGGCCATCGCTTCGGCCAGCGTTTGCGCCGTCGCGCCGGCCACCGTCACGGGCGACATCGCGCCGGCCAGGATGAACGGCGTGATCAGGCAGGCCTGGTTGTTGCGGGCATAGACCTTGGCTGCGCCCAGCATCGTGCCGTCGAAGGTCAGGGGCGAGTTGGCGTTGATCAGGCTGATGATCACCGTGTTCGGCTTGCCCGTGGCCGGGTCCAGATAGCGCTCGCCGAACGCGATCTTCGCAAGTTCCACCGTGTCGGCCGCACGCTCGGGCGCGGTCACCGAGCCCATGAACGGTTTGTCGCTGTAGCGGATGTGCGAATACACCATGTCCAGGTGCCGCTTGTTGACCGGCAGGTCGACCGGCTCGCACACGGTGCCGCCCGAGTGGTGCAGCCACGGCGCCATGTAGGCGAGCCGCACGAAGTTGCGGAAATCCTCGATCGTCCCGTAGCGGCGGCCCTTGTCCAGGCAGCGCACGAACGGGCTGCCGTAGGCGGGCGCGAACACCGTGCACTTGCCGCCCATGCGCACGTTGCGCTCGGGATTGCGGGCCTGCTGGACGAACTCGCGCGGCGCAGTGGCCTGGATCAGCTGGCGGCACATGCCGGGCGCGAAGCGGACCCGCTCTCCCTGCACGTCGGCGCCGGCGTCGCGCCAGATCTTCAGCGCCTCATCGTCGCCCCGGAACTCGACGCCGATCTGCTCCAGGATCGCGTCCGCGTTGCGCTCGATCAGCGCCAGGCCTTCCTCGTCCAGCACCTCGTAATACGGGATCTTGCGCGTGATGTAGGGCACCGAAGTTGCGCGTCGCGCCAGCCGTGCGGCGCGCTTGGCTTCGCGGCCGCCCGGGCGGCGGGCGTGCGCGACCGTCGTTTCCTCGCTCATCCCAGCCCTCCTTCGGTTCCCGGGTCCATCGCCTCGACGCCCGGCCGGTCACAGTATCGCGATCGCGGCAGGCGGCGTGCGTCGGCAACGCGACCTGAGCTTGCACGGCCGCGCCATCCGGACCCGCGCATCAGCGCTGTTGCGTCCGGTAATTCGGATGCTCGAACACGGGTACCCGAACCGGTGCCGGCGGCGGGCGCCCGCGGATCAGGTCGGCCGCTTTCTCGGCGATCATGATGGTGGGCGCGTTCAGGTTGCCGCTGACCACTGCCGGCATCACCGAGGCGTCGACCACGCGCAGCGCCTCCACGCCGCGCACCCGCAATTCGCCGTCGACCACGGCCTGCGGGTCCGAGCCCATCGCACAACTGCACGACGGATGGTAGGCGCTTTCTGCGCGCGCGCGGGCAAAGGCATCGATCTGGTCGTCGCTGACCACGGCCGGGCCGGGGCGCAGCTCGGCGCCGCGGAACGGATCGAAGGCGCTCTGCGCCAGGATTTCGCGCGTCAGGCGCACGGCCGCGCGCATCTCGATCCGGTCGCCTTCGGTCTGCAGGTAGTTGAATCGGATGGCCGGGGCCTGGCGCGGATCGGCGGACCGCAGCCGGACCGAGCCGGTGCTGGTCGGACGCATCGGCCCCACGTGCAACTGAAAGCCGTGCTGCTCGATCTTCTCCTTGCCATCGTAGTCGGCCGCGATCGGCAGGAAGTGGTATTGAAGGTCGGGGTGGCGCACGCCGGCGCGGCTGCGGATGAACCCCCCCGCTTCGAAATGATTGCTGGCCCCGGGGCCGCTCCCGGTCAGCAGCCAGCGCACCCCGATCGCCAGCTTGGCGAGCGGTCGTTGGGTCGAATACAGTGACACGGGCTGCGTGCAGGCGTGCTGCACGTAGATCTCGATGTGATCCTGCAGATTGCTGCCCACGCCCGGAAGGTCGGCGATCACCGGCAGAGCGAGGCTGCGCAAAGCGTCCGCTTCGCCCAGGCCCGACAGCATCAACAGCTGCGGCGAGTTGATGGCGCCACCGCTGACGATGACCTCGCGCCGCGCGCGCGCGATGCGCACGACCCCTGCGCGCTCGTACTCGACTCCGACCGCGCGGCGCCCCTCGAAGCGCACGCGCAGCGCCAGCGAGCGCGGCAGCACGCGCAAATTGGGCCGCGGCATGGCCGGCTTCAGGTAGGCCCGCATCGTGCTCCAGCGCCGTCCCCGGAAGGTGGTCTGGTCCATCGGTCCGAAGCCTTCCTGCCGGTAGCCGTTCATGTCCCGCGTATGGGCATAGCCGGCCTGCCGGGCTGCTTGCACGAATGCGTGAAACAGCGGATTGGTCATCGAAGGCGTGGTGACCGCGAGCGGCCCGCCGCTGCCGTGATATTCGTCGCCTCCCTGCAGCCGGTTTTCGGAGCGGATGAAGTAAGGCAGGCAGTGCGCGTACGACCAGTGCGCCAGGCCTGGCCGCTGCGACCAGCCGTCGTAGTCGAACGCATGGCCGCGGATATAGACCATGCCGTTGATCGAAGAGGACCCGCCCAGCACCCGGCCGCGCGGGCAATACATGCTGCGCCCGTCCATCGACGGTTCGGGCTCGGTGTGGTAGTACCAGTTGTAGCGGTCGTTGGCGAGCGGAATCGAAAACGCGGCCGGCATGTGGATGAAGACGCTGCGATCGGGGCCGCCGGCTTCCAGCACCGCCACCTGGACGTCCGCGTCCTCGCTGAGGCGGTTGGCCAGCACGCAGCCGGCCGAACCCGCCCCCACGATCACGTAATCGAACTCCTCGGTGGCCGCCATGCGGGCGTCGATGCGATGTTCAGTACGGGCAGGCGACCTGCCCGAGCTCGACGTACACTGTCTTCACGCGCGTGTAGTGCTCGATGGCGGCGTGGCCGTTCTCCTGGCCCACGCCGGACTGCTTGAAGCCGCCAAACGGTACCTCCACCGGCGTGATGTTGTAGTTGTTGATCCAGCACACGCCGGCGTCGATCCGCTGGATCACGCGGTGGGCGCGCGCCAGCTCGCGCGTGAAGACCCCCGCGGCCAGCCCGTACGGCGTGGCATTGGCGCGCCGCACCACCTCGTCCTCGTCACGGAACCGCAGCACCGACATCACCGGGCCGAAGATCTCTTCGCGCACGATCTCCATGGCGTCGCCGCAATCGACGAACACGGCCGGCTCCAGGAAGCAGCCCCGCGCCAGGCGGGGATCGGCCGGACGGCGGCCGCCGCAAGCCAGGCGCGCGCCGGCCGCCAGAGCCCGCTCGATGAACCCGAGCACGCGCGCCAGGTGTTCCCGGCTGATCAGCGCTCCGACCTGGGTGGACGGATCGAGAGGATCGCCGAGCTTCAGCCGCGCCACGCGCGCGAGCAGGCGCTCGAGGAACGCATCGTGAATGGCTTCCTGCACGAACACGCGCGTTCCGTTGGTGCACACCTCGCCCTGCGTGAAAAAGTTGGCCATCATCGCGCCGGCCACCGCCTGCTCCAGGTCGGCATCGTCGAACACGATCAACGGAGACTTGCCTCCCAGCTCCATCGTGACCCGCTTGAGCGTGGCGGCGGCATCGGCCATCACGCGCCGGCCCGTGGCGCATTCGCCGGTCAGCGACACCTTGGCGATGGCCGGATCGCCCGTCAGAAGCTGCCCGGTGCGCGCGTCGCCCTGAACCACGTTGAACACGCCGTCGGGCACTCCGGCATCGCGGTACACCTCGGCCAGCGCACCGGCCGTGGTCGGCGTCAGCTCGGCCGGCTTGAAGATCATCGCGTTGCCGCAGGCCAGGGCGGGCGCCGACTTCCAGCAGGCGATCTGCAGCGGGTAATTCCAGGCGCCGATGCCGGCGCAGATTCCGAGCGGCTCGCGCCGCGTGTAGACGAACGCGTTGCGCAGCTCGTGATGGGCGCCGTGCAGCGTGGCCGCCAGCCCCGCGAAGAACTCGATGCAGTCGGCTGCGCTCGGAATGTCGACCGCCTCGGCCTCCTGGATCGGCTTGCCGGTATCGATCACCTCCAGGCGCGCCAGCGCGCGGCCGCGCGCGCGCAGCATGGCGGCCGCGCGATTCAGGATGCGGCCACGCTCGGCGCCGGTCATGGCCGACCATTCGGAAAAACCTCGCGAGGCTGAGGCCACCGCCTGCTCGACCTCGGCTGGACCGGCCAGCTCGATGCCGCCGATGCGCTCGCCCGTGGCCGGATTCAGGTTGTCCAGCACCACGCCCGAGGTGCTCGCAACGAAGCGCCCGCCGATGAAGCTCGCGCAGTCGGCCGCGTTCATCGCCCGCCCCCGGCGAGGCGTCGCCAGCCTCGAGCGCTCACGTTTGCGAGGGCTCGCGCCGGGCGAGCAGGTTGCGGGCGCGCTCGCGCAGTCCGGCGTGGGGCTGTGCGCCGGCGGCTCCGAAGCTTTCGGTGATCCGGTCCAGGATGATGGCGAGCAACACCACGCTGAGGCCGCTTTCGAATCCCAGGCCGATGTCCAGCCGCTGAATGCTCGCCAGCACATCGTTGCCCAGGCCCCCGGCGCCGACCATCGACGCGATGATCACCATCGAAAGGGCCATCATGATGGTCTGGTTGACGCCCGCCATGATCGAAGGCATCGCGCTCGGGATCTGCACCTTCAGCAGCAGCTGCCGCGGCGTGCACCCGAATGCGATCCCGGCCTCGACCTGCTCCCGGTTGACCTGGCGTATGCCCAGGTTGGTCAGCCGCACCGCCGGCGGCATCGCGAAGATCACGGTGGCCAGCACGCCCGGGACCTTGCCCAGGCCGAACAGCATCGCCGCCGGGATCAGGTAGACGAACGCCGGCATCGTCTGCATGAAATCGAGCACGGGTCGCACCACGGCGGCGACCCGGTCGCTGCGGGCCATCCAGATGCCCAGCGGAATGCCCGCCAGCAGGGCGATCACGGTGGACGCCATGATCAGCGCCAGCGTGCTCATCGTGGCCGGCCAGAAGCCGGTGACGATGATGATCGAAAACGAGGCGGCGCAGAACAGGCCGAACTTCCACCCGACGCGCCATACGCCAAGCGCCGAAATCGCGGCCGCCACGGCCCAGTGCGGCAGCAACAGCAGGCCGTCCTCGATGGCCTCGGTGAAGCCGGCGACCACGCGGCCGAAAATTTCCAGCGTGCCGTTGTCGTGCGCCAGCACGAAGTTGATGAACTGGCTGACCCATTCGCCGATCGGAATTGCCTCATGCATTGCGGGACTCCTCGTCGCACAGACGCTCCAGCAGGATCGTCTGCGTGACCGCGCCTACGTACGTGCCGTTGCCGTCGACCACCGGAAAAGGATGCGGGTTGCGTGCGACCTGGCCCAGCACCTCGCGGAACGGGCAGGCGCCGGCCAGCGCCGGCACATGTGACAGCAGGGCGTCGGCCACGGCCGGCCGGGGCTGGCCCAAGCAGCGGGACAGCGAATCGATCGATACCACGCCGACCAGGTGGCGGGCTGCGTCCACCACGAAGCCATAGTGGCGCTGGATCGAGCGCAGGTGTTCGACCGCGGCACCGAACTCGGCCGCCAGGTCGCTCGGCACCGGAAACACCGGCACCTGGTCAGTGCGCGCGATGTCAGCGACGGTCAGGTGACGCGTCAGATCGACGCCCCGGAAGAACGCGCGCACGTAGTCAGTGGCCGGGTTGCGCGCGATCTGATGGGGATCGCCGACCTGGACCACGCGGCCGCCTTCCATGATCGCGATGCGATCGCCGATCCGGAACGCCTCGTCCAGGTCGTGCGAAACGAACACGATGGTGCGCTTGTGTTCGCGCTGCAGATCCAGCAGCACGCCCTGCATCTCGTGCCGCTTGAGCGGATCGAGCGCCGAAAACGCCTCGTCCATCAGCATCATCGACGGGTCGGTCGCCAGCGCACGCGCCAGTCCGACGCGCTGCTGCATCCCGCCGGAAAGCTCGGAGGGACGCTTGCGCGCGAACGCGGTCAGGCCGACCTGTTCGAGCACCTGCAGCGCGCGCTGCTCGCGGCGATCCTTGGCCACACCCGCCACCTCGAGGCCGAAGGCGGCGTTGTCCAGGACCGTTCGATTCGGCATCAACGCGAAGGACTGGAACACCATGCTCATGTCGCGCCGGCGCAGGTCGATCAGCGCTCGCCGGTCCATCGATGCCACATTCTGGCCGTCGACCTGCACTTCGCCAGCAGTCGGCTCCAGCAGGCGGTTCAGCAGTCGGATCAGGGTGGACTTGCCGGAGCCGGACAGCCCCATGATCACGAAGATTTCTCCCGCGCGGATCTCGAACGATGCGCTCTGCACGCCCACGATCTGCCCCGTGCGGCGGAAGATCTCGTCCTTGTGCAGACCCTCGGCCAGCATCTGCAGCGCAACCGCCGGGCGGGTGCCGAACACCTTGACCAGGTTGCGCACGACGATCTTGGCCGGCGCGTCCGCCGGCCCCGACCCGTTGGCCGCTCTTGCCGACGCGGGTGCGGCTTCGGGGGTTAGGGCAGCTTTCACGCGTCAGACTCGCAATTCAGTGCCCGCCGCCGCCGACGTACAGACCGGCCACCCCGGCCACGATCAGCACGATGCTGGCAAGTTTGAGCGCGCCGGCGCCTTCGCCCAGCAACACGATCCCGATCGCCGCCACCAGCACCAGCCCGAGGGCCGACCAGATCGCGTAGGCCACGCTGACCTCGATCGAGCGAAGCGCAAAATTAAGGCACGTGAAGGAGGCGCCGTAGAACAGGAACAGCAGAATCGACGGCAGCGCGTTCGAGAAGCCGTGCGAGAGCTTCATCGAGACCGTGCCGGCCACTTCGAGCACGATGGCGCCGGTCAGGAACACCCAGTCGGCCGTCATCGACCGGCGCGCCGATGGATCGGGCGAGCGGCCGCGCCGACCCTGCCCAGACACGTCACCGCAGCCTCTCGCATCTCCCCTCCGGCGGCATTTTCCGCAAGACCATAGCGCCCCGAACCGCACCCACCTGTTCTGCAAGCGACATCGATCGTAGCGGACGGGACACCTCCGCGCGGGCCCTCACCCCCGCCCCTTCCCGCTTGCGCGGGCGAGGGGAGGAACTGCTCCCGGTGTCTGCAATCAGCCCTTCACCTTGGCTGGGGGAGCACGAGGGGGCTGCCGAGCCCCCTCGTTCCCTTCCTCCTGTCTCTTCCGGCCGCAGGCCGGAAGAGGGTCGCATACTGGCACAGGCGGGTCGTGCCGGCAGGGCAGCCGGGCTGCGCGCAAATCTATGATGGCGCAGGGCAATGCAAGCGCGCCGGCTGTGCGAGGTTTGCGCGCGCCATCGGAACTCCTGGCATGGCACAGTTCGACAAGCTGTTCGAGCCGCTGAAGATCCGCAACGTGGTGATCCGCAACCGGATCGTCAGTACCGGACACGCCGAGGTGTATGCCGAAGCCGGCATGCCGTCGGACCGTCAGATCCGCTATCACGCGGAAAAGGCGCGCGGCGGGATCGGCCTGACGATCTGCGGCGGATCCTCGTCGGTATCGATCGACAGTCCGAGCGCGGCCTGGAACGGGCTGGACGTCAGCCATGACCGGATCGTGCCGCATCTGCGTCGCTTTGCCGACGCCATCCACGAGCACGGCGCCGCGCTGATGATCCAGCTCACGCACATGGGGCGCCGCAGCCGCTGGGACATCCAGAACTGGCCGCACCTGGTGTCGCCCAGCGGAATCCGCGAGCCGGTTCACCGCGCGAGCTGCAAGACGATGGAGCTCGAGGACATCGAGCGCATCGTGCGCGATTTCGGCCAGGCGGTGCGGCGCTGCAAGGAGGCCGGGCTGGACGGAGTCGAGATCTCGGCCGCGCACCAGCATCTGATCGATCAGTTCTGGTCGCCGCGCACCAACAAGCGCACCGACCACTACGGCGGCAGCTTCGACAACCGGGTCCGCTTCGGCGCGCAGATCTTCGAGGAGATCCGGCGCGTGGTGGGCGACGACTTCGTGGTGGGAATCCGGATGTGCGGCGACGAGTTCCATCCGGATGGCCTGGACCAGGCCGAGCTGCTGAACATCGCGCGCTTCTACGCGCGCGGCGGACTGGTCGACTTCGTCGACGTGATCGGCTCCGGTGCCGACACGCACGCGATGATGGCCAATATCGTTCCGAGCATGGCCTATCCGCCGGAGCCCTTCCTGTACCTGGCCTCGCGCATCAAATCGGAAGTGGATGTGCCGGTGATGCACGCACAGAACATCAAAGACCCGGTATCGGCGGCGCGCATCATCTCCGAGGGGCACGTCGACCTGATTGGAATGACGCGCGCCCACATCGCCGATCCGCACCTGGTGATCAAATTGCGGGAAGGCCGCGCCGACGAGATCCGCCAGTGCGTCGGCGCCAACTACTGCATCGATCGCAACTACCGCGGCGCCGACGTGCTGTGCGTGCAGAACCCGGCCACCGGCCGCGAAAGCTCGATCCCTCACGTGGTGCCGCGCGCGGCGAGGAGCCTGCGCGTGGTCGTGGTCGGCGGCGGCCCGGCCGGGATGGAGGCGGCCCGCGTGTGCGCGCTGCGCGGGCACTCCGTGACGCTGCTCGAAAAGGCGCCCGCGCTGGGCGGGCAGATCACGCTGGCGGCGCGCGCGCCCGCGCGCGACCAGATGGCCGGCATCACGCGCTGGCTGTCGATGGAGCTGCAGCGCCTCAGGGTCGACCTGCGGCTGGGCCGGGCGGCCGACGCGCAGGCGGTGCGCGCGCTGGCGCCGCAGGTGGTGGTGCTGGCCACGGGCGGCGAGCCGGACCTGGGCGAGCTGCCGCTGTGGCGCGCCGCCGAGGGCAACGTGGTGTCCAGCCACGCGGTGCTGGGCGGGACGGTGCCGGCGGCCGGCAACGTGCTGGTGTACGACCGTTACGGCGGATACGCCGGCGCGACCTGCGCCGATTTCCTGGCGCAGCGCGGCAGCCTGGTCGAGGTCGTCACGCCGGACCTGATGGTGGCCGAGGACCTGGGCGGCACCACGCGCCCGGTCTATCTCAAGCGGTTCTACGAGAAGGACGTGATCGTCAGCGTCAACCTGTCGCTGCACGAGGTGTACCGGGAGGGCGGCCGCCTGGTGGCGGTGCTTCGCAACGAGTTCACGGATCAGGACGAGGAGCGGCTGGTCGATCAGGTCGTGGTGGAAAACGGCGTGCGCCCGGTCGAGTCGCTGTATTTCGAGCTCAAGCCGCTCAGCCGCAACCACGGTCAGATCGACTTGCAGTGCCTGTCGGAGGGGCGGCCGCAGCCGGCGCCGCAGGGCGACGGCGAATTCCTGCTGTACCGGGTTGGCGACTGCGTCTCGCCGCGCGACATCCACGCCGCCATCTACGATGCGATCCGGCTGTGCAAGGACGTCTGAGCGAATCGATGCCGATGTGGGCTGATCATCTGCCCGGTCTGATGTTGGCGGCCTCGCTGCTCGCCGCGCTGGCGGCCGCCCTGTGGCGGGCGCGGCGCTGGCGCGCCGGCCGCGCCGCGCACGTCGACGTGTTCGGCGGGCTGGCCGCGTTTCCCCGGCGCTACCTGCACGACGTGCACGCGGTGGTGCTGCGCGATCCACCCGGGCCGCGCGAGGCACGGGCGGGCGGAACCGCGACCGCGCGCATGCACGTGCTGACGGCCGGTGGGCTGGTGCTGGCCGCGCCGCTGGCGTTGCTGCAGAGCCTGACCCCGCTGCGGGGCCCCTGGCTCGCGGTGCTGCTGCTGGCTGCGCTGTCGATGATGGCGGTCGGAGTCGCGTTGGTGGCGCGGCGCCGCTGGCCGGCGCGACCGGCCAGGCTTTCGGGAGGAGCATTCGACACGTTGCCGTGGGCCCTGGGCGGCTTCGTCGCGTTCCTGCTGCGCGCCACCTGCGCCGACCTCGGCATCGGGCCCGCGGCCCGTTGGACCGCGATGCCGGACCTCGGGCTGGCCGTGCTGGGCGCCTGGGCCTGCGCCGAAATCTTCATCGGCCTGTCCTGGGGACCGATGCGACACGCGCTGGCCGGCGCGCTGCATCTGGCCTTTCACCCGCGCCCGGTCCGCTTTGCAGGCGAACGCCTGGATGCGGCGCTGGCGCCGCTCGCGCTGGACTCGGCCCGGCTGGGCGTGCAGCGGCCGACCGATTTCCGCTGGAACCAGCTGCTCGGGTTCGACGCCTGCGTGCAATGCGGCCGCTGCGAGGCGGCCTGTCCGGCCCATGCGGCCGGCTTGCCGCTCAACCCCAAGACGCTGATCCGGGATCTGGCCTCGGCGGGGATCGGCCGCGCGCTGGTCGGCGCCGGTGCCGCCGTCGAGGCCGATACGCTATGGGCCTGCACCACCTGCCGCGCCTGCGTATACGAATGCCCGATGATGATCGAGCACGTGGATGCCGTGATCGATCTGCGCCGCTTCCAGACGCTGGAGCTCGGCGCGGCGCCCGGCAAGGCGGCGCAGGCCCTGCAGGAGCTGCGCGCGGCCGATACCGTGTGCGGCCGCAGCACCGCGAGCCGGATGGACTGGGCTGCCGACTTGAAGCTGCCGCAGCTGGCGGCGGGCGCCTCGTGCGACGTCCTGTTGTGGCTGGGCGAGGCGGCGTTCGACTTGCGCGGCCAGCGCACCTTGCGTGCGCTGGTGCAGCTGCTGCGGCGCGCGGCCGTCGATTTCGCGGTGCTGGGCGCGGCCGAGCTCGACTGTGGCGACCTGGCGCGGCGACTCGGCGATGAGGCGACCTTTGCGGATCTCGCCCGCCGCAATGTCGCAACGCTCGCAACGCGACGCTTTGCCCGCATCCTGACCGCCGATCCCCACGTGCTGCACGCGCTGCGCAATGAATACCCCGCCTACGGGGGCCATTACGAGGTCTGGCACCACTCGGCGTACCTGCTGGAGTTGGTCCGCAGCGGGCGGCTGCCGCTGCAACCCGGCGCGTTGGATCGGACGCTGACGTTTCACGATCCGTGCTACCTGGGCCGCTACAACGGTGATGTGGAGTCCCCGCGCCGGCTGCTCGAATCGATCGGCATCCGCCCGGTCGAGATGTCGCGCTCGCGGATGCGCTCGAGCTGCTGCGGCTGGGGCGGCGGCGCCGCCTTGACCGACGTGCCGGGCAAGCGCCGCATCCCGGACGTGCGGATCGACCACGTGCGCGAGGTCGGCGCCGAAATCGTCGCCGTGGCCTGCCCGAACTGCGCCGTGATGCTCGAGGGCGTGGTCGCCCCGCGGCCGGCGGTGCTCGATCTGGCCGAACTGGTTCAGCAGGCCGTGCTGGAGGTCCGGTGAGGCGGGACCCGCGCGCTGTGCGGCAGGTGCGCGATCCAGTCAGCGGGCGCATCCGGATCGACAGAAGCGGTGCGCCGGCGGGTGTCGCTGCCGTCGGGGCGGTTCGCAGCGGCGCTTCGCCCACGCCTTCGGCCGAGCTGCCGCAGGTGACGATCGAGCAGCCGCGGTCCATCGTGATCGCGGTGCCGGACCTGGAACGCGGCCGGCTCACCGCGCTCGATCGCGACCTGATCGGGGCCGCACGGGTGCTGGCCGACGCACAGCGTGGCGCGGTGTGGGTGGTCGTGCCGTCTGGCTGCACGGACGATCTGGGTCGCGCCGGTGCCGATGGCGTGGTGCGTTACCAGGAGCCCACGGACGGGACGCATCCGCCCACGGTGCTGGCGCGGTCGCTGGTGGAACTGGCAAAGCGCCAGCGGGCCAGTCACCTGCTGTTCGCCGATACCCTCACCGCGGGCGGTGACCTCGGGCGGCGGGTTGCGGCACAGCTCGATGTGCGGCCCGCGGCCCGGGTGATCGCTCTGAGCGCGGGCGAGGCTGTCTGCCTGTCCGACGGCGGGCGGCGCGAGATCGGGCGCGCCCCGCCGCGCGTGCTGCTGGTCGAGGCCGGCTGCGCCGAACCGGTGACCGGCGCGCGCCACCAGGCAGCCGCGCTGCCGGACATCACGCTGCCCAGGGAAGGCGCCGTGGTCGATCTGGGTGCGGTCGCGGTCGATCGCAGCGCGGTTGCGCTGACCGAGGCCGAGCTGATCGTCAGCGCCGGCGCCGGCGTTTCGGACTGGGCAGCATTTCACCAGCTGGCCGCGCGGCTGGGCGCAGCCGAGGGAGCCAGCCGCGTGGCGTGCGATCTCGGGAATCTGCCGCGCGACCGCCAGATCGGCGCTTCCGGCTCGGTGGTCGAGCCGCGCGGTTATCTCGCCTTCGGGATTTCGGGCGCGCCGCAGCACCTTCAGGGCATCGCCCGCTGCGAGCGGGTCGTCGCGGTGAACTCGGACCCGCATGCGCCGATGATGCAGCGCGCAGACCTGGCCATCGTCGCCGACGCGCAGCAGGTGATGCCGGCGCTGGCGGACCTTATCGAGAGGGAAAAGCCAAGTGCTTGAGGTCGCCGTGCTGCTGTCGGTCGGACGCCATCCGGCCAGCGGTCGCGCGGTGCGCGCCGACCGGGATGCGCGCGCGCTGGAGCTCGCGCTCGGCCTGACCGACGGGGCGCGGGTGCATGCGATTCATGCCGGCGATCCGGGCGAGCCGGCGCTGCGCGACTACCTGGGCATGGGCCTTGCCGAGTTGACTGTGCTGGCGGCTCGCGACTTCGACGTTGCGGGCGTCCTGGCGGCCCACCTGGGACGGCTGCGGCCCGCCGTCGTGCTGGCCGGCAGCCGCGCCGAGTGCGGCGAGGCGAGCGGCATGCTGCCGTACCAGCTGGCGCATGCGCTGGGGTCGCAGCTGATCGCCAATGTCGTGTCCATCACGCCGCTGGGCGCCTCAGCCCGCGTGATCCAGGCGTTGGCGCGCGGCGGGCGTCGCGCGCTGCACGCCGAGCTGCCGCTGACGCTGACGGTGGACTGGGCGGCGTCGCCCGCCCGTATGAGCGCCTACGGCGTGGCCCGGCGGGGACGGATTCGCACCATTCGGATCGCTGCCGCCGCCTGCAGCGCGCCCTTGATTCCCGCCGACTGGCGCGAAAGGTCGGCGAAGGTGCGTCCACGCCGCCTGCGCCCCCTGGTGCAGGGCAGCGCCTCGGAACGGCTGCGCAGCATTGCCCCGGTGCGCGCATCCGGAGCGCGACTACTCGACCTGGACCCCCCACAGGCCGCCCGGGTGATCTGGCAATATCTGCTGGACGAGGGGCTGGCCGAGGCAGGGCAGCCGCGGCCGGCTGCATCCAGTGGGGAGGGGGGGTTGTGAGGGAACCGGGTTCGACGCGAGCGACGACGCACTTCGGGTTTCTGACGCTCACCAACTACTCCCTGATCGCACTGGTGAACGCGATGGAGCCGTTGCGGATGGCCAACCGGGTCGGGCAGTCGAGCCTGTACGAGTGGACCGTGCTGACGCTGGACGGACGGCCGGCGCTGGCCAGCAACGGGCTGAGCCTGACGCCGACACGAGCCCTGGCCGAGTGCGCGCCGGTGGATGTGCTGTTCGTGTGCGGCGGCGTGGACGTGCGCGACGCGGTCGATCGAAGGCTGCAGTCGGCGCTGCGCGAGGCGGCCCGTCACGGGGTCGCACTGGGCGGCCTGTGCACCGGGACCTACGCGCTGGCGCACGCCGGGGTCATCGACGGCTATCGCTGCGCGATCCACTGGGAGAACATGTCGGCCATCCGCGAGGAATTCCCGCACACCGTGTTCACGCCCGAGCTGTTCGTGATCGATCGCGACCGCTTCACGTGCTCGGGGGGCATTGCGCCGATCGACCTGATGCTGAACCTGATTCGCGAGCGGCACGGCAAGGAACTGGCCACGGCGATCTGCGACCAGTTCATCCTGGATCGACTGCGCGACGCCAAGGATCGCCAGCACATCCCGTTGCAGGCCCAGGTCGGCGCTCATAACCAGATCCTGATCAAGGCGGCCACGCTGATGGAGGCGAACGTCGAGGAGCCGCTGGCGCTGGAGGAACTGGCCTCTTACGTGGGCGTGTCGCGCCGCCAGCTCGAGCGGCTGTTCAAGCGCTACCTGGGCCGGGTGCCGACGCGCTACTACCTGGAGCTGCGGTTGCGCCGGGCGCGCGAGTTGCTGCTGCAGACCGACCTGTCGGTGATGGATATCACGGTCGCGTGCGGTTTCCAGTCACCCCCGCATTTTTCCAAGTGCTACCGCGGCCTGTTCGGCTACCCGCCCAGCGTGGAACGGCGGCGCGTGCGGGGCGGCTCGCATGCAGTTAACTGAGGGCTGGGCGCGGTCAGGCGCTTATTGACACCTGCGCGTCGTGCCGGAGCAAGACCGGGTATGGCCCCATCGCTACATTCAAACGCCCACCTTTCCTTGATCCGACACCGCTCTGTGAGCAGAATCGGCACCATGAATGTCGTTCGCGCGGCCTGGCTGCTCGCCGCCGCCGCGGGGCTTTCGCTGGCGCCGCTGGGTTGCGGCGCGGTCGAGTCTGCAGACTGCCGGCCGGTCCGATTCGCGGACATCGGCTGGACCGACATCACGGCCACCACGTCGCTCGCGACCGTGGTGCTGCAGGGCCTGGGCTACAAGCCGACCACGACCATCGCGTCGGTGCCGATCGCTTTCACCGGCCTGAAAAAGAAGAGCCTGGACGTGTTCCTCGGTTTCTGGAACCCCAGCATGGTTCCGATCATCAATCCCTTCCTGAAGGACAAAGCGCTCGAGGTGCTGCCGACCCCGAACCTGTCGGGCGCCAAGTACACGCTGGCGGTTCCGACCTTCGTGGCCGAGGCCGGCCTGAAGGATTTCGGCGACGTCGCGCGCTTCCGCAAGGAGCTGGACGGCAGGATCTACGGCATCGAGCCGGGCAACGACGGCAACGCCCTGATCCAGAAGATGATCGACGCCAACCAGTTCGGCCTGGCGGGGTTCAAGCTGGTCGAATCGAG
>Ga0210408_10000385_pt1 | contig 59338 bp, 43 predicted proteins | sample IncBWH4MmetaG_FD_155471 | JGI IMG/M metagenome (GOLD analysis project Ga0210408, IMG submission 155471) | Forest soil microbial communities from Barre Woods Harvard Forest LTER site, Petersham, Massachusetts, United States - Inc-BW-H-4-M | ecosystem: Environmental > Terrestrial > Soil >... | reverse complement strand
TCTGGTGCGAGGAGCGCGTTATGCCGGTTTGACGCGGCGTCAAAGTCAAGCGGGAATTTTTCGGGCCGATGGGCAGTCTACGGACCGAGGCGAACCATGCGATCCAGCCGCCGGAATCCCAGGAATCTCTGCAAAACCTCGATAAATCCGGATGGATCGACTATGCCAGCGGCCATGCTGCGTCTCCCGTTGAAATTCGGCTGCCTGGCGATCGCTCTGGTTTGGCTCGACGCCGCGCAAGCGAGCGAATGCCCGTCGTCGGGGTCGGAGATCGCAACCGACCGTCCCGATGTGACCAATTCAAGCCTCGTTGTGCCGGCCGGTAGCATCCAAAGCGAGAACGGCATCAATACCTCGCGCCAAAGCGCGGGTGCCGGATTTGACGGCACCAACAGCCGGTTGCGATTCGGCGTCGCGCCATGCCTGGAAGTCCTGGTCGATATACCAAGCTATGTCGGGCGCCTGTCAGGCAGCCTCGACACCGGCTTCACCAATGTCACACCCGCCGTCAAATGGCAGGTCAGCGCGCTGCCGGAGCAATCCAGCCTGTCGGTCGTCGTGGGTGCGGGACTGCCGACCGGAACGCCTGCCATCACCGGCCCTGGTCTGCAACCCTATCTGCAATTTCCCTGGTCGCATGAGCTCGGCGGCGGCTGGGGGATCAGCGGCATGTTCACGAGCTTCTTCCGGCCTGCGGACTTCACCAACCATCAGACGAGTGAAGCAACCTTCGTCATCGAGAAAAAGATCACCGAGAAGATGTCGCTGTTTGGCGAATATGTCGGCGACTATCCCTCGCGCGGCGCCAGCATCGCATTATTCAACTTCGGCGGCGGATATTTGTTGAGCCGGACGGAGCAGATCGATTTCCACGTGGCGTTCGGCCTCAACCGCAATTCACCGAACTACATCATCGGCATCGGCTATTCGTTCCGGCTCGACAATGTGCTGAACGCATCGATGCGGTGAGCCCGCGGCGGCCTAAGCCTATTTCAGCCCGTCCAGCTTGTAGGACGCCTGCAGGAAGGCGCCAAAACGCTCGGTGCGAACCGGCAGCGTTTGGCACGGACACCCGAAGCCGAACGTATCGGAGTTGCCCGGCGCCCACATCGCCCAGTAGCGGCCGCCCGCACCGACGCTGAACGAATTTGCGATCGCGTATGACAGGATCGCTTCGAGTTGCACGCCGCGCCCAGCGGCGGTCTCGGGGGAGACCGTCGTAGGAACGCCGGTCCGCAGCAGATGATTATCGGTGCCGGTGAACGACACGAACGGCAGGTAGGCGGCATCCGAGGTCAGCGTCAGCCGGTCGGCGACCCTGACGACGCTGTTGATGCCGATCCGCATCGAATTCCATTTGTCGTCTTCGGTGATGCCGAGGACCGAATTCGCAAGCGCAGGCACACAGTCGGAATTGCTGTTGGCGATCTGCACGCAACCAAAGGCCTGCTTGTTCTCCCGGAAATAGTTGTAGCCGATGAAGCCGCCGACATTGGCGCTGTGTCCGCGGAATACCGAATAGCCGACGTCGAACGTGGCGTAGGCCAGATCTCCCTTCACCGTTGAAACCGTGTTCGAATAAGGAATGGCGTCGAACAGCAGCCAGTCTTCATCGTGCATCTTGCCCGACAACAGCTTGCCGCCGCCGACAAAGCCCTTGAGAAAGATATTGGTCGGCGTGTCGACGCGGCCGAACAATTCGCCGGAGGCCGCCGTCGAGTCATAGGTCAGCCGCGATATCAGCTGGTTCTGCTGCGCCGGATCGAACGATGCACCGAGATCCTTCTGGAATTTACCGGAAGAATACCAGACGCGTCCGCCGACCTCGATTTCCGCATCCGGAATGTAGCCCGGGTCGGTCGCGCCCCTCAGACGATAATCCGACGCCGACGGCTCCCATTGCGCTGAGAGGTCTTCCCCGATCTTGTAGTTGATGCCCACTTTGAGCGTTTGCAGGCTCTGGCTGACGCTGGTGGTGCTGCCTGGAGTTGAGAAGGCGAACGGAAACTGCAGAACAAAACTTCCCGGTGTCGAAGCGCTGAGGTCGCCGAAATTCGCGTAGTCGTATTCCAGCTTGACCGACCAGGCCGGCGTCAGCGCCTTTTCGACGCCGCCGCCGATGGTCCACCCCCACCGCACGCCGTCAAAACTCGTCGCCGGTGGAGCAGCATTAAAGCCGCTGAAGTTGGTCGTGATGTCGATCTGCTCCTGCAGCCAGGCCGCGCCGGCCTTGGCGTAGATCAGCGTATGCCCGCGCGGGCCGGTGACATAACCGACCCGGCCGGTCAGGCTGCCGTTTGCTTGAGGACGAACGCGGCAATTGGCCGAAACGAAAATACCCGATGAAGCAAGACAGGTGACGGTACCGTCGCCGATCGAGGAACTTGCGTCGGCCTCGGCGCCGAGCAGAAAACTCGAATTGGGGATTTGCCAGTTATAGCCGATCTGGAAGCCCGCGAGCGCGGCCGGGCTTCTGACGCTGTCGCCGTAGATCGAAGACCCGGCCGGGTCGGAAAACTGCGAACTGACAAAACCACCGCCGACATGCGCCCCGATGTAAAGCCCGGTCCACGACCACGGCGCCACCGGGGCATAGGGAACGGGCATGTCCGCCGCGCTGGCGAAACTCGAACCCAACAGCAAACCAAGAACCGCCACTGAAAACTTTTTCATCGACCCAACCCAACCGTTACCGGCATCAGCCGTTAACCAAGATCGGTCGAAATGCTTAAGAAAGACTGTGCGTTGACGGTTGGGTAACCGTATTTTTTAAGTCTCATATTTTGGCCGCGCGCCAGACGCGCAACACATCGTTAAGGGTTGCGGCAGCGCCCGTGCGCAAATGTCTGCGGGACGAAAGGGCCGGTGCTAGCGCACGGGCATCGGCGGCGGCCGCATGGCGGCGGCGGCCTTCCATCTGGGGATGGGATCGAGCGGCGTGCGATAGAGCTCGTTGTTGTCGCCATCGGTGACGCGGACGGCACAATCCTTCGCCTTGAGTTCCGGGCGGACCAAAGCCAGCTCAACGGCAAGCTGGTCGGCTCGATCAGACGCGAGCGCAAGATCCTCCAGGATGATACCGCCCTGGTTCTTGTACTCTTCGCCGATCACGAGATCAAAATAGTAGTACGGCATCCGAAAGCCCCCATTTTCGTATGCGCTGCATGGTAGTCCTGAGTCGACGGGTTCCCCTATAGCAACGCTGCCACAGCGGCATGATTCACACCTGATCGTGAGCAAGTGTTGCATTTTCGCAGGTATGCATCCTTTACGCGACCCGCCGGCTCGTCGAAGGCTGCATTGCTTTATGTTTCGTGTCCGGCATCGAAATCGTCTTCGAAACGCAGATGCCTCACGCTGCGGCCGCGGCGCCGCACCAGCTTCAAGGCCTCGATCCCGATCCTGATGTGCTTCTCGACATAATTCGTGGTCACCAGCTGGTCCGACGCCTCGGTCTTGACCCCCTCGGGGATCATCGGTTGATCGGACACAAGCAGCAGCGCGCCGGTCGGAATGTGGTTGGCAAATCCTGCGGCAAAGATCGTCGCCGTCTCCATGTCGATCGCCATGCTGCGCGTACGGCGCAATTGATCCCTGAAGCGATCATCGTGTTCCCAGACCCGGCGATTGGTCGTGTATACGGTGCCCGTCCAATAATCGTGACCGAGATCGCGGATCATTGTCGACACCGCGCGCTGCAATTCGAACGCGGGCAGCGCGGGGACTTCAGGTGGCAGGTAATCATTCGAGGTACCCTCGCCTCGAATGGCAGCAATCGGCAGAATCAGGTCGCCGATCTGATTCTTGCGCTTCAGGCCGCCGCATTTACCGAGAAACAGCACAGCTTTCGGTGCAATCGCGCTTAACAGATCCATCACGGTCGCGGCATTCGGGCTTCCCATGCCGAAGTTGATCAGCGTGATTCCGTCAGCGGTCACGTTGGGCATCGGTCGATCGACGCCCTTGACCAGACCGCCGTGCAAGGTAGCGAACCATTCGACGTAATTGTCGAAATTGGTCAGGAGAACATACTTTCCGAATTCAGCAAGCGGCGTGCCGGTGTAGCGCGGCAGCCAGTTTTCCACGATTTCCTTTTTCTCTTTCATGGCCTTTGACCTCGTCTGAAGGCGCGCAACAGCATAGCCAGTTTTCAAGCTGGCGCTAGCGCGTGACAAATCCCGCGTTCGAATAGCCGATAGCCCTTCAGGGCTGTCGGTCGGCGAAGGGGAGATCTGCATCGATAGCGCCAGGTTTGTCGTCTTGAGGATTCCCGCCTCGATGTTGTCGATCTGGTTCGCAGACATCGAGGCCACAAGCTCGGGCTGAAGGCCAGCGCTGCCCTATTCGGAGAAGAAGACATCCGTCCGTTGCGCCGTCACCGCAGGCGAGCCGGACCTTAGATCGAGACGGCAATCGGTGTCCACCTGCACGAAGCGCGGGCGTTGCCTGACAAGGATCAATTGCGCATGCAGTCGAAACGCGTCGCCGCAACAGATGGGCTGGCGAAAGCGCACCGAGCGCAGGCCCGCCACACGGCTAGTGCCGGTCCCGGTGACAACGTAGATCTCCTGAAGCAGCGCGGGCAGAAGCGAGAGCAGAAGCTGGCCGGGAACGATGGTGCGCCCGCCCGCCAGCTCGCGCGCCGCGCGCGCCACATCAGTATGGATCCAGTTGCGATCTCCGGTGAGCGAGGCGAAGCGATCGATTCGGTCCTGCGTGACACCCTGCCAGCTACCGGGAGGGAACTCGCGGCCCACGAATGCGGCAAGATCGATGGCGCGCTCGACGCGCAAGGCGCTGCCGGCGACGGATGCATTGCGATCTTCCGGTGTCGTGCTCACATCAATCGTCCTTCACTCAACTTGTGAGGAGAAGCGCGCTGCCCAGTCCCCCCGCGGCGGCGATTGCCGCAAGCCCCTTCGCGCCCGACGGCTCGTGCTGCATCTCGTGCCAGAGGCGAACCGCGAGGATGGCGCCTGATGCACCGATCGGGTGGCCTCTCGCCAGCGCCCCGCCACCGCGATTGACGCATCCGGGCGCCAGCCCGATACCCTCGATACAGGCGATCGCCTGCGCTGCGAAGGCTTCCATGATCTCCGCAACCGCGATCGCTGCCGGCGCGATATCGTGCGCCGCGAGCAATGTTCGCGCCGCCGCGATCGGGGCTAGGCCCGGCATCGCCGGATCGCCGCCGCGACGCGCGTGACCTGCGATGCGAAGCGGCCGCGCCGCTTCCAGGCGCCCCGCGAAGGTCTCCGATACGACGAGGACCGCCGCGGCGGCATCGGCTTCCACCGCGACGGTGGCCCGGGTCACGCCGAATTCGGCATCACCTGCCAACGGTGCAAGGCGCTGGCATAAGGCTGATGTCAGTGTCCTCGTGAAGGCGTCACGGGACAAGCCGTTCATCGCGACGATCTCGCCGGTCCCGGCGCGGCGGTGCAGCGCCTTGCGATGGCTCTCGATCGCGAACGCCTCCTGCGCGGCGCGCGTGATGTGATGGGCGGCGGCAAGATCGGCGGCCGCCTCGATCATGTCGGGATCGCGCGCGGGCCAGGGCGCGAAGGGAGGCCGGTCATAAGGTTCGGGCGGCTCCGATGCGTGGCTGGAGCGGTGCAGGCGCAGCGGCGCGCGGCTGAAGCTTTCGAGGCCGCCGGCGATGACGACCTGCGCCGAGCCGCTCGCGATGCGATCGGCGGCGAGCATCACCGCGTCGAGGCCGGCGCAGCATTGGCTGTCGATGGTGATCGCAGGCACATCATCCGGCAAACCCGCCCGCAACGCGGCGAGGCGCGCCGGATTACCTCCGCCGTATAGCGCGTTGCCGAGGATCACCTCGTCGATCTGCTCCGGCGCGAGATTGGCATCGGCGAGCAGCGCGCGGATCGGCGCCTCGGCCAGTTCCGCGACCTCGACCATTCCAAATGCGCCGTTGCGAGGCGCTACCGCCGTGCGCCGGGCGGCGACGATGCAGGCGGCGCTCACGGCAGTTCCTCCCACGCGCCGGCCGTCCACATGTCGGCCAGCGCCTGGAAATCGGTCTTGCCGGACCGGGTGATCGGCCACTCGCGCGGCACCGCGTAGCGGCGCGGCACCTTGTAAAGCGGCAGCGCCGACCGCGCCCAGGCGATCAAGGCCGGGCGGTTGGGCGTGGCGCCCTCGCAAGGCCGCACCAGCGCCACCAGCCGCTCGCCGCGGCGATCATCCGTGATCCCCATGACGGCGGCATTGGCGATCGCCGGATGACGTTCGAGAACCTGTTCGATCGGTTCGGGGTGAATGTTCTTGCCCGAGACGATGATCATGCGACTGGCGCGGCCGACAAGCCGCAGAAAGCCGCGCTCGTCGAGCACGCCGACGTCGCCGACCGATATCTCGTTTCCCGCACGCAGCAGCACGCCGGCATCTCCGCAGGCATATTCCGTGAACTGAAACGGACTCTCGACGAACACCAGACCGGCCTCCCCCGGTTCAAGCTTGCGTCCGAGATGGTCGCGAATGGAGATGGCGACGTTGGCAAAGGCGCGGCCGACCGAATCCTCCGGCGCGTTCTCGTCGTCCTTGGTGACGGTCGCAAAACTCAATTCGGAGCTGCCGTAAAACTCGGCAAAACGCGAGGCCGGAAATTGCCGGCGCAGCCTCGCCGTCGAGCCGGCTTTCCACTTCGCGCCGGACGAAAGAACCCAGCGCACACCGGCAAAGGGTAACGCGCCGGAGCGCTCGGCCGCGTCGATCATTGTCTCAAGTTGCGTCGGCACGCCGTAAATGACGGTTACCCCGCGGTCCGCGATGACACGGTTCACGGTGTTCGGCCTGAACCTCCGACACAGCACGACGCTGGCGCCGACATGCAGGCCGTGGGCCAGTCCGTACAGGAACAGCGAATGCGTGAGCGTCCCCGGCGCGAGCACGACATCATCGGGACCGATGTCGAACTCCAGGTCGGCTGCCGCAAAACTCTCCAGCCAGGAGCGATGATGTCGGCGATAGCCTTTCGGCATGCCCGTCGAGCCCGACGTGAAACCAACATAGAACGACGTCAGCGGATCGGGCGCAGTCGCGGCGGTGAACCGGTCGCTGGCGCCGATGGCCTCGGTGACGCTATCGAACGGGCCGAAGGGATCCACATAAATCAACCGCGCGTGCGACAGGTCCGTCCGCTCGGTCACGACAATGGCCGGGGAGAGCTCGGAGATGACGCGCTGGGCCATCGCGGGCGGCCAGTCGGGATCGAGAATCTGAGCCTCGCGACCGGCGCGGGCTGCGGCGAGAAACAACAATATCAGGGCCGGCCCGTTCGGTAGACGAAGCGCGACCCCGCGGCCAGACGGCACGACTTCGGTCAAATGCGCGGCAAGACGCTCCACCGCCCGATCGAGCGCACGCCAGGTGATCTGGCGATCCTCGCACCGAACCGCGATCCGATCGGGCGTGCGGCGCGCGTGCTGCGACAGGGCTGCGGTGATGCTCATGCGCGAGTGGCGACCAAGGCTGAATCACAGAAACGCCGATCAAACCAGCGCGGATCAGCCTGCCTGCTGCGCGATTGCTACCACCAGAAGCGGCCGCCGATCAACCGCACCCGGCCTTTGATAGAGGGTTGGACGGTGAAGGGGTCATTTTTCGAGGGCATGGGGACAATTTTCAGGCTGACCGTATCGCGTGACAAATCCCGCGTTCGAATAGTCGATAGGTCTTCAGGGCTTGGCGATCGGCGAAGGGAAGGATCTGCATCATGATCACGCCGGCGATCCGCATCGTCGGGTCGAGCCAGTAATAGGTATTGAACAGGCCGGCCCATGTCAGGCTGCCGGCCTTGCGGCCATGCGGGACAGGATCGAGGTTGATCATGTGGCCGAGCCCCCATCGCAGATGAACCCCCGGAAAAAAATCCACGTCGTTCGATAGCGCCGGGTTTGTCGTCTTGAGGATTCCCGCCTCAAGGTTGCCGATCTGGTTTGCAGACATCGAGGCTACCGTCTCCGGCTGAAGGATCGTTGTCCCGCGAAAACTTCCACCATTGAGCAGCGCCTGCAGCAGGGTCAGATAATTCGGCGCGGTCGAATAGATGCCGCCTCCGCCGGAAAACACTTTTGGAACATCCGGCTTTTCAAGCGGCCGTGGGACAAGTTTTCCAGTGGCGTCCCTCACATGCAACTTCGCCTGACGCGCGCGCTGCTTCTCGTTGAGCGAGAAGCCGGTGTCGTTCATGCCGAGCGGTCCGGTGATGTGATCGCTGAAATAGCGATCGAGGTTTTGCCCGCCGGCGACTTCCACCATCCGGCCGACCCGGTCCAGACTGCCGCCATAGGCCCATTTGGTGCCGGGCTCGAACATCAGCGGCATGCGCGGCAACGCCGGATTGCCGCGGGCGACTTTGAGATAGCGAACGACATCCCGATCCCAGAGCAGATAGCTGAACCCTGAGGTATGCGTCAGCAGGTTGCGCAGCGTGACGGGTTTTTGCGCCGGGCGCAGTTGCGGAAGGCCTTTCGCATCGAAACCGGCGAGAACCTGCAATGATCCGAGCGTCGGATCGATATTGCCGGCCGGCTCGTCCAGCTTCAATTGGCCGCGTTCCACGAGTTGCAACGCCGCAACCGTCGTCAGCAGTTTGACCATCGAGGCGATGCGGAAGATCGTGTCGATCGACATGCGTGACGACGTGGCCATGTCGCGGAAGCCGAACGCGCCTTCATAGAGTACTGATTGCTCGTTCGCGGCCATCGCGACAACGCCGGGTATTTCCCCGGCGCCCACCCTTGCCTGCAAGGCTCTGTCGATTTCCTCATAGCGGGCCGGCTTGTCGAGCGGCGCGGCAGCGAGGGGCAAAGCTGCGGCCGGAATCATGCTGGCGGATGCAAGCGCCGCCGTCCGCAACAATGCATCACGCCGGGTGATTGGCTCTGTCATTTTCGTCTTGAAGACTTAACCTCTTGAAGATCAGATCGCTGGCGCCGACCGTTGAAGCACAACAGAGACTTTTTGAAGCACAACAGGGACTTTTTAAAGAGACTTTTGCAATTGCCAAGCCGATTTGTCTGGCACGGAGAGTTCGGCGGGGCTCGCTCTGGAATTCCGCGCACGAAGCGCCAGGAACGTGGAAGGCAGCGAAAGCCCAAAGCGGGGCCGCGCAAGCGGCCGCGCCGGAGCAGTCGCGACGCATTCAGGAAATGAAAACTTCCTGGAGCTGAACTTTAACGTACTCGCGAGGTTGTTGATGCTTTGCGGGTGTGGTTCCTCCCGACACCGCCTCCAGCTCTTCCAACCTCACTTCACGATCCGTCCAGCTCTTCTTGTCGGCGCGCTTTGCGAATTTGCAGGCCATGGATTCCTCCAGTTGATCGGCAGCCAAGTTCTTGCTCTCAAACAACGCTGAATTTCGCTGTGCCCGGTGTACCGCCGCGCGATCCTGCAAACCGTGATGCGCGGCACAGTCGAAGCATCTCGAGCGTGCTTATTGTCACGTTCATCAACATCCAGCTCATGCAACAAGGGGCTCGGTCGCGGTGCCTCGTGCGCCGATTGCGAACTATCGCGTCGCTTCAACCTGTCATCGAATGGCCAACACGGGAGATAACCTCGAGGAGAGCAGCTAGAGCCGATCCCGAATCGCCGTCAAAATACCGGTGGTGGTGTCGATGACCTGAAGCACTTGCTGGGTCTTGCTCGACGCCACGGGGAAGCGAGCACATTGATCGGATAGCTGGACCAGCCGTTTACGTTCGGTGGTCAGGATCGCGTTGCTTTTGTCAGCCGCGAACTTGACGATCTCGCGCATCGGATTTTTGTCACCGAAGCCGGCAATGTCTCTGTCCATGGCGATGAGATATTCATAGCTTGCGAGCTCGTCGGAGATTTGAAGGAGTTCCTGAATGGTCGAATTGATACAGCTGACGTCGCCCGCTGCCACATCGGATCGCTTTGCCGTCTGCACAAGATCGTTCATCAGGTTCGCAAAGAGCGGCTTAAGGGCCTCTGCCTTCTTCAAGTCATCTTCGGAGAGGACGCCGGCATTTGTGGCTTTCGGCAACATGAGCGCTGCCAGCAGGCAGACCGTTAGCAGGCTTTGCCGCACCGAAGCGAAGGCGAAGCGCCTGGACTTGGTGAGCAGCTCACACATTTACGGGCCGTCTTTCGTTTCCATCAAGGCGGACACTTTCTTGTTAGACGACCGCGCTTATGCAATATTGTTTGGGTTGCCGAATTCGTATAGGTCGCCGACACCAAATCATGCCGCCGTCCGAACAAGGTCAGACGAGGGGAGAATAGGAGGGTGACCGGCGTACCGCAACGTGTATTCCGCGCGGCGGCATTGGATCGCGCCGCCTCGCCCGAGCAGCTCGACCATCTGGTCGTCATTACCAAACCGTCTGACTGGATCCTGGCGGCCGTGATGGCGTTCGCACTCGCTGCCGCAATTATCTGGGGCGTCGTCGGCCGGATCCCCACACGCGTGTCCGGCGACGGGATATTGATCAGCAATGGCGGCAGGGTGGTAGACGCCGTATCGGGCGCCGCCGGCCGGCTTTCCTCGGTTTCGATTGCGGTGGGCGATCACGTCATTCGGGGGCAACCGATCGCGCAGATCGTTCAAACCGACATCGAACAGCGTCACAATGAAGCGGTCGCGGTCCTTCAGGAGCGCGAGCGCGAGCATGCCGTCCTCGTATCAAGGGTCGAGGCCGAGCTTGCATCGAAAAGCAAGAATTTTGTCAAACTCGAGGGCGCGCTGAATCAGGTCATCAAGGCCACAGACCAGCGCATCGACTATCTCACAGTGGACGTCGCGAATCTCGAGGGCTTGTTTTCCAAAGGATACACAACGCGGCGCAATCTGGAAGACAGACGCCAGGAGCTCACCTCTGCGCAGCAACGAAAGGAAGACGCCCAGAACGAGATTCTAAAGTTGAGATCGCAGCAGACCGATCTGGAGACCCAACGGGATCGCGAACTGCGTCAGTCGGAGTTCGCCCTCAACGAGGCCCACCGGCAAGCAAACGCGACTGCGGAGTTGCTCAGCCAGAACACGCAAGTCATCAGCCCCATTGAGGGCCGGGTGCTGGAAGTGAAGATTTCGTCCGGTTCGGTGCTCGCGGTCGGCACCCCCGTGGTTGAAATCGAGAGCGAGGGCCGCAATCTCGAAGCAGTGATCTACATCCCTGCTGAACAGGGCAAGAAGATCAAACCCGGAATGCAGGTGAATCTCGAACCAAGCACGGTGAAGCGCGAAGAGTTTGGCATGATGCTGGGCAAAGTCGAAACGGTCTCCGACTTCCCGATAACACCGCAAGGGATGTCGGCTGTACTTCACAATGACAGTTTGGTGACGCGCTTTTCCCGTAACGGCGCGCCATATGCCGCTACCGTCGTCCTCGAGGACGATTCGTCGACCACAACAGGCTATCGCTGGGCTGTCGGAAATGGACCTAGCATCCGCCTCACCAGCGGGACGCTGGCCCGCGCCGAGATCACGACCCGGCGTCAGCGTCCACTCGATCTGGTGATTCCGCTCATCAAGCACCTCACGGGAATTGATGGATAGTCGTGCCAACCCAGCTGCGAGTCGTGCGAATGATCGCCGCACCGCATGGTGGGCGAGACGAAAAAAGCGCACACCCGTCATCCTCCAGATGGAAGCGGTCGAATGCGGCGCTGCCGCGCTAGCCATATTGCTGGCCTATCACGGAGCCTGGGTCCCATTGGAGGAGCTTCGGATCGCCTGCGGCGTCTCGCGCGATGGAAGCAAGGCAAGCAACATCTTGAGAGCGGCGCGCCGCTACGGCCTTGTTGGCAAAGGCTATAGCATCGAGCCTTCGGCACTTCGGCACATCCCGATGCCTTGCATCTTGCATTGGAATTTCAACCATTTCGTGGTGCTCGAGGGCATTGACGGCAAACACGCCCATATCAACGACCCGGCAAGCGGCCGCCATCGGGTCGACATCGATGAACTCGATCGGGCGTTCACCGGCGTCGTCTTGGCTTTTGACCGGGGCGACGCGTTCACGAAGCTCGGCAGCAAGCCGCAAGGCGCGCGCATATTGTTGCGCGAACTGCGCCAATCAAAGGCTGCGGTGGCGCTGCTCGTCCTTGTCAGCATTGCGCTGGTCGTGCCAAACGTCGTCGTCGCGGGCTTCTCCAAGATCTTTGTCGATGACATCTTGGTGCAGCATATGAAGAACTGGCTCGTGCCTCTCCTGATCGGGATGGCACTGACTGCCGCTTTGCGGGCCGCACTGACGATCATACGTCAATCGCTGCTGACGAGGCTGCAAGCCAAGCTCTCGGTCGTCATGACCAGCCGCTTTCTGTGGCGGGTGTTGGCGCTGCCGCTCGAATTCTTCACCCAACGTCATGCAGGCGACATTGCGAGCCGCGTCGGCGCCAATGAGCAGATCGCCCGCCTGCTTTCGAGCGGCATCGCCGCGAACGCGCTAAGTTTGATGTCGGTGGTGCTGTTTGCCGCGGCCATGGCCGTTTATGACGTCCCCTTGGCCGTGCTTTGTGTATGCATGACTCTCCTCAATGTCTTGCTGTTGCGCGTTGTTTCCAGACGGCGTCAAGAACTGAGCTACCGCCTGTCGCTCGAGCAGGGCAAGCTCGCGAGCGCGACTGTGAGCGTGGTGCGGACGATCGAAACCATCAAGGCAAGCGGGCTGGAAGACGATGCGTTTGGCCAATGGGCCGGACTTCAGGCCAAGACCTTGAACGCCGAACAACAGCTTGGGGCGTCTTCCATTTTTCTCGATTTGATCCCGACCCTGCTGTCCGGCCTGATGGTCGCAACAATATTGGGCGTGGGAGGCTTTAGGGTCATCCAGGGCTCGCTCACGCTGGGCAGTCTGGTGGCGTTTCAATCTCTGGCAGCGAACTTCTCGGAGCCATTCGCGAATCTTGTGGCCTATTTTGGCGGCCTGCAAACCATCAAGGGGGCGCTCGAACGGCTCGAAGACGTCTACCACTATCCGCTTCAATCTCAGACAGGCGACGATGCCGCAACCGGCGATGTCCCTCCAAAGCTTGCCGGCAGGGTCGAACTGCGACATGTCAGCTTCGGTTATTCAGCGTTGGACGCACCCCTGTTGGCCGATTTCTCCCTTGCCATATCGGCGGGCTCGAGGGTGGCGCTGGTTGGAATCTCCGGAAGCGGAAAGTCGACGCTCGGCAGGTTGATCTGCGGTCTGTATAAGCCCTGGTCGGGTGAGATTCTATTCGACGGACGACGATTGACGGATATTCCCTCGCAGGTGTTTGCAAACTCCGTCTCGTACGTCGATCAGGATATTTTGCTGTTCGAGGGAACGGCCCGGGACAACCTCACGCTCTGGGATTCCACGATCACGGAGAAGGAGCTGATTGGCGCGGCGCATGATGCGCTGGTTCATCAAGACCTCGCCACCAGACCCGGAAACTATGATTGTTACGTGAATGAGGCCGGCACGAATTTCAGTGGCGGGCAACGCCAACGCATCGAAATTGCGCGCGCGCTGGTCGGCAATCCCTCGATCCTCGTCCTCGACGAGGCGACTGCCGCACTCGACCCAATCACCGAGAAGGCGATCGACGACAATCTGCGGCGGCGCGGCTGCACTTGCATCATCATCGCACATCGCTTGAGCACGATCCGCGACTGCGATGAAATTGTTGTGCTCGAACGTGGCCAGATTGTCGAGCGGGGCACCCACGAAGACCTTCTGGACCGTCAGGGTCCCTACGCAAGGCTTGTGGTGGGCGAATGAAAGATCGACCGGGAATCGATCCGCTGGATTCGACCGCCGCCAATCAGGTCGAGCGGGTGCTGCTCGACCCGCGCCGTCCCAGGCTGCTCGATGATCGCGACAAGGTACTCGAGGTCAAAGCGGGGCACGTCGATATCTTCGCGATTGATGCTTTGAACCCGGAGGATGCGCATCGTCGACATCTGTTTCGGATCGAAGCCGGCGACATCGTTCTCAACCTGCAAACCGCTTGCGGTGGCGGGCGACTTCAAATCATCGCGGTAGGAGGACCTGGCGCGGAGGCGATCAGCTTGCCGCGCACAGGCTTTTCTTCGATCGGGCCCGTCGCCCGCTGGATTGCCCGGCTGGCGCAACTGGTGATCCCACCGGGACCCTCCGGGATGACACCAGAGGCGCTGATCGGCGATGCTACCGACCTGCAGCCTGGAGAACGTTGTCGTGGTCCGATGCGCAACGTTGCTTGGGCACGAATTGTGGCGGGCACCGCCAATCTCTTGGGGTCCGATCCAGATTTTGGTCCAGGCGATGGGCCAATACCGCTGATCGCCGGACTCTGGATCGAAGCAGGCAAGTCAGGGTGTAAAGTGCTAGTAGAAACGGCCCTGCCGGATGCGTCAGTGCCGTGGCCGACTATCGACCGATTGCATCTTGCGATCGTCTCAAGCCTCGAACGTGACGTTGCGCAGATTGCGGCTCGCGAGCGAGACCGGCTTTCGCAACGGATCGAACTGGCACGCGCACAAACAATCGACGCGTTTCAGCATCTTGCCGAGACCGTGGTGGGGCAATCGGTTGTTGGGAAAGTGGAACTAAGCCACCCGGATACTTTGATTTCCAGCTGTCGGATCGTTGGGTCCGCGCTCGGAGCGCCGATTCCCTCCTCAAGCCGATCGACAGCCTCTGGGCAGGCATTTCACGATGTTCTTGAGATTGCCCGCATGGCGCGCTTGCGGGTTCGTCGCGTGCAGCTAAGGGATAAGTGGTGGAACCTTGATGTCGGACCGCTGGTTGCCTGGCACGGGCGGGAACGCCATTCGGTCGCGCTCATCCGCAATCGCCGCGCCGGCTATACGATGATCGATATCGGGCGCGGCACGCGCCAGCCGGTCGGCAAGACACTTGCAAGCGATCTGGCGCCCGATGCCGTCACCTTCTACCCAGCTTTGCCGTCGCGATCGCTTCGCTACCGGGATCTGCTCGCTGTTGCGATGGTGGGGCTTGGCGGCAGCTTTGCCCGTACCGCGCTCTTAATGCTCGCCATGGGCCTGTTGTCGCTGGTCCCGCCGCTGATCACCAATTTCCTCGTCAATTCGGTCATACCCCGCACCGAGATTGATCAGCTGATCGTTTGCTCGCTCGCGCTTGTCGCAACAGCCGTGTCAATGGCAAGTCTACAGACAGCGCAGGGAATGGTGACGTTGCGGCTCGAAGGCCTCGTCGACTACAAGCTCCAGGCGGCCCTCATCGACCGTCTCCTCAGAATGCCTCCCGCGCTGTTCCGCAACTACACCACAGGCGATCTGGTCGATCGGTCGATGGGCATCGATGCGATCCGCAGGATTCTCACGGGACACACGCTGCGCGGCTTGATGGCGTCGCTGCTCAGCGTGTTCAGCGTCGGCCTAATGTTCTATTATGACCTCAGGCTCGGCGTCATCGCATTGTTGCTGACATTGATCAGAGCCGCCACAATCATCGCCGCGAGCGCCTTACGTATCTACTACGAGAACCGGCAATTCAACTTGCAGGGCAAGGTTGGCGGTTTGGTGCTGCAACTGATCGCGGGCGTTGGCAAGCTTCGCGTCGCCAACGCCGCGAGCCGCGCCTTTGCGTTATGGTCGAGGCAATTTGCCGTCCAGAAGAGCTACTTTATTGCGTCTCAGCGGGTGGCTAACATGCTCGGCGTGTTCGAAACGTCCTACCCCACACTGGCGACTTTGGTAATCTTTGCGGCGGCCGCTTACACCAACAGTCGGCTGTTGCTCGACCTCGGCGCCTTTCTTGGTTTTAACGCGGCGTTTGGCCAGACCATGGCCTCGATCGGCACCTGGGCATCGAGCGTCAGCGAATCCCTGGTAGCCATCCCTCACCTCACCCGGTTAAGGCCGCTGATGTCGACGGCGACCGAGGTCTCGGACGAGCGAAGGTCACCCGGTGAGCTGGCGGGGGAGATCGAACTATCCGGCGTTACGTTCCGCTATGCGCAAGCCGGCGCGCCGGTGCTCGACGATGTCAGCTTGAAGATCGCACCGGGCGAATATGTCGCGATTGTCGGGCCGTCGGGCAGCGGCAAGTCATCGCTGTTGCGGTTGATGCTTGGCTTCGAAAAACCGGAGTCCGGAGCGGTGTTTTACGATGGCAAGGCCCTCGATACGCTCGACATCGGCGCGGTGCGACGCCAGCTTGGCGTGGTGCTGCAGGATACCAAGCTCGCAACGGGCAGTCTCTACGACAACATCTGCGGCGGAATCGAATTGCCGCTCGAGAAGGCCTGGGAAGCCGCGCGATTGGCGGCGTTGGACGCCGATATTGGCCAAATGCCGATGGGCATGCACACTATGGTGGCGGAGGGCGTCAATACTTTATCTGGCGGACAACGTCAGCGCGTCATGATTGCACGGGCGATCGCCCGCACCCCACGTATCCTGTTGTTCGACGAGGCAACGAGCGCGCTCGACAATCAGACCCAGGCCATCATCGCCAAGGCCCTTGAGCAGCTTTCGATCACGAGGCTCGTGATCGCACATCGGCTAAGCACCGTGCGCAATGCGGATCGCATCATCATGCTAACCAAAGGCGAGATCGTGCAGACGGGACACTATGACGAGCTGGTCTCCCAGCCGGGCCCATTTGCCGATTTCGCGCGGCGTCAGCTGCTTTAGGCAGCCTCACAGCGAAGATGGGCGACCACGGGGACGCGCCGCTCGACTCTAATCGGGCGGTTTTGATTCTGGCCCGACAAGGCAACGGGTCCCCAATTTGGACTACGAGATGTTCACGACGATGCGCCGATGCCGTATCGCTTTGCCCAGCCCAATCCTTCCCGAGTTGATCTCAGCGGTTTGTATTCGCAGCCGACCCAGCCCTCGTAACCGAGTTTGTCCATTAGATCGAAAAGATACGGATAGTAGATTTCGCCGACGTCGGGTTCGTTTCGGCCGGGCACGCCTGCGATTTGAATATGCTTGATCACATCGATCGTTTGACGAAGCGTTTCTGCCAGATTCCCATCGGTTAGTTGAAGGTGATAAAAATCGAGATGAAGTCGCAGATTGGGATTGTTCACGCGTTCGATGATGCGCAGGGCATCGCGAACGTGGTTTAGAAAGAAGCCAGCCATTCCGTATGTCGTGTACGTCTCGCCATCACGAATGAGATCACGCCCTCCGTTGATTGGTTCGATCACGGCAGTAATGCCGTTTTCTCCCAGTCGTTGCGCGGCATAGCGCAGGTTCTCGACAAAAACATCTTCCGCAGCTTGTCGATTCTCTCCCGGTTTGATGACCCCAGCAATTGCGTGAACGCAATCGCACCCCATGGCCCGGCAATAAGTCACGGTTGTTTCGAGCTCGCGCTTGAATTCTTGCTCGCGCCCAGGCAGTGCGGCAATACCACGCTCGCCGGCGTTCCAGTCACCAGGCTTTGTATCGCAGAGGACCATCTTGAGCGCGTAATGTTGCAACCGTTCGACCAGCGCTTCAACGGGCCAGTCATAAGGAACCTGAAACTCGACAGCCTTGAATCCTGCGTGGGCCGCCATCGCGAAGCGGTCCAAGAACGGGACTTCATCGAACAGGTAATGCAAATTTGCAGCCAATTTGGGCATGGGTTGATTTCCTTCGACGGGAAAATGACTGGAATGATAAATACAGCGCGGGCATCTCGGGACCTTGCGCCAGCCTTCGGAAGGCTTGCCGCTCAGCATTCATTCCGGTTTGGTGATTGTGGATCTGCTTCGGCTTCGTTCAGATGTGGCGAGTATTCGAGAAAGTCGAATGCGAACGGACAAGCATTTTCGCGACGCATCACACAATCGAGATTGAAGAAGATCTGCCGTTCGGCGCCAGAACGGGCCATCGCCTCGGGCGCGTCCCAGACAACCCGTGCCCGTCCGCTAAGCTGCAATATCGTGCCGTCCCTGAAATCCACAAAGAGGAGGCCTGCGCGCGGGTCGGCCAGAAGATTGCCAAGAGTGTTGAACAATAGATTGCCCTTATAGTCGGGGAAACAGAGTTCGTGGTCGGATACGACTTGCACAAACCCTGGCAATCCGCCGCGGTGAGATACGTCGAGTCCGCTCGATCTGCTACCGTCGAGAGCAGCCGACCGCGAAGCGATGAAGAAGGTATCGGCGGCGCCGATGAGGTCAATATCGGTTTTGACCAGATGATCGTTGCTCTGAATTGCTTGCGGGCGATCCGGGTTAAGCCTCGGCTGCGGAGCGCGCGCCTGGATGTATCTAGGACAATTGCCAAAACTTTGCCGTACCCGCAGAGTGAAGCCGATGCCGTTCCTGCATTCTTCTATACGTCCATTGACACGGTTGCGACGGCGAGATGGCAGCTCAATGCCAAGCCCTCCAACCGAAGCGCCGTTGTGTAGGCCGTATAAGAGCGAATCGTCTGAGGCGGGCCAGGCCTCCACTTTCAGGAGATCGGGCTCGTCGGAAGTCATGAATCCGGGCGCTCCAAAAAGCATGGAAGCCCAGGGCTGACCCTCGCGATCAGCGCTGCTCAGGACCAGGAATGGTTGGCTTGCGAAAAACTCACGATGCTGGTCCGGCATGAAGCTGCGAATGACGGCGCGCCCCCTTCGTTCCATCTGATCGCGCACGCCGACTTTCGTCTGCGCCATCTGCTCTCCATCGTGAAAGGGCGAGCACTCTTCGGTCATGCTGGTTTCGTGGCGATCATCGACGGCCGCGCCGAGATTTGGCTGAACCAATCTGAGAGCTGAGGTCGCTCCTTCCGCCAGTCGTGGGTTGGCATTCGGAAATCGAGCCAGCCCAGCGCACAGCCGAGCGCGATATGCGCCATGGTGAGCGTCTCGCCAAAATCCGCAATCGCCCCTTCGAACGCGTTCAGAGAACGGTCTATCACTTCCGTCTGGCGCATGATCCAGGCGGGCGAGCGCTCTGTTTCGGCTCTTTGGTTCTCAAGCCGGATCGATACCCCGGCATCGAGAATGCCGTCTGCGAGCGCCTGTCGTCCCAACGTTAGCCAACGTGCCCGCCCACTCGGCGGCACTAGATCCGGTGCGGGCAACTGGTCCAGATACTCGCAAATGAATGGACTGTCGTAGAGCGCGGTCCCGTCCTCAAGAACCAGACATGGCACCTTGCTCAACGGATTGAGCGCAATCAAATCCACCGGCTTTTCAAAGGGCAGGCAGCTCTGCAGGGTAATGCGGCTCTCGATCCCCTTCTCTGAAATAAGCACGCGGACTTTGCGGGCATACGGCGACACTGAAGAATAGAACAATTTCAACATAACGTGTCTCTCGTCCCATGTTGTCGGTATTGCTATTGTACATACTAGTAGTTACAATACTGCTCACATTCAGGTGATCACCGGATTCGGGAATGGAGGCTGCCGTGAGGACGAAGCGCGAGGATTTAGTGCAGGCGGCAAAAAAATTGATGTGCCAGCGCGGCTATGAGGCCGTTAGCCCGCGCGATCTTCTGGACGAGAGCGGGGCCGGCCAGGGAAGTTTCTATCATCATTTTCGGAGCAAACATGACCTCGCCATGGCCGCACTTGAGGAGGTCTCCAGCGAGATGCAGGCTTTGGCTCACAAGATCCTTGATGCCGGCCCATCTGCTTTGGAAGGTACCAACGCTTATCTCCGACTTCCGCGGGATGGACTAAAGGGTTGCCGAATGGGCCGGTTTGCAAACGAGGCTTCGATTGTAGACACGTCGCTCCGGGCGCCGATCGAAAATTACTTTCGCGATTTGCAGGCCACCCTAGCGAAGGCGCTCCGGGCCGCGCAGGCTGCAGGCGGACTTGCCAGCCACCTCGATGCAGAAGAGCTGGCACTGACGTTAGTGGCGGTCATCCAGGGCGGATTCGTGCTGTCGCGAATCTATCGCGACCGCAATGCGGTTCGTCGGGCAACGGACATGGCAGCAAAAATATTGGAAATGCTCGTGTGAATGACGATTCGTGCGCAGCCCAAAACGCTTGCACCTGCCCCGGCCAGGCCGCTTGGCCGAACCGAGCACAAAGTGACAAACCGACATGGCGCAAAGTGGCAAACCCGTCTGATGCGGTCTGTAAGATCAATCAGTTGTCGGGCAAGATGGTGCTCCAGAGTAAAACTGCGAACTTTCTTATGTAATTGAAATTGCAGTGTAATCGACGCCCACGCGCAAGCTCCATGACGCCACCCATTGTATTGCAAAATGCGCTACAGAACTCTATGTCGCTGTCACGGAGGTCCACCATGCCGCGAGCCGTTAAGCGCAAGGAGCATCCGCTTTCGATGCGGCCGCCCGAAACTGACATTGCCATCATCGATCGGGCTGCAACGCTGCGTGGCCGGTCACGCACAGATTTCGTGCGTGACGCGGCGGTACGTGCGGCCGAAGATGTGCTGATGGAGACGGCACCCATTCGGATGAGTCCTGCCGGTTTCAAAGCTTTCATGGCGGCATTGTCCGGACCCGCCACCCCAGTACCGCAAATGGTTGAACTCTTCCAACGCGCGGCACCATGGGAGACCAAAGCGTTTTCGAGCGAAGTGGACCTCGTTTCGCGTAAAAACGCGTCAAAGAAAAAAGGTGGTTCGGATACCGGGGGCTGAAGCTTGGCAATCTCCGGCGCCGAACCATTAGCGGCCGCCCATATTCTCGATGAGTTCTCTTGCGGCAAGCCGTCTCTCGACCGGTGGCTCAAGACGCGGGCGCTCTCCAATCAGGAAAAGGGCTTCACAGCGGTTATCGTCGTTCACGAGGCGAATCGGGTGGTCGGCTATTATGGCCTTGCGCCAACGGCGATCGTGCCACCACGCCTGCCGCGGACTATCCGAACCGGTCAGCCGCCCGTCCCCTGCCTGCTGCTGGGACAACTTGCGACCGATCAGAGTTGGATCGGCAAGGGAATTGGTACCGGACTGCTCAAACATGCGTTGCAACGGTGCGTTACAGCCGCAAGCCTCACCGGAGGTCGCGCACTGATTGTCAACGCGGTGACGTCGAAGCTGCTGCGTTCTGGGGGGGGACGCGGTTTCATTCCATCAAAAGACGATCCACTCGTCCTTTTCAGGTCGATTGCCGACATTGCGGCATCGCTTCGCTGAGGGGTAAGGAGCAACGGCGTCAACATCTGCGCCGCTCCAAATCAATTCCGGACGCGCTGGCCCGAAGATACGCGCGAGCGCCTTAACCTTTCCTTTGCGCTGCTTCTCTACACTGGGCAACGGGGGTCGGACGTCGATCGAATGACTTGGGCAAACATCGTGAAGATGGCGCTCCCTTGGGAACGGTGAAAAGCTCTTTCCTGTCAACTAGTTCGCCAATTTCGTGATTTCCACTGCCGCCACTGAAACACAAGGAAGATCTTTGTAATTGGCAAACTTGAGAGACGACGACCCCGGACTTGAACTCGCCAAGTGCCAAGTGCTCCCCCGTTTCGAAATCCCCATCTCGAAAGAACGGATGGCAAAGAGATTTGCATCCATAGCCAGGTCCGGCCGCGACGTTTGTGGCCAATCCGCAACACCCTCCCCGAAATCGGGGATCATGGGACCGCAACCCTACGCCGTTGCTTTCGCTTCGCGTAAAGTCGCCCGCGGGCTAGGACTCATAGATCGATTTCGGTGGGCATCGGTGGGCATTTGTCGCGTTCTCTTAGGCTTGCCAGCACTGACCTTGATGGCGGCGCTAGGCGGATGTGGCTGGATGTCGGTGAGCGGCCCAGCCGCCACGGACATCTTGTCGGGCCAGCGCGACCCGATGAGCCTCAACTACGCGAACGTCAAGGTCACCCCGAAAGTCATCGAGGTCCTGTCCAAGAACCTGCCGCGCTTGGCCGCCTTCGGGGACAATCGGCTGCCGCGCGACATCACATTCGGCGTCGGCGATATCCTCAGCGTCACGATTTTCGAAGCCGCTTCTGGCGGCCTCTTCATTCCGTCCGAAGGCGGCTTGCGGCCGGGTAATTTCGTCACCATTCCAAACCAAGCCGTCGACATCCACGGCAACATCTCGATCCCCTATGCGGGTTCCATCCGCGCGCGCGGACGCACCCAGGTCGAAGTGCAGGACGCCATTGTGGCTGCCCTCAAGAACCGCGCGATCGAGCCGCAGGTCGTTGTGTCGGTGGTCGAACAGAAGACGTCCATGATCACCATCCTGGGCGAGGGACGCTCGGCGCGGATTCCCGCGACCGCCTCGCCCGAGCGTCTACTCGACGTCATCAGCCGGGCCGGCTTGGCGGCGGTGGCGGTCGGCGGGACCTCGCTCGGGGCCGCCGGAGCCGAAACCTGGGTGCTTTTGGAGCGAAACGGCCGGCGCGCAATCGCCCCCTTTGGGGCGCTCGTTTATGAGCCGGCCAACAATATCTACGCGCATCCCAACGATACGATCTACTTGTATCGGGAGCCGCAGACCTTCCTGGCCTTCGGGGCGGTCGGCACGCAGCAGCAGGTTCCATTTGGGACCTGGCGGCTGTCGCTCGCGGAAGCAATCAGCCGAGCCGGCGGTCTGGTGGATGTCCAGGCTGATCCCGCCGCCGTGTTCCTCTATCGCGGTGAAGCGCGCGACGTCGCGGCAGCGATGGGGATCGACTGTACGCCCTACGAAGGCCCCATCATTCCTGTGATTTATGCAATCAACCTGCGCGATCCCGCCGGCTATTTCCTGGCGAGTTCGTTCGAGATGCGCAACAAGGACATCCTCTATGCCTCGAACTCGTTCTCGGTCGAATCCACCAAGTTCATGAATTATCTCAATACGGTCAACACGACCATTCAGGGGCCGATTACGACCGTCACCAGCGCCTATGGCTTGCGGAATATCATCCAAGGCACCGGGGCGGTGCCTAGCGTCTTCACGACCGGGACGACCACGGTCGTCGCGGCGCCAGCGGCCACACGCTAAATTAGCGACGTGAGGCCCGCGTCCGGGGCCGAGATCAGCCGGTCGCGCAATGTCGCACCGTGGCATCGCGCGGGGGCGGACATAGAACTCTCGGGAAAGCGGGCATGGTACCGTCGGGGACCGCCCAATTCTTCATGGATCCACGCCGCGCGTATCAACCATAATTGGATTGCGAGAGCGTAGCATTGGCCCAGGCACGCCGTGGCGACCTCGGCCGAAAGAGGCTAGACACGCGAGGTGGAGAAGTTTCGAGGGTATCGCATGAGTGACGATCGCCGCGTGGTTGTCATAGGCAGTGGCCCAGCAGGCGCGATGGCGGCGTACGAGCTCGTGCGGAGGGGCATTCCAGTGACGATGCTGGAAACCGGAGAGGATATACAGCGCGGCACCCTCGTCAGGATGGCCGGAAGAAATCTCTATCGACATCTTCCGCCCATGACGAAGGCGACCGGGTTCGTCGTCACCGGCGATCCGGAGACCAACCTCGAATACAACTATGCTCTGGGTGGCCTCTCCAATCAGTGGACGGGCGCCGTGCCACGCTTCTGCGCGGAGGATTTCACGGCAGGCGAGCAGGTCCACGAGAAATATCGCTGGCCCGTAACCTACAGTGATCTTGCTCCGTTCTACGAGATTGCCGAAAGGACGATGGAGATCACGGCCGATCCAAGCGATGCCCCAAATCTGCCGGCCGGCTATTGTGACTATCAACACCAAGTGCCGGAGGACTGGCAGTCCGTTCGGCGGGCAGCGCTGGAGCGCGGGCAGGGTTTCACGACGATGCCCCTTGCCGACGGCCCGCCATTCCTGTTCCTGCGCCGCGGCACCTCGTTCAACAGCTACTCGAAGTTGCTCGCCGGGCTTCCCGGGGAGCCTGCGTTCAAGCTGATCACGCGAGCCCATGCACTGAGGCTGGAATGGGATGGGCAGAAGAAGAAGGCGGTAGCCGCAATCTATTGCGACAGGCAGACCATGGCGCACAATCGCGTGAGCGCCAGCTCATTTGTCCTCGCCTGCGGACCGCTCAATTCGCCCAAGCTGTTATTCAATTCGGCGTGCAACGACCACCCGAACGGGATGGGCAACGGCGCCGGCCTGCTCGGCAGATATCTTCATGATCACCCCCGTGAGTGGTGGGCCGTCGACGTGGACACTCCGCTCACTTCGCTGTCACCGCCTGCCTACTTGACGCGCCTGCCTCACGCCTCGTCGGACCCGCTACTTGCCTCGTCATGGACGCTTGGCGCGTTCGGAACGGTCGGCAAGATCAAAAGCCGGTTTGGACAGAAGACGACTTATTTTGGAGTGCAAGTCTTGGGAACAATGGTGCCGGAAGAGAAATACTACGTCGGTCCCGCGAGGGACGACAAAGACGAGTTTGGCTTCCCTGCCTTGGAGGTTCATATCAGCTTCGATGAAAACGCTTTGGACAATATGGTCAAAGCGCGCGAGCATCTGGTGCAACTGATGCAGGATGCCGGCCACAGAGGGGCGATCAGGGAGATTGTCCCGACGCTTGTTCCCGGAACGGCCAAGCACTACGGCGGAGCGGCCCGCATGCATGCCTCACCCAAGCTCGGCGTGACGGACAGCTTCAATCGACTTCATGAGATCCCTAATGTCCTGGTGGTCGATGCCAGTTGCTTCACGACCGGCGCAGAGAAGAACCCCACGCTGACCGTGATGGCGCTCGCTGCACGCTCGGCGGACCACCTCGCACGCGACCTGAGAGCCATGTGACGGAGAGCGGGCGTGCGCTACAGGCAGTTTGGGAAAACCGGATGGCGCGTTTCCGAGATCGGATTTGGCGGAGCGCGCATTGGTGGGCTGCTCGCTCAGGACGGTGGCAGGGCGACGTCGCTCAGGACGCTCGAGGCCGCCTGCGACGCGGGGATAAACTTCTACGATACCGCGGACATGTATTCGCAAGGGGAAAGCGAGATCCTCGTTGGCAAGGCCTTTCGCAAAAAGCGCGACAAGGTTTTCATCGCAACCAAAGGCGGTTATTGCCTTTCGGGACGGAAGAAGCTCATTCAGCTCATCAAGCCGTTCGCGAAGCCCATTGTTAGGGCGATCGGCCTGCGCCGCAGCGCGATTCCAGCAGCGCTGTCGGGTACGATTTCACAGGATTTCTCGCCCGGCTATTTGAGAAAAGCCGTGGAGGCATCTTTGCGGCGACTGCAGTCCGACCATATCGATCTGTACCAGCTCCACAGCCCGCCTCGGGAGGAGCTCCGCGGAACCCGGCTCCAGGATGCGTTGGGGCTGCTCGCGCGTTTGAAGGCGGAAGGGAAGATCCGCGAATATGGAATTGCCCTCGACTCCGTCGACGATGCTGCGCACTGCCTGGGCATGGAGGGGATCGCCAGCCTGCAGATACCCTTCGGGTTGATGGACCCGGAGGCGCTGGACGACGTGTTTGACAAAGTGTCCGAGCGCCAATACGGGATCATCTCGCGAGGGTGTTTCGGTGGAGGCGCGTTGAAACAGTCCCTCACCGAAGCGGATCTGCGTGCAATAGAGCCAAAGTGGGAACGCGTTTTGCAGATCAGGCGGCTCGCTGAGCAGATGCAGCGCTCACCGCTCGAAGCGGCGCTCCAGTTCTCGCTCGGCATCGAGCGCATCTCCGTCACTATTCTGGGGATGCGCACCGCTCAACATCTTGCGGCCAATCTGCAGTATTACGCCGCAAAGCCACTATCGAACGAAGAGAAGCGCGAGCTGCTGGCTCGTCGGCCCGGGTGAAGCAGACGTGGACGACAATTGCCGTCACATCGGGTCGCCAACTGAATCCATGACGCGGAGCGATCCCGGTGCCCTCAATGCTCCAATGTCAGGGGCTCTACTTTCGCCCGCTCGAAATGCAATTCATGGTAAACGCCAGCCGGCCGGGAACGTGACAGCACCACGCACCCTCGATAGCGACAACACCGATTCGATGAAGAGGCAACAACAGTTTCGGTTGAATGTGCGCAGCCTGTCGGCGCGGGCCAAGAGTGCAAGCTCGCATGAAGGTTACGCTGCTGCTCCGGACCATGCTGCGCACTGCCGGGCGTCGGACCGGCTCTCGCCCCGCGAGTCGCAAGAAGATGGGGAAACGCCTCGCCGTTTCGTGTAGGCTGGCGCTGCGTAAAAGGGTTTCCAGACTGGATGTGAGAGCCATGCTCAGTGGCGTCGTAATTGCGATCGTTTGCCTGCCGGCACTTCTGACATTGGTCTGGTTTTCCGAGGTCGTGGCGGGCTGCTTTGCCTTGCGCAAGGAGAGGACCTCTCCAGTTGCGGCGCCCGGCACGCTGTCCCACAGAACGACCGTCCTTATTCCCGCTCATAACGAGGGGGCGGGAATACTTCCCACCATCCGGGACGTTCAGGCCCAACTCGGACCCAATGACCACATCCTCGTGGTCGCGGATAATTGCACTGATGACACGGCCGCGATTGTCGAGGCAGCAGGGGTCGAAGTGACAGTTCGCGCTGATCCCGCGCGCCGCGGCAAAGGCTATGCGCTGGAGTTCGGTGTGCGGCACCTGGATCTCAACCCTCCCGACGTCGTGGTCATCATGGATGCCGATTGCCGGCTCGGCGAGAATGCGCTGCGGCACCTGTCGGATAGTGCAATGGCCAGCGGACGGCCGGTGCAGTCGCTCTATTTCATGCTGGCGCCGGAGAATGCGCCGCCAGGCAAAGGGGTGAACCTTTTCGCCTGGCGCGTCAAAAACTGGATCAGGCCGCTTGGCTTGGAGCTGTTTGGGTTACCCACTCAGCTCTTCGGCACCGGGATGGCCTTCCCGCTCAGTCTGCTCTTGGACCGCGACCTGGGAAACGGCCGGCTGGCGGAAGATTGTGCTCTTGGGCTTGCCCTCGCCTCGGCGGGCTATCCACCGCTCTTCGTGAGTGAGGCGAGGGTCCACAGTCATTTCCCGGTGTCGCAGGGCGGCAGCGAGCAGCAGCGTCAGCGTTGGGAGAAGGGGCATCTCGACAATATTGTCGACCTGGTTCCGGGGGCGCTCGCCAAATCGCTGCGCGATAGAAACCTTGGCCTGGCTGCGCTCGCCATCGACATGGCGGTGCCTCCTTTGTCGCTGCTTGCGCTTGTCGCGGCCCTCTGCGAGATCCTCGGCGGCATAGCATTTGTGCTGGGTGCACCGCCAGCCGCCCTTGCCATTCCGTCGTTGAGCGCTCTGCTGCTTGTACTCGGAACAGCGCTTGCGTGGACAGCTGTCGGTCGCGACGTGCTGTCCCTTCGCGAATTGCTCCGTCTTCCCCTGCACGCTATCCAAAAATTGGGCTCTTATCATCGGATTGCGAGCGGGAAGGCCACATCGGCGTGGATCAGAACCGATCGCAAGTGAATGTGCCAGCAAGAGGCTTGGAAATGGCGCCTGAACCTCGACTGCCTCCTGCATGAGGTGTGCCCTGGCGGCGCCGGCAGAAGGAGGTTGCGGAAGTCTCCGCAGAAGCTGGCGACCGATGCCTATTCAATGCGCACAATTCGTGGCAAGTGTTGCATGGGACACATGTCTTCACCTTGGTCCTAGTGCAGTTCTTGCCTCTTTACGGTCAGAGGCAACCCTTGCGTCTGCGCGTATCGTTTTTTAGGATAAGATGGGTGGAGCGGGGCGAGCCGGTGTCCTCGGATGCTGTCGTTGAAGATTTAAGGATCAGTGCGCTTCCGCTCGCGGAGACGGCTGCACTCATTTGCCACAACGCGGGATCAGTGGCAGCGCAAAATGTCTTTACGCTGAACCTCGACCACGTCGTCAAGATGCGCAAAGACGCGATGTTTCGCAGCGCCTATGGGCGGGCCGGGTTGATCACGGCAGACGGCTTTCCCATCGCCCTGGCCTGCAGCCTGCAGGGCAAACGCGTTAGTCGCGTTGCCGGATCAGACCTGATCGTCCCGATCAGCGCGGAAGCGGCGCGCTCCGGCAAGTCCATCTATCTCTTCGGATCGAGCTCGCAGGTGCTTATCGAGGCGTCGCGGCTTCTCCAAGAGCGCAATGCAGGCCTGACGATCGCCGGCGTCTTTGCACCGCCACAGGGGTTCGACCCTACATCCGAGGATGCGCGCCGCTGCATCGTGACCATCGGCAACTCGGGAGCCGATCTCTGTTTCGTCGCCCTTGGCGCACCCAAGCAGGAGCTGTTTGCCGATTACGGGAAGAGCCTCCTGCCCAACACATCGTTTGTCTGTATTGGCGCCGGACTAGATTTCATCGCCGGGGCGCAGGTGCGCGCACCCCCTTGGATGCAGCGTTGGGACCTGGAATGGCTGTGGCGCGCTGCCAGCGATCCGCGGCGGCTGCTCTACCGCTACTTGCTGTGCATGGCTGTCCTGCCCGGCATTCTTGCCCGTGCAGCGCTCGTTCCGCGGCGGCGTTGAGATTGTTCGTGGCCGACGTACCCGCTCACCTGAAAGGTGGGCCCGAGGTCGATCGAACGATCTACGTCATCACGGTGGATCATCCGCTGCAAAGTAAAGATGACGTCACCCGCTGGTGTCTGGCATTGCGCGGTCAACCGAAGTACGGAGTGTGTAACGCCGTTGGAGATTTGATGAGCCTGCACGCTTAGTTAGAAAGGAACTTAATTTGGCGCTCAGCGACGTTCACTGCGTTTCCAATTCCTCGTGGATTGAAGGTCCTTCTTCAAGATTCGCGTGCTCGGATTCACATGAACCCTTATGGTTTCGGGGCTAGGGATCGCACAGTTTCTCTTAGCAACTCCGCAATGTCACCGTATTGCGCAGCTAGTGAATCTTGCTTGGTTTCCAATTTGCGTTCAGCCGTAGAAAAAGAAAGAAGATTCCGTCTCTGTCGGGGTTGAGATATATTTTATGCGAATTCGATTTCGTCCATCGCCATCCTTTTTGACTGTCAGTGCCGCCCTCGCGTTTGGGATTATGGCCGCCTCGGCGTTGGCCACCTCGTACGACGACGGATACGCGAATGCGCCGCTCGGAGCCGCGGTGCAGGCGGGAGCGCTGGAGGGATATAAGGCGCGGCCGACCCGGCATGTGGCGGGCGTGGATTACGCGGTGGGTGTGGCGGACGCGACGAAGACGAGCAACGGCGGCTCGGGCGGCGCGACGATTAATATAAGTGGATCGAATGACGCCGACACAAGCGGCGCAGGCGAAGCGGCGGGGATCAACGGGGCGTGCGGCGCTGCGAACGGAACGCGAGTGCCGACCAAGCCGGTCGGCGCAACCAACCTCTGCGCTACCGGCAAGGCCTCCGCCGTCGCGGGCGGCAAGAAGGGCGAGCCGTGGACATGGGCCTGCGCCCCCATCAATGGCGGCACACGCGCCACCTGCTCGGCGCCTTTCGGACGCGTGATCACCCATTCGATCGTGAACGGCGTGTGCGGTGCGGCCGACGGCACGACGGTTTTGTCGGCCCCGACAACGAATCTCTGCACCACGGGTTCGGCCTCTAGCGAAAGCGGCGCCAGACCCTTTGTCTGGTCATGCGCCGGCTCGGGCGGCGGCACCACCGCTTTTTGCTCCGCCAACAAAGCCGCTACCGCCGTGAACGGCGTGTGCGGAATGCAGTTAGGCGATACTTCGGCGATCTTCTGCGACACGTTCGATGCACCCGCCGGCATCGGCAATCGTTCAGGGGACTTGGATGGAAATGTCTGGGGCGTGTCGCGAGCAAGTGGCTATGTGAACTTCGGGGGGAGCATGTACAACCGATGGAACCCGACCCCAATCCAAAAATGCGACGGCACGACGCCGACGGTAACGGCGCCCGGCGACGTCATCATCTGCAATGGTCAGCTTCGTGAGGCCAGCAACGATAACAACTCCGGAGCTTTTGATGACGGAGGCGTAACAACTTTGGCGATGTACCCCAAGCAGCCGTTTGATTTTGCGGGGCGCACCGGAACCGTCAGCTTTGATGTTTCCAACGATTCGACGGGTACCCACTCCGCGTGGCCCGAGTTTTGGATGTCTGATCTACCTGTGCCTGCCCCCTTCAACCACTTTGATTCGTGGCAGGCATTGCCGAACAACGGCTTCGGCATCCGCTTTGCCGCAGCGGCGCCTGTCAGGCAGTGGGGCATGTGCCCGAATGGGAACAACCTCCATCAGTCGCGATGGACTGTGGACTCGGCTGTGGTTGTTCGAGGTTACGTGATGGATGATACAAACGGACTGGGTGGCGTTCATACCAATATGAAACTGACTCCCCTGGATTGCGTGACCCGGTCAAGCGGTCCTGGAAACATGAACCACGTAGAGTTGCGCATCTCGCAGAAGCAGATTGATGTATACGCGACGGATGCCGGGGTCGCGGCGACACCGACGACGCTCAAACACATCGCTGTGGTCACCAACGCAAATCTGACTCTCACGAGAGGTTTGATCTGGCTTGAGGATGTGCATTACAATGCCGACAAGGGGACTAATAGCGGCTTCCCCATATCACAAAGACGGCACACCTTCTCTTGGGACAATGTGGCGTTCGACGGACCGTTCACCTACCGCGACTTCAGCTACGATGCTCCGGACAACACGGCTGCAGCACCAAACGGCGCTCTAAACCTCGGCAAATTCTCTCAGGCGAACCAGACTTCGAGCTGGAGCGTTCCGAGCATGCCGGCTAATCCGCAAGCTACGGCGGCGCGCGTGCTGTTCAACTGGACTGGAGAAGCTAATCCACCTCCTACGGTTGTGAATGTGATCGTCAACGGCCATTCGCACTCAACACCTTGGCCCTACCCGGATCAGTTGCAGAACACCTGGCGCACCTTTGCGGTCACGATTCCGATCACTGACTTGGTAGCGGGAACAAACGTCGTGCAGCTCGGGGCGGACACGGCTCAGGTCTTCAGCAACGTCAATATCGTTCTGGTTGATGTTCCGGGAGGCGTGCCGGTTCTGCCTGGTTCAAATAATGCATACCCTGCTGGTGGCGGCGGAACGGCAGTAAACGGCGCCTGCGGATCGGCGAACGGCACGACCGTCTCCTCTACACCCACCGCCAATCTTTGCACCACCGGCTCTGCCTCATTCGTCTCCGGCTCCGGCCCCTGGTCATGGTCTTGCGCCGGCTCCAACGGCGGCACCGCGGCCTCCTGCTCTGTAAACACATCCGTTCAGTCTCGGGGAACGTTTACGGCAACGGCAAACTGCAATTTGAGTTCGCCTGCCTTCTGCGACACGTTCAACGAAGGGCCTTCAGCTATTCGTGGCCGGGGAGGTGACCTGGACCCTTCCAAATGGGCTGTTGGAAGAATATCGGGGGAGATCCAGAGTTCAGGTGGGGGTACTGCCAATCCTGACCTCGTCGCGCCTATCCCGGCTTGTCGCGCTTCATTCACGCAAACGTCCGTATATCCGCCAAATGACACTTTGATCTGCGATCCAAGCGGCACAAGGACTTCACAGCTCATGACTGCCGCGGCCATCCAGAATTACGGCAATAACTCGTACATGATCCGGCAGCCCTTTGATTTTGCAGGTCGTACCGGCAAAATTGATTTTGACGTCGATGCAATAGGCGCCACGCTCTTTCACGTCGTTGGATTAGGCAACACGCTCGGAGGATACCCCGAAATTGACATTACAGAGGATCCGGTGCCGGCACCTACGTTTCGTGAGTTCACCAACTTTGAAGTAGGGCCGACGCCGAAAAATGGTTTGGTGCTGAAATTCAGCGGTTTCGCCGAGTGCCCCAACGGGGTGGCTCCCCTTAACACCATGGTCTATAGCAATTATGTGGGGACCATTATCAAGCCGACCTTCGACCACGTGAAGGGCTGCGCTAATACGAGCCCAGGGTCGCTGAACCATTTCGAGATCCAAGTTTCTCAGACTCACATCGACGTATATGGATCCGACTCCTCCGCCGACAACGGCCAAACGTTCCCGAATTACAAGCTTTTGTATTCAGCAAATATCAACCTACCGTTCTCGCGCGGCTACGTGCATGTGGACAGCAGAAATCATGCAACGATCAAATACGGTTTTGGCCCGGATGTGGTTTTTCACTGGGACAATATTGGTTTCGACGGACCGGCACTCTCTGCACCGAGAGCGTATGAAATTCCTGACAATACTACCGCGTTAACATACAACGGTTCTCCCGCCATAAATCTAGGCTACCTGCTTCGCGACGGAAGCAATGGAATTCCTGCCGGCATGTATGATCCGGTGAATAAGATAAATCCTCTTTCATTTCAGAACGTGGACATTTCAGGAATTACCTCTGCCACGCTCACGCTGAATGCATTCTTCAATGCCGGCACCCACACGCCGGATACGAACTGGGGGATTGGCTACCGATTCAATGGCGGGACGTGGAGAACTGTCAACCTGACGTCATCGCAAGTAGCCGGAATGAGCAATAATTCTGGTGGTCCACAGGGAATAACTGCATTTGTAATCAACGTCCCAGTCACAGATTTGGTTCAGGGTACAAACACTTTAGAATTTCTCCCGGTGAATTCCCCGATGGACTATCCGCCAGTGGTATCCAATATTGATCTGCTTTTGGGGCAATAATCACCTTAGCGTAGCAAATAACCGAGGATAAGATGCCAAGGCGCCGTAGTCGGCGTGGGTATCGTGCGGCGCCCGCCAAGGCAAGGGGCGTCATCTTCGGCTCTTCTCCTGCGCCCGCCTCTTGTGCCACTCCCATGCTGTGGAGATGATGTCATCGAGGCCGGTCATGTGCGGCCTCCATTGCAACTCGCTTGCCGCGCGCATGGAATTGCTGATCAGTCGTGCGGGATCTCCCGGTCGCCTTTCGCCGAACCTCACAGGTACGGGGCGCCCCGTGACGCGCTCGACCGACGCGATCACTTCGCGAACAGAGTAGCCGTGGCCATTCCCCAGGTTGAACGCGCGGTGCGTGAGACCCTGTTCCAGGGCCTTCAGTGCCAGGACATGGGCCTTTGCTAAGTCGGTCACGTGGATATAGTCACGAACGCATGTCCCATCGGGCGTCTCGTAGTCGGCGCCGAAGACCGTGATGGCCTCGCGGTCTCCGCATGCGGCATCGAGAACGAGCGGCACCAGGTGCGTTTCGGGATCGTGGTCCTCGCCGATCTCGGCATCTGGATCTGCTCCGGCCGCGTTGAAATAGCGCAGCGCCACGGACCGCAATCGGTGGGCCGCATGGAAATCGGCGAGCATGCGCTCGACCATGAGCTTCGAGGCGCCATAAGGATTGATCGGGGCTTGTGTCGACGTCTCGTCGATCGGGACCTTGTCGGGAAAGCCGTAAGTGGCGCACGTGCTCGACAGGACAAACTGATTGACGCCGTGGTCTCGCAGCGCCTCGAGCAGCGTCAACGAGCCGGCGACATTGTTGCGATAGTACTTTCCGGGATCTGAAACCGACTCTCCAACGTAGGCGAACGCCGCAAAGTGCAGACAGGCGCTCGGGCGATACTTCTCGATGGCCCGGTCCAGAGCAGTCCGATCGAGGATGTCCCCCCTTTCGAGAGGTCCCCATTTGGCAGCCCACGTGTGCCCCGACGACAGATTGTCGAAAGCAATGGGCTGATACCCTTCCAGCGCCAAGGTCTTGCAGGTGTGCGAGCCGATATAGCCCGCTCCTCCCGTAACCAAGACGGCTTTCGTGACAGCGTTATTCATTCCCACTCGCGCACTCGAAGCAACGTGCGCCGTTCTTCGGGACGCGCGCTGAAACTCTGATGGCCAGAGGTCTCACGCTCTCTTCTGATCGCTGTAATAGGCGTGGAACCCATCGCCCTTATAGTGCTCGATGCTCCGCAGCGCAGAGGGATCCACCTTGTTCAGGACCACGCACAGGACTCGATCCAGCAGCGCCGAGGCGTCAGAAAGGCACTCGATGACCAGGCGCTGACTAGTTTTCCCCCACTCGACGACGAAGATGAAACCATTACAGTGCCGCGCGATCATCTTATAGTCAACGACCGCAGCCATCGGAGGTGCCTCGATGATCACCAAGTCATAGGCTTCGCGCGCGACCTTGATGAGCTGCTCCATCTCCACCGATCCGAGCAACTCGGCCGCGTTGGGCACCCGATCGGTAACAGGACAAGGGAGGGCGTCCAGATTCAAGCGCTCTTTCCTGACGACAAATTTGGCGAGAGCCGTTGGCTGCTCCAAGGCCTCTCTGAACCCCACGCGCGCATCGGGAGCTACTCTGTTCGTCAGCGACTGGCGATGGAAGTCAGCATCGATGACAAGCACGCGCGTGGTCGAGTGCACGGCAAAATGCGCCGCGAGATTGATTGCGACGGTTGTCTTACCTTCTCCGGGATTTGAGGAGGCAACGCAAACGACCTTCGCACCGGATTCCCTCTGGGCGATATTGATCGTGGCCCAAATATTGCGCAGGGTTTGGGCAAATCGTGAATAGGGCCAGTCCAACACGTATTCACCGGTCCTCAAGGAGGCCTGCTCGTCGGCAGTCAAGATCTCCGGCAGGACAGCGCAAGGCAGCCCAGTCGCGTAGGTCACTTGCTGGGAGGTTCTGAAAACACCAAACGGAAAGTTTCTGGCCAATACGAGGGCGCCGCCCAAGAGCAACCCCATCACCGACCCGCTGGCAAGGATCAGCCATCGCTTCTTCGAGAATTCGCTCTGCAAAGGGGGGGTTGCGCGCATGAGAACACGAGCATCTGGCGTGATCGAGGGCTGCGCTTCTACCCTGTTCATCTCGCTGAACTGCTGCAGCATCCGATTGTACAGGCTCCGAAGCGTGTTCGCCGCACTCTCAAGCTCACGCAGACGAGACTGTGAAATGCTATTGACACCCTCCGAACTTATCACTTGCGAAGCTGTCGCAGAAAGCTCGTCATATCGGCCACGTGCAAGCTCGTAGTCTTTGCCGAACGATTCCGCGATACGCCTTTGCTCACTGGCAATCGCTTCGCGCACCTCCTCCATCCGGTTGCGGACCTTGACTGCAGCCAGATGTTCCTTTCCAACAAGCTTTTCAATATCGTTTGCGTGGATAGAAAGATCCAGCAGCTCCCCGCGCAGCTTTTTGATGAGATCGTTGTCTGGCGCGAACAGAGCACTCGCATCAGGATCGCTGGCGATCCGCTCCATGCGGGCCTTTGCTTCAGCCATCGCGAGTTGCGCAATTGTCATTTGGGTCTGCACAACATTGATTTGTCCGTGCGAAAGCGTCATCTGGTCGCTGCCAACAAGTTTGTTGGCCGCCTTGTATTCAGAGAGCGCACGATCCGCGTCCTTAACCTGCTGCTTCAGCTCTTCGACGCGCTCCTGCACAACCCTCCTGGCGACATTGGTCGATTTCATCTTCTCGGCAATACTGTCATTAATGTAGGTGTCGACAATCGCGTTAGCAATCGTTGCCGCCTTCACGGGGTCATTCGACGAAAAAGCTATCGTCATCACGCTCGCGACATCCTCTCGACTGACTGTCAAATTGCGAACGACGCTGTCAAAGGCGATCTTCTCCGGGTCGTTGCGAGGGTGGATCGACGGGTCCTCAGCCGGCTCTTTCGGGAAGCCCAAGGCCTGTGCGATGTTTCCAAACAGGCCGCGAACGCGCGAGCCCAGGGTTTCGCTGTCCTTTCCTCCCACGAAATCAGGGTCGCTCGCCAGCGACAGAGATCTGACGACCTGCAATAAGATGCTCTCGGAGGAAATCACGTAGGCTTGGCCCAACGTGTCATAGTCCTCGATGATCGGCTCGTTGCTGACCTTGTTCGTTTGCATGTACCGCGGCAGCGTCCTTTCGAACGCGATGCGGGAACTCGCCTTGTAGATAGGAGGGATAACGGAGACTATCATCCATGCGCAGATGAGCCCGAGTGTCGCGCCAGCGACTATGAAGAGCCAGCCCCGACGGGCAATCCCCCAGAGATCTGCAATTTCAGGTTGCGCTGACCCGATCGCCCGATGAGCTGCGTCGGCCGGCACTTGGCTGTCGTCAATGGAGGCCATGAATTCACTCAGATTTGCTTTCGTGCGCTGAACGCACCCCCTATATCTTAGGTAAGTTTAGCACCTCGGTCCAGATTTGTTAGGCCGCGAGCCCGGTTCTCGCGCCAAAGCCATCAGAGTTCAGCTTAACCATGAAGGTTACTGGAGCTTGTTGACCCCCGACATCGCAGACGAGAAGCCTACTGCGTTTACGAGGCGTCTAATTGGGGGTAGCGCAGTAGTCTCTCAGCCGTTATCTTTATTCGGCGCCCGCTGTGGGATTTCGCTGAACCACTGGCTGTGGTGGCTCGACCCAAGAAGTTGGTATAATATACGAGCAAGTTGGTATGTCATTAGGGGAGCGTCCATGATGCCGCTCAATCAGCAGATGCAGGATCTTAGTTCGGCCTTCGCACGCGAAGGTTATGTGACGCTGCCGAACGTGGTCTCAAAGTCGCGGCTCGCAGCACTGGCCGACGAGTTGCGAGGCGAATATGCCCGCGCCCGCGCAAATGGCGAGTTGTTCTCGGGTGGCGGCACGATCAGCGGCCATCTCAACTGCTTCCCCGGCGCCCAGTCGCGGTTTGTATACGACGAGCTTGAGCAATACGGCGTCTTCGATCTCGTCAGAAATCTTTCGTCATCCGCAACACGGATGCCGAATATCGGATGCAATCTCAACCTGCCGAACAGCAGCGCACAGAACCCACACGCCGATGGCAGTGCCGCATCGTCCTTCCTCATCGTGAACGTCGTGCCTGTCGATACGGACCTCAAGAATGGCGCGATGGAGGTCACGCCCGGCACTCACTTACGCGAGTACAAGTATTGGCAGTATGCTCTTTCTGGAAAGCCTGCGATTCGCATGAGCGCGAGCGCCGGAGACGTGGTCGTCCGGTCGTCTATGCTCTGGCACCGCGGGATGCCGAATATGAGCAATGCGATCCGCCCGATGCTCGCCTTTACGTGGGAAAACGGCGGCAGCGATCTTACCGACCCGTACACCGCGCATGGCGGCAAGATCACCTTGCTCACCAACCGCTACGCTCAGAACCTCAGCGGCAGGCTGCGCGAGCGCGCTTTTGCCTCGCTGCCCGCGCTGGGAAGGGGTTACCTGTTCGTGCGCTCGGTTATTCAGTAGGCGGCGGGCACCACGCAATAAGAATTCCGGAAGCAACGCTTCACGCCAGCATGCGCGCATAAAGCGCGGCAAAATCCGACGCCATGCGCTGCGGCGTGAAGTGCTCCTCGACCCGCGAGCGGCCATACTCTCCAAATTGGGCGCGCAGAGCAGGGTCGCCCAACAGCCGCAGGAGATTGGCCGCCAGCGCATCGATGTCGCCAGGGCGGGAGAGTAGGCCGCACTTGCCATGCTCCACGACCTCAGGAGTGCCTCCGTTGGTCAAAGCCACGACGGGTCGCTTCATCGCCATCGCTTCCGCGAACACAAGTCCAAAGGGCTCCTCCCGGCTCGGAAGCGAGAAGACGTCGCAGGCCGCCAACAGCAGCGCGACATCCGAGCGCTGGCCGGTGAACACGACGTTCTCCCCAATGCCGAGTTCGCGCGCGTGCTCCTTGAGCATCTCGGTCGTGCCACTGTCGGTGGGGTAGTCTGAGCCCACAACCGCAAGCCGCACGTTCGGATATTTGCGCTTGACTAGCGCAAGCGCGTCTAGCAGTTCGAAGTGTCCCTTCCAGCGGAACAGACGCGCCACGCTCACGATGAGTGGTGCACCATCCGGCACCCCAAGCGATGCGCGCCCTGGCGCAGGATCCAGCGACGGATCCCAACGTGAGGGTTCGATCGCATTGAGAACCGCATGCACGCGATCCGGTCGGTAACCTGCCTCCACGAAGGTTCTCGCCGTATGGCCCGATACGCCAACGATCGCATCTGCCCGGCCGAGCGCCCAGGTGACCCCGCGGCTCATCCTGTCGCCGTAGTTGACGTGGGTGTGGATGAGGGCCTTGGCCCCTGTGAGGCTCGCAAGGGCCGCGCACGCAATGGCGTCGCGTGGCCGGTCAGTGGAATGCAGGATCTCGATCCGGTGCCGCCGGATGTACGCGGCGAGCCCCAGCAGGCTCGCCGCCGCGGGCAGGGCGCCGGCGATGCCGGCAAGCTTTTGAAGATTGGATCGTCGCCACAGCGATGGCCCAAAGTTCGTCGGACGCAGCGCGATGCCGGGAATGGCGCGCAACTCGTCGAACGCCGGCGCAGGCGATCCCGGTTGCCCCGCCGCGTGCAGCTCGAATTGGCCCCGCGACAAGTTGCGCAGAAGCAGGAAATGGATCCCTGTGTCTGCGCCGGCGACGAGCGCCGAGTTGATGAATAGAACCCGCGTTCGCTTATCCACGGACGAGCGCATGAAATTCAGCGCGCATTGCTCGAGTCCCTTGGCAAGGGACGGCGAGTAGATTGCACAGATCGAATACGCGGAAGCCGGATCACGTTCTACCTGTGCATTGTGAACGACAAAAAAGCAAGACAGCCGATGGGGATGCGCATATGCGCGGATAAATTCGATCCCTCTCAAGGTTAACAGCCCCGAAAGCCTGCCCTGCAAATCATGCCGCGCGTTCGAGTCCGGTGCGGATCAAGCGAGTGCGCGCCGTGACCGCTTGCGGTCGCGGTAGGTTAGCCACAACGCCGTCGCAACGGCGGTCCCGGCCAATTTGCCTTGGACGCGCCAAGGGATTAACGATATACGGCCCGGCCTAGCCGCGCTGAGGTTTTGCCACACCCGGAGCCGTCCGTGAGATCAAATACCGCCAGGCTCCTGGTTCGCAATGTCTCTCACCTTGGAATAGGACAAGTCGCATCGACAGCCCTCGGGATCCTTCTGACTGCTGTCATTGGACGCGCGTTGGAACCTGCACAGCTTGGTATCCTCTACATCGTCTTCGCCATCAGTTCATTTGTCTCCGTCATCGTTGACTGGGGCCAGGGCACATATCTTGTAAGAGAAATGGCGAGAGGGCGTATTGACGAGTCCGAGTTAATTGGAAGTGCGCTCCTAATTCGGCTGGCAACAACCGTCTTCTCCTCTGCCATTGCAGTCGCCATCGCGCTGGCGCTGGGATACGACCGCCAGATTGTTGCGTTGACGCTGTTGGCCATGATGGCCGCAGTTCCGGTCACGCTATTCGGGCCGTTGGATTATTCCTTTCGCGGCAAGGACCGAATGGATATCGATGCATTTGCAAATATCGTCGGCAAGGCGATGACGCTGGTCTCGACCGCTATTGCTTTGCGCTTTGGCGGTGGGCTGACGGAAGTGATCTTGATGCAAGGCGTTGGTGGCCTTTCGATCCTGCTGGTCGGGGCGATCGCCGCTCTGCGGTTGAATATTGCAGTCAAAGCCCCCGTGATGAAGGCGCTTCGGGAACTCGTTCGGCATGGAGCACCGATCGCGGCCTTCTCGCTTGTGATAGCATCGCAGCCTTCTGTCGAGGTATTGATGCTTTCTGCGTTCACCAGTCCGGCAGTCGTCGGATGGTACGGCGCGTCCCGCACCATATTTGGCATTGTTACTTCTCCGGCGATGATTGTGCTAGCAGCGACATTTCCGGAGCTTTCGCGCGCGTCGCGTTCGTTGCCGGATCTTCGGCGCATGATCGATGCAACCGGGCGGGTTCTGTTCATCGCGGCTGCATTTATGTCCTCGGCGCTCTATCTGTTCGCAGACGACATGGTCGCGATCATATACGGGCATGGCCGCTTCGAACAAACCGCATCGATCCTGCGCGTGAGTGCCCTCTTCATACCCTTGCTGTTCTTCGTGTTCGTGTTGGCATCCGCCATGACCGCAGTCGGCCAGAATAAGGCGATGGCCGTCATAAGCATCGTCAGGGTTGCTTTCTGTGTGGTCCTGAATTGGCTGCTTATTGACTATTGGCAGCGGCGGTTTGGAAATGGAGCCATTGCGCTTGTGATCATAGCTGGCGTGGCGGAGATACCGGCGACGATTGCATGCTTGACTTTGCTTCCAAGGGGCGCAGTCGGACCATCCACAACGCTCAATCTGGTTCGAGCTTGCATCGCCTCGCTCTGCACGGTCGTGCCGCTATCGATGCTGCAGCCGCTTGGGCTCTTGTATCTCACTCCGCTCTTTGCCCTGTTGTTCGCGGTGACAGCCATGGTCACACGGCTCGTATTGCCGAGCGATCTACGGCTCGCGATGGAGGTCGCGCGCAGCAGAGTGTTTGCGCCCCAGGCGACGAAATCCGCGCCGGACGGTTGACGGACGGTGACATAGGGAAGTCAAACCGCCACGAAGCCGAGTTCTCGGCCTTCTGGGACCTGGACCGTGCTAATGGCGCAATACGTGACGGTTTTATTTTCACGGACCAGCCTTAACCTTAAAGATCAAAATCGCCGCGTGGCCCGCATGGCGCGGAAGCGATCCAGCCAAGTTGGGGGTTGGGGGCTTGACGCAAGGGCAGTGCCGCGTCTTACATCTATTAGCGGGTGCACAATGCGCTCATTGTCGGATGGAGATGCGCTCGTTTGCGGGTGTTGAAGTGGAGCCATTGAACGTCGTGCGAGAGGATGCAGCTGCCCGGCCTCTGCACCTACCAAACCAGGCTTTGGTCCGAGCGGGCGGCTAGGCGGGAGCCAATCGCATCCGACAGCCCTGCCACAGCCACGCGCCCAAACGCGCCATTTGATGCAAGAAGCAATATGCAAAACAGCTTACAGCCGTTCGTCTCAGCCGTCATCTGCACGAGGAATCGGCCCGACAAGATCGGGAATGCAGTTGAATCAGTTTTGGCCAATACCTATCCGAACTTCGATCTTACCATCATCGACCAAAGCACAAACGGCGAGACTGAAGCGATATCGCGCCGGATCGGCGAGCGTGACGGGCGGATCCGTTATCAGCGAATGAGCAAATCCGGATTGTCGCGCGCGTACAACCTGGCGATCGCGAGCACGACCGGTCCGATTATTGCTTTCACCGACGACGACTGCCTTGTGCCTTCGGACTGGATCGGGAAGATCGTGACCGCCTTCGAGGAGCAGCGCGACGGCGAACTGATGTACGGTCAGGTGCTTCCCGCTTATCCAGAGAACGGCGGGGAAGCACTGACACCGCTCCTGCGCATCGACAAGCCAGAACGACTGGACCGCGCCAACGGCTTTCGTGTGTTCGGGATGGGCGCGAATTTTGCCGCCCGGCGCTCGCTGTTCGAGCGAGCCGGCACGTTCGATGAGATGCTCGGAGGTGGCGGGCCGCTCAAATCCTCTCAGGACTTCGACCTGGCGTATCGGGCCTACCGTCACAATGCTGCAATACTATTGCGGCCCGAGGTGATCGTCCGCCACGATGGTCGTCGCGAGCGCGAAGACTGGCCGGCTCTGCTGCGCGCCTACGGCTTCGGCGACGGCGCCTTCTATTCCAAGCATGTGCGTTGCAGAGATCCATACGCTGCGTGGCTGGCGGCAAAGATTTTCGGCATGTTCAGCGCCAAATTCGTCGCCAAAAGCGCTCTCGGGCGTCGCCCTACCGAAATCGATTACCTTTCGGGGTTCGTCCAAGGAGTCCGCGGAGGGCTCAAGTTCGGTGTTGACCGGGCTACGTTGCTGTACACCGAGAAAAACTGAAGAGGGAGACCCGCTTGGGCAAGAAGATCGTCATTGTCGGCGCGGGACCCACGGGACTTGGTGCGGCGTATCGGCTGGCCGAGCTTGGTCACGAAGACTGGGAGGTGTTCGAGCGCAACGACCATGTTGGCGGTCTGGCGTCGAGCTACACCGACGAGCACGGCTTCATCTGGGACCATGGCGGACATGTCATGTTCAGCCATTACAGCTACTTCGATGATCTCGTCGAGAAGATGCTGCGCGGCGACTACGATCAGCATCTGCGGGAAGCCTGGGTATGGATGTTCGATCGCTTCGTGCCATATCCGTTCCAGAACAATATCCACCGCCTGCCCCCGAAGATATTCCATGAGTGCATTCTGGGCATCATCGAGGCTCAGAAGGGTAGCTTGACCCGCGACAACTTTCAGAATTGGATTAATTCGGTTTTCGGTGCCGGCATCGCCAAGTATTTTATGATGCCGTATAATTTCAAGGTCTGGGCCCATCCGCTCGAGATGATGTCGACCTCCTGGCAGGGTGATCGGGTGCCCAATGTCGATGTTGGTCGCATCCTCGACAACCTCCTCGAGAGCCGCGATGATGTTTCGTGGGGGCCAAACAACAAGTTCAAGTTTCCCCTGCTCGGCACCGGAATGCTTTACGATCGCATCGCCGAGGCTCTGCCGAAACCGGTCAACCTCCGAGAGGAGGTGGCATCTATCGATCCGTCCGCCAAGTCGGTGACGTTCACGAGCGGTCGCTCGGTCGGCTACGAGTTCCTGATCAATACCATGCCGCTCAAGGAGCTCGTGAAGAAGATCGTCGGCTGCCCTGAAGAGGTTCACGCCGCGACGCAGGACTTGCATCATACCGAGGGTATGTTTGTCGGGATTGGCGTGGCCGATTCCTGCCCGAGCACAAAGTGCTGGATGTACTTTCCGGAATCCGACTCGCCGTTCTACCGCGTCACGTACCTTTCAAACTATTCGCCCAAGATGACGCCGCCCGGGGAACATTTCTCGATGCTTGCCGAGGTGTCGGCCTCGCGCTTCAAGCAAGAAAATGCCGACGACGTGGTCGACCGCACCATCAAGGGCATGGTGCGCAGCACGCTTCTCACGCCCGAGCAGGCGGAATCCAAGATCGTCAGCCGCCAGTTGCTGCGCGTGCCCTACTCCTATCCGGTTCCCACCATCGGGCGCGACCGGGCCCTGGCCGCCATCCATCCCTGGCTCACCAAGCAGGGGATCTATTCGCGCGGCCGCTTCGGTGCTTGGCGCTACGAGATCGGGAACACCGATCATTCCGTGATGCAGGGAGTTGAGATCGCGGAATACCTCCTGCAAGGCACTCCGGAACGCACTTGGGCCCTGCTGCCAGGCGAAGAAGCCCGCGCCCGCATCGCCTAAGCCCGGGTGTTTCGGCGCTGCGCTATTCACTCGCGGCGCCAGCCATCCGGGATATCCAGAGTTCGGATTGGTCGCGCTGGTACGCCCGCCATCAGCGTCCTCGGCGGAACGTCGCCCGTCACGACCGATCCCGCCGCGATGACAGCGTGGTCGCCAATGGTCACGCCAGGAAGGATCGTCGCAGAACGACCGACCCAGACGTTCTCACCAAGACGAACTGGCGCAATCCGGGTTGGACGCGACGGCTCCATGGGATGGTGGTTCGAGTCGAAAATGGCCACCAAGTCCCCGATCCGGCAATCGTCACCGACCACGATGCTGTGATTGGCCACGACCGTGGCGCCGGTGTTGATGAAGACACGCTCGCCGAGCACAAGGGAGCCATTCTTGCCAGCGCCCACCTCGATCGGTATCGTCTTACAGCGCAGGAACAAGCGTCCGCACGTGATCGATCCGGCGGCGTAGAGCACCGGGTGCCGCCCATCCACAGTCACGATGGCCGATCGCGCACCCGCCCACCGGAATACGGCCGTGGCCCAGAGGCTGGAGGGCAGGCTGCGAACCTTAAACACTGATCACATCCCCGCAAGAGTGCGAAACTGACCGAGGTCGCCGCCGAACCGGCGTCGCCATGACGGGCGTAGAGACGATCATTGACCTCGTCAAGAGTGATGCCGCCGCACTGCATGAGCAGCAAATGTCGCCTGTTGCGGACGGTGAGCACGCGACGTGCCGCCGCAGATTTTGTGGCGAACAAAAATCGTCACTAGTTAACCTTTCCCGTAGCGTCCGGAGAGATAATCCCTCGGATGTTGACACCGCACTCGCGAATGCAGCAAGATACACGTTAAACTCTGAGAAACCTCGTAGAAATCGAGGATTGCGACGATCGGTGACGGCGGGACTGCGTCGGGATCGATCCGCCTGCACGGTCGCCCGTGTCGCCGATGCAAGCATCCGACTCTATATAATTTCTCAACCGAAGGTCTGGCTCCGGAATGCCAAAGTACATTTACCGTGCGGAGAAGTCTAACTTCCCCAGTATGGGTTTTTCGGGCGCCATCTTGTTGGCAATTATGCCCGTGTTCGCAATTTTTTATATTTTGCTGGTGCTTCCGTTTTTTCCTAATGACGGATCAGAGCGGGTGGAGAACATCCTGTTTTGGCCGGTCGTGGCCGCGCTGACATTGACGCTCGTTTTCCAGAATTGGGCGCGAATAGACTACAGATTCTTCCGTTCCTTGCCGATCATGAGTCTGATCGCCTACTTTGTGTTGGCGGCCGCAAGCGTGACATGGGCTTATAGCCCGGACTTTGCCTTCAGTCGGCTTGTCGTGCAGGTGCTAGCGTTGATCGTTATCGCTGTGCCGTACGCTCTGCCCACACGCACGAAATACACGATTCCGAGCGTGCATCTTTGCTACGCCATCGCACTTGCCGTCAACGCGGTATACGTCTTGACGACACCGTCGTCTCCAATCGGTCATCTCGGATATTTTGCCCACAAGCAGGGGCTGGGCCTGCTTGGCGCGGTCGGCATTATCTTGTCGGGCCATGAGCTTCTACACCGCGGCTGGCGACGTCTCTTCGCTCTTGTCACAATGGGCTTGGGATTCTGGCTTGTATTCGAGAGCCAATCAAAAAGCGCGCTGGCGTTCGCTCTGGTCGCGATGATCTGTTCGTGGCCGATATTGCTGCTTTGCAAGAAGACACGTCTGACGCCGGCGTTTATCGTCGCCGCTGTCGTGGTCGCGTCCATGTTCGTGTCCAACCCAATTGAACGGATAGGATACAGGCTGTACGGAGACCCCACTCTCACTGGGCGCACTGGAATATGGGCCTTCGCTAACTACCAGATATCGCACAAGCCCTGGTTCGGTTGGGGGTTTCATTCGTACTACTTTGTGCCGAATTCGCCCCAGAAGGAGGCGCCGGCGGGGTATATCCGGGACATGCCGTCGAGCCATAGCGGGTATTTGGAGCTGAAGCTCGAGACGGGTCGGATCGGCTATTGGATATTCTTGGTATTTATCTACTCCTCCTTGCATTTGCTGGAGCGCGTGAGGCGCATAGACCCGGTGCGCGCGTGGTTCTTTCTCTCATTCGAATTGTTTGCGGTGCTGATCAACCTTCTTGATTCCAACTGGCTCGTGCTCGAGCATTTCTGGCTGCTGTATCTTATCGTGGTGGCGGAATCGGTCCGCTATTCGTTGCCGAGCAGGGCGCCCTCTCCGGCGCCGGTCGGAGCAGTCCAGGCAGTTCGGGTTGGGCCGAGCAGACGCCTCGCGCGGTTCGCACGCGGCGCCCCGCGGTGACGCCAGAATCCGCATCGAGCGCCAGCATCAGCAGCCTGCTAGTTACCGGTCACGAGCTTCCACACTCCGGCGTTCCAGTTGGATGAGAACACGACGCCGTTTTGGGCATCAAACGTCATGCTCATGGGACCATCGCTGAAGGTTTGTGAGTTGTATGGCTTCCAGCCGGTGCCGTCGGATTCGGGCGTGTAGTGGTATCGCACCGGCCCCACCGTGCTTGTCCCGGTGTTGGCACTGGCCGTGTAGATGAAGGTTCCGTCGCCGACCAGGCCCATGTACCCGTCCTGGTTGGTGGGCGCGCCGGCGTCCGACCATGTCGCTCCGAAGTCCCCCGAGCGAACGACCCTATTGTTGCCGCCCAGATAGAGCATGCCGGACTTGGCGCGGTACAGGCTACTGCCTCCGTGGGGCTTCGTGAAGGCGCTGACCCTATTCCACGTTGCGCCTGCATCGGCACTACGCCAGATGCCCGAGTCTTGCGTGATCACGATCCAGGTTTTCGCATCGAGAAAGGCGGCGTAGTGGTTGGTCGATCCAGCCGCCTGGGGAAGCGGATGAAGAGCCCAGGTCTTGCCGCCGTCCTGGCTTTCCCAGACCCCGGCTGCCCCGGGAGTACCGCTCCACGCGCCGTGGGTTCCGACGAGAACGTGCAGATGGTCGGCTGGATTGATTTCGATTGAGCCGATGTCGTTCGTGCTCTGCTTGAGAATGGCTTGAGAGAACATCTGGCGCCACGTGGCGCCGCCGTTGGTCGACTTCCACAAACCTTGCGCGCAGCCATATCCATCGGCCGTGTAGACGACATTGGCATCGGTTGGGTCGACCGCCATGGCCCAATTCCGGGCTTCAATCCCCGAACATTCTTGGCCTCTACCCGCGGGGCTGCCGTCATTGTTGAAATAGAAGTTTGCGGGGTCGGAAGGCAGGCCGACATTCGCTTTGAACCATGTCTTACCGCTGTTGAAGCTCTTCCATACGCCCTGATAGTTGGTACCGACATAAAGGGTGGTGGGCTGCGACGGGCTCGAGAGAATGATCTGCGTGCCGTAGTTACTTGGCGGATTGTCGAAGTCGAGCGAGATCGGCGGAGTGATCTTCTGCCATGATATTTCGTTGGTCACCGTGACAGCGACCACGTCGCTTTTCGCGAGGGCAGCACTGGCCGCCACAACATGAAAGACGCCCGCCGCACTTGGGGCCGTGTAGACACCGGATGCCGAGATCGACCCGCCGGCGGTGGTCTCCTGGACAGACCATGTAACCTCGCCGTTGGAGGTGCCCCAAACGCCGGCAGTGAACTTGAACGATTTGTTGGGCCTTAGCGCAATATCACCTTGGAGAATGATCACGCCCGGCGCCTGCTGCGATGGCGGCGCTGACGGAGTAGGTGTGGCGGGCGTGGTCGGTGTCGGGCTCGGATCCAGGGCCGAGGGCGAGGCGGTCTCAGAAATCCTGACCAGCGCAGGGGGTCCCTGGATCAGGTCGTGTTTCGAGAATTCGGGCGGACTGGAGTGCTGAAAGAGCAGCAAGATCGGCGCGGAGACCGCCATGAACGGCGCCGCGCGCGCAACCTTAGGCCCGACAAGTTTCATTGCTCTCCTCCAGCGAACGCAAGGTCCCGCATCAAACCGCGCCCCAAGGCCCCGATCAAGACGGCTAGGCCTGCGCGGCAAGCGGAGAATATGGATTGCTTCGTCGCTTCGCTCCTCGCAATTGTGCATGTTCACTAATTCGCTGATTGAATCTTCCTGTAGGAGGATTCGATGCGAGACAACAGCTACGACCGGACGATTGAGCGGAATTATCTTCAGAAGTGGCGATTTCTGATCCCGGAATATGAGGCGGTCAAAGCCGGTCGATCGGAAGCGTTTCGCCGGGTTGGGGATTTCTATCGTCATCACGGAACCTGCTCGCAGACCTTCCGGAAGTATTACAACCGCTATTTGCGGAGCGGCGCGGAGGCGGACCTATTGCCGCAGCGCCGCGGGCCGAAGTGGCGCGAGCGGCGTGAACCGGAGGGCATCGAGGTCGAGATCGTTGCCTGCCGCCGACGGGGGATGAACCGATATGAGATCTATGCCGCCTTGCGCGAGCGGCGCGACACGCTACCCTCACCCTCGACCATCTACCGGGTCCTGAAACGCTATCAGTTGAACCGCCGCACGCCGGCGATGCGCGAGGAGAAACGCCGCATTATCAAGGACAAGCTCGGTGAACTGGGCCACGTCGATCTGCATCAGCTGCCGCGCGACATATTTCTCGCGCCACCTCCTGCCACGGCCTATATCGTTAGTCTGATCGACAGTTGCTCGCGCCTGGCCTGGGCCGAGGTCATCCCCCCAAGAAGGCCCTGCCGGTCATGTTCAGGACGCTGAAGATGATCAACACCCTCAACGTCACCTACGGGCTCGTCTTCACCGCGCCGCCTGCGTCCACCGCATCCCGCCCCGCGTTTCGTGACGATCGCGAGCCGCCCCTCGGGTGGGACGGGACCCCATCGCTATAGCGCTGATTTGGCCCCGCCGTCAAGCGAAATTCTGAAATCCAGAAATTGATTAAAGTGCCGTCTTTTTTGCCCGTCATGGCCGGGCATGGTCATCACGGGTAGCTACGGCAATGAGCCCAGCCCGCCTACGCCACGCCCGCCTCATCCGGCGTGAACTGATAGACCGATGAGCAGAACTCGCAGGTCACCACCACCTTGCCGTCCTTCACCATCTCGGCACGATCCTGCGGCAATGGCGCGTCCAGGGGCGCACAACGAGTTCGAACACCGTGATCGCCGATGATGGGCTCGGCGGGCGCGCGCTCACTCGACGAAGCGCCAGAGCCCTCCCCGCCAATTGGCCGTCAGCACAATGTAGTTGGTGCCGTCGAAGACTGTCGCTGCCTGCGCCGGTCCGATCGTCATCTCGGGCGGAGTCGAGATGCGCGCCCATCCGGATATTCCGGGTTGTGGCGCAGACTGAAGTGCCGGATCGAGTCTGCAGCCGCCACACGCCCACGCGTACATCGCGTAGACACGTTTGGGCGTGCCGAAGACAGCGGCTTGATCCATGGCAATGCCGACGCGGCTCCAGGTCTCACCATAGTCGGTGCTTCTCAGGACGCCGGCGCCGAGGTCCGAATGGAACCCAGGCATGAAGACGATGCCGCCATTGTCCGGTTGATAGATCTGCATCTGCCCGTGTGGGTGCTCGTTGCTGTCGACCTGTGTCCACGTGCGCCCCCGGTCGCTCGTTCGCCACGTTCCAGTCTTGCTGCCGGTAGCCTCCGCCGTCCAGATCCACGTGTCTGCGGTTGTCTCGGCGCGCCCGGTATTGATGAAGAAGATGAAGCCTGTGCCGCCACTTTGTTTCATACCGGCAGCCATTGGCACCTCGGACCAGCTCCGTCCACCGTCCACGCTCCGAACAATCAAGTTTTGCTGGTGCCCGCTCATGATCAGATGATTTGGGTCATAGGGATCGACGACGGGCGGGTAAAAATCCTGGCGATCGCCACCAGGCGTCACGCGATAGTTGGTCCAGCTCACGCCCCCGTCTGTCGATTTCCAGAAACCAACCCCGCTGCCGCGAATACCCGCCGAATAAAGGATTGGGGGCTGTCCATCCGGACCTCGTGCAATGGCGAGCCCGCCCGCTCCGCTCGCCCCGGCTCCGCCGTTGCCAGTATTGATCGGGCCGGACCATGTGAGGCCATAGTCGACCGACTTCCAGACGCCCTGACAGTGGAACTGGGTGTAAAGATCTGACGGTCGCGCGGGATCGGCCACCATGGTGATCGACCCATAGTTCTCGCAGGACAGCATGTTCGCCAGATCGACCCCGCTGGGCGTGACGTCGGTCCATGTCCCGCCGGCTCGAGTGGTCGGAGCCGATGCGCGATCGGCTGCTGCGGTAACGGATGGGAAATCGCTCAGGACGCCGATGGCAATGACAAAAAATACTAACAATCTTGCGTTTGAAGCAGTCACCAGCGTCTGGCTTTGTGGACGGCCTCGTCGCCGCTGCGAAATGAGATTTCGATGTGACGCAGCGGGGCTTCCAGAAACGTTCGCGGCGACGTCAGCATCAAGCAGCCGGTCGCGGTTCTTGGAGAACGTCGAGTGATCCCGCGCGGGATTGTCGATGCCTAGTCGGACAAAGTCGAGCTGCTCCATCAGCTTGCGCGCTCGGGCCGGACCGAATAGGACGTCTGGCCTGATCATATTGGTGCAGCCGTTCGGCTTGGTCAGGCCCCACGTCGGAGATGAGCTATGTCGATCGCTTGAACCCGTTATCTTCGCTATGGTATGCACACCGAACATGGGCAGCGAGAAGCGCGAGGAGCACGGACGAATGCCCGGCACTGATCGCCCCGCAATCCAACGTTAGGGTAAGTAATGGCTCAGGACAATGATGCTGGGACTTCTCTTTCCGGAATCTTGTCCGACGGTTCCTCAGTACATAAGATCACCCGGGCGGCCAACCGGGTAAAGCTCAGCATCATTATCGCCGCTGTCGCAACTGCAGCGGCACTGCTGGTGGTGTTGGTTTTCTTTCGCTTTCAAAATCTGGTCGCGAATTCGGGCGATCCGTACGAGTACGGAAAGATCGCACATGGGTTCGTCGAGCACGGATTCACCACACTGACCCGCCGCGCGGCATCGCTCTATCCGGAGCTTATTGCCGTTATATACAGGCTTGGTGGTAGCGATCACGTGATCATCTTCCTGCAGTGCCTGTTCCACGCTGCGACGTGCGTTTTGGTGTTTTGGCTTGGGCTGCGCATTTACAATGCGGGAACGGGACTACTGGCCGGCCTTTTCTGCGCCTTTCATCCAATGCTGCTACGTTACGTGCCAGATTTGCACATGGAATCCTTTCTTACGCTGATGTGCACATTGACGGTCTGGACGACCGTGCGCTTTCATGACCGGCCGACCGTCGCAAATGGCATCCTGGTCGGCGTTGTCGGCATGTGCGCAACATTGACCAAGGGCGTCATGCTTCCTTATCTCGGTGTATTCGGCATCGTCAGTGGCGTGCTCGCTCTAAAGCAACGTTCGGTGCAGGGCGTCGCCGCCGTGGTCGCCATGTTCGTTGCTATGGCGGTTGTCCTGGCCCCATGGACATATCGGAACTACCAGGTCACGGGCGGCCGCTTCGTGCTGCTGACGCCGGGAGCAAGCGACTCGTTCCTGCGCGGATACGTATTCACGCGGTGGGAGTTCGCAACTCTGCGGAAGCCTCCGTACGTCGATGCGGAGATCGAGGTGAATCGCTGGTTTCAGCAAATCGCACGCGACGCCGGCACCGAGTGGGAAAAGGACGAGGTCGTCGACGAGGAAAACAACGCTCGTGTTGCCAAGCGCCTGATCGCGACTGAGCCGCTCGATACGGCCCGAAAGGTCTTCGTTGGTCTGTTCACATTCTGGTACGAGATGACCAGCCTGACGAATTCGCTGATACCCGGCTCATTGGCGCTCATCGGTTGGGCGCTGGCGATCGTTGGCCTGAGGAGGGCACACCGAGAGGGACGGTCGTCCTGGCTGATTTGGCTTCCGATCGTGGTGATGAACGTCTTTGTTGCACTCTTGATCCCACTCGGACGCTATTCGGTCCCGATACTCCCATGCCTTATGATCTTGGCTGCGTTTGGCGTCGATACACTCCTGAACCGACTAAACTTCGCTTCACCCGCGCTCGCATTCCCAGGTAGATCGTGATTTCCGCCACCCACCGGGTCCTCAAACCGCGGATATTCCAAACGGCGGGCGGCGATGTCTCACCTTGCCCATAAATTCGATCCCTCTCAAAGGTTAGCAGCCCCGAAAGCCTGTCCTCCAAATCGTGCCGGGCGTCCGAGTCTGGCACGGATCAGGCGAGTTCGCTGTGACCGCTTGCAGTCCCCGGAACGTTAGCCGCGACGCCGTCGCAACGGCGGTCCCGGCCAATTTGCCTTGGACGCGCCAAGGGATTCTCGATATACGGTCTGGCCTAGGTCATCGTTGATTGGGGCCGCACAATCTTGGAAGAGATAATGGCGAGAGGGTGTATTGACGAGCCCCAGTTAGCTAGAAGTGCGCTCTTAATTCGGCTGTCAACAATCGTCTTCTCCTCTGCCATTGCAGCCGCCATCGCGCTCGCTCTGGGATACAAAAGCCAAATTGTTGCGTTGACGCTGTTGGCCATATGGCCGCGGTTCCGGCGACGCTATTATTCATTCAGATAAACTTTAGCGGGGCCAGCGGCAGTTGATCAACAATCCCTTTCCTCCACGGACTGGACGCCTCCTGCTCCTACCGTTCTCCCTTCGACAGCGCTTCGGGCTCGGCCTCGGGCTCCTGTTGCTCGTCGCCGGCTTGATGCTCAACTGGCGCAACAGCCAGCTGCGCGGCGAGGACTTCGGCCACCTCTTCGTGATCAGCAAGTCGATCCTGGAGAGGTTCGATATCTACCGCGCCACCGCCGCTGAGCTGCCCGCGGTTTACCAGAACTATATGAACTCCGAAAACTTCGTGCCCTGGGGCATTTTCAACCTGCCCTCGTCCGGTGTGGCGCTCTTGCCCCTGGCGTTGCTGCCCTACGAGACCGCCAAGGTGCTCTACTTCATCCTCTCCACAGCGGTGCTGCTCGGCGGGACGTACAGGCTCATGCAGCTGTTCACCAAGGGTCTCCAGTTCGGCACCCGGGTCCTGATCCTGGGAGCCGTCCTCTGCAGCGCGGGCGCCCGCTGGGGTTTTTTCTACTTGCAGGCGGCGCCCCTAGTCTTCGGGCTACTAGGCTTCTTCCTCTGGGAGCTCGATAAGCAGCGGAGCGTGCGCGCGTTTGCGATCTGCACGCTGGTGATATCGCTCAAATTCACCCTCTTCCTGCCCTTCGCTGGCTTGGCGCTGATCCGAGGCCGGCTACTCCTGGTGGCGGCAGTGGTAACGGCGTGGGCGCTGGCCAACGTCGTTGGGTTCGCCTTGGTCGGTGGAATCGACGCGGTCAACGGGTATCGCGCTAACATGACCCTCGTCGAACGCCCCGACCAGCTTAACTATCCCGACTTCCGGGCGCCGAACTCGATGCAGCGGCTGGACTGGCCGTACCTCTTGAACGCAATTAGTCCGGATCTGCCCCGCTCGCAGATTATTGCGATGTTCCTGACTGCGCTTTTCACCGCGTGGCTTTTATGGGAGCTCTACCGCGTGCGCCGCTTCGCCGACGAGCCAGGTACCACCGTCGCCTTCCTGGGGCCGCTGGTAAGCTTCTCGTTGCTGTGCGTCTACCATCATCACTACGATGCCATTGCGCTGCTCGGCCCGATGCTGCTCTACCTCGGCAGGCCTGCAGAGCACAGCGATCGGCTCCTCATCTTCCTCTTCGTCGCTCCCGTCATCCTCTTCGTCGGCCTCTGGCCAGTGGAGAAATTGCAGCAACTGGTGGAGGCCTTCTTCGGCGAGGGTAGCGCGCGCGGGCTCAAGCTGGCCGGCACCTGTTGCGTCAACCTCGCCTTCGGCGTTTCGCTGGTGCTGCTGCACCGTTTCATCGATCGGCGGCGCGAGCTTGCCGCCGCGGCTGCCTAGAGTGCCGTCGGCATCGCGCGCCGGCTGGCGGCAGCTTTGCTCGTCAAACTAAAATAGACGGTCGGCGCTGTCCAGCGAGATGCCCTTGGGGACATGGCGGCGGCAATCTCGTCCGGGATCAGGTTCAGCTGCTCGGCGAGGGCTTATTGAACTTCGGCCTGGCCTGGGTCTGGCGCATGCTGCGCTGGCGTTCGATCGTGTTAGAACTTCAGCGCGTGCGCCAAGTGACGACTGAGGTGGTAGCGTAGTTCCAGACCGCACCCACAAAAATTCCAGCGAGTCCGGCCAGCCACCAGACATATTGGCGATCTGAAAATAGGTAGTTCGCAATGCCGACATTGGCGAGCGCGCCTACAGAACATATCGCGACAAAAGTCGCCAAACCGCCGGCCAGGGCTCGGAAGCCCTTCAGGCGGCGGTCACGATAGGTAAGGGTGTTGTTGACAAAAAAGTTGAAAATCATCGCGACGACCGTGGCGGCTATCTGCCCCACGATGAATGTTGCTTCGCCGATCGCGACCAGTGCGTAGAGCACAACCATATGCACGCCCACGCCCAGTCCTCCGATTAAAGTGAACGATACGAATTTGATGGGAACGATGTGGCCGATCAGCTTATCGGCCAGAAGCATCAGATATTCCCACGTCACGAGTGCGTCGAGCTTGCTCTCACCTGCCTGTCTCGTGCGGAATTCGTATGGCACCTCCCGGATGCGCAGCGGCTTTTTGGCGGACGCGCAGATATCCAGTAGAATCTTGTAGCCTTGCCCCGAGATACCGCGAACGGCGCTTTCGAAAGCCGGACGGCTGATGACGAAGAAGCCGCTCATGGGGTCCGAGATGTCCGCCCTCGTGATCAACTTCGCCAACCGCGTCGCAACGGCGCTGATCCAGACGCGCTTCTTGTCCAATTTTCCCAGGGCTCCGCCGGCGATATAGCGAGATCCTACGACCAGGTCGGCGGCATCGATCTGCAGGTAGGCGAGCATGTCGGGCAAGATGCGCTCGTCATGCTGAAGGTCCGCATCAATCACCACGAGGTAGGGTGTGCTAGTGCTCAGCATGCCTTCTGTCACGGCGGTCGCAAGGCCCCGGCGCCCGATGCGATGGATGAAGCGGACGCGAGGGTCGCGGTGGGAGAGACCGACCAGCACCTCAAGCGTTCCATCCGTGGAATCGTCGTCCACAAAAACTATCTCGAACGTGATGTCGGTTAGCGCTTTCCCCACGGCTTCGGCAATGAGCGCTACGTTATCCCGCTCATTGAAAGTGGGTATAATGACTGAAACAGTCGGCGGAGAGTACGCCGGGCGTTGATCAATAGAGGCCGAAGCTCGCTCGGATTCAGTTTGAGCATTCACAGGTCACTCTCCTGTCTGTGCCGCCACTAGTGGGCGCGAAGAAAAGCCGCAAATCCGATGTCACGACCCACGAACCAGCGGAACAGCAGGTTGTAGTTTACTCCATCAGCCGGCACGCGGACAATACATCGACGGCCTGCGTGCGCTTGCGGCGCTCTGATCGCAGTGCATCACGCTATTGAGACGTCGATCCCGGCTGCAGCGCTCAAGGTCCCCGTGCTTGGTGCTGTCGTTGCCTCGCTGTTCTTTGGGCAGTTTCTGGTCATGGCGTTCTTGATGCTGAGCGGATTCTGTCCGTATTATCCGTGCGTTCGAAAAGAATCCCGCACGACCGGAGTTTTCGGGTTGAGTCACTTTCATGCGACGGCGCTAGATTCGTATCACGCCGCCGTACTTGTGGGCCGGCCGCGTAGCTCATCCAAGGGCTACTTGCGGATTGTCGACCGGTAGGGTGAACCGTGCGAGTAAGCCACACTGGATCACCCGCCTGAGTTCAACACCTCAGGCCTGTGCCTCGCTGCGGCGTTTCTGCATCGGAGTGAAAGCCTGATCTCGGAGCCGCGATTACGCGGAGTCTGGAGTTAACCCTCTGGGCGTGTGATCAAGAATGGGCTGTCCTACTGCGCGACATTCAGCTAACATTTCCCATCAATTCGCTACAATGGGTTGAGTAGTGATTTGGAGTGATACGAGCCGATTGAAGTCGGATCAAGCGCCGGCAAGGGGAAGTGCGCGCTCGTGAACATTTGGATGATCCATGGATAAGTCGATCGGCGATCCTGGGAAGATGCAAGGAACCGCGGCAGCTTATCTGGCGATCGCTCGCCTGGACCACAGCACAAAGCATATATTCATCGTCCCCGGCATGATCCTCGCTTATCTTCTGCGGGGAATCCACACGACGTCCCTCGTCAGTTCGATAACACTCGGCCTGATCGCCGCGATTTGCATTGCGTCAGCCAACTACGTGATAAACGAGTGGTTCGATCGCGAGTTTGATAAGTTCCACCCGACCAAGTCTCAGAGGGCTGCAGTCAAGACGCGGCTGAGCGGAAATATCATTTTCTTGGAGTGGACAGGCCTCGTCGCAGTCGGACTGGCGTGCGCTTTCGCTGCCAGCAAGATCACGCTGATAGTCGCTTGCATCTTCGCTCTGCAAGGCATCATCTACAACGTGCCGCGTATCCGGACCAAGGACAAAGCCTATCTCGATGTAGTTTCGGAAGCTGTCAATAATCCTCTCCGCTTGATGATCGGATGGGCAATGATAGATCCGACAACTCTGCCGCCCAGCTCGATCATTCTCACGTATTGGGCGGGCGGCGCGTTTCTCATGGCGGCAAAGCGGCTTTCGGAATTCAGGGAGATCACCGCGTCGCACGGGCGCGGACTGCTGGAGCGATACAGGGCAAGCTTTGCGGGCTATTCTGAGATATCGCTGACCGTGTCGTGCTTTGTTTACGCCCTCGTAACCAGCTTTTTTCTCGCGATCTTCTTGATCAAGTATCGTGTCGAGTATCTGCTCACGGTGCCCGTGTTGATTGCATTGTTCGGACACTACCTCGCTCTGTCGATGGAGCCGGCATCGACAGCCCAAAGGCCCGAAAGGCTGTTCAAGGAACCGGCGTTGATTGCTCTCGTTGGCTTGTTGGCTGTCACCTTCCTGTTTGCGACCTACGTCAACATACCTGCCCTCGATCTCTTCACCGGCCAGCGGTACATCGGCCTGGAATGATGTCATGCATAGCATTCTCTGATGCGCGGGTTCGTATGCTGGCGGAATCGCAGCCGTCGTCAATGCGGGTGGCCTTGTGCTACTCGTGAACACCAAGGAGCGCTCAGAAATTTCGAGGCCTCGCCAACTGCACCCGCAGTTTTCGGGACGCGCATGTCGGATGGCTCTTAGACCGCTTCGTTGCTGAAGGACCGCACACAGGATTTTTTGTTGGCCTAGCGCCCTGCAAAGTGGTGATCTAAGGGCAACCAAATCGCAACAGTCGCCAGTCAATTTGCGAGATGTCGGCGGTCACGCCACTCCCGGCCGTCGCATTCGGCTAAACAGTGCGCCTGGCAACGGACGGAGCTCGATGGGATGAGCAAGCGCGTGGTGTTGACGGTGTCAGGAGTCATCGATGCGGACATCCGCGAACAGATCGCGAGCGGCAAGCGCCCCAGGGCCGACTACTTGGAGCTTGCGCGAAGCTTCAATGCCGACCTTCTCGACTACGCCGCGGCGCGAACGATCGCGGGCCGAACCGGCGCGGCGCTCGAGAAGCTCGGTGGTCCCAATCTGGTTCTCGCCTACGCCTGCTGGAAGATCCGCAACAGCTGTCAGGCGATTGTCACAGATGGCGAGCAGGTTGGGCTGCCTTTGGCCACGCTCCTCAAGCTCACACCCGGCACGCGGCCGCGCCATTTGATGATCGTGCATGTCATTTCAGAGCCGAAGAAGACCGTCTTCCTGGACTGGCTGGGCGTGCAAAGCGCCATCGACCGCTTCATCACCTACAGCCGCTGGCAACAACGGTTCATAGAGGATCGCTGGAAACTGAATAGCAACCGCGTGCTGTGGACGCCCTTCATGGTCGACCAGGAATTCTTCGCACCCGAACGGGTCACGCCAAATTCCAGCGCGCGTCCGCAGATCTGTGCCGTTGGGCTGGAGCGCCGCGACTACGAAACCCTGTTGCGAGCAGTGGAGGATCTCGACGTGCACGTGGTGATCGCTGCCGCCTCGCCCTGGTCCAAACGCGCGGAGGGTGTTGCGACGCCGACTACTCCGAGCAATGTCACGGTGCGGAAGTTCACCCAGTACGAGTTGCGCCAACTGTACGCCGACAGTTGCTTCATGGTCATGCCGCTGGAGAACGTGAAGTTCCAGGCCGGCGTCACCGCGATCCTGGAATGCCTGGCGATGGGAAAGGCGGTCATTTGTTCTCGCGTCCCCGGCCAAACCGATGTGGTGATCGAAGGCGAGAACGGGCGGTATGTGCCGCCGGGAGATCCGTCGACCCTGAGCACCGAGATCCGTCAGTTGCTGTCCCGCCCCGAGGAGGCGGTCAGATTGGGCGCCAATGGCCGCAAGCTGGTCGAAGGCCACATGAATCTCGATCTCTACGCCGAGAGGCTGGCCGGTTTTCTACACGAAGCGATCAAGAGCGAGGGGGTACCGTAGGACGCCCGCGGCCACTACGCGCTGCTTCGGCTTTAGGCCAAGTTGCCCAAGGTGCAGTCGCCGGCGTGTTAACCATGCAGGCGTAAAGCATTAACGCAAGCGGCCGGATGCAACGGCCAGATCGCATGATATTGGATCGGCTGCATTGTGATAGCAAAAGCTGCTGTATGATAGCAGAAGAACGAAATAGTTGGCTCCGGTCATATGCTCAGGCCTCCGATCGAGCCCGTGCCACCAGTTTCAGGGCCTAAACAGTGCAGGCACCCCGCCCCTACTTCAGTGTTGTCGTACCGACGTACAATCGTCTTGGAAGACTGCGACATGTGGTCACGGCCCTCGAGCAGCAGGTGTACCCTTCGGACGCCTATGAAGTCATCGTAATCTCCGATGGGTCGACCGACGGTACGGACGCTTATCTGGAAGCGTTCCGCTCCACGATGCGGCTGCGGTGGTTTCCGCAGGCCAATCGGGGTCCCGCTGCTGCCCGCAATGCCGGAATCCAGAAGGCGGACGGGGAGTTCATTGTCTTCATTGATGACGACGTCGTGCCGGAGCCTCAATTGCTGGAGGAACATGCCCGTTCACACCGTGAGGCAGGCCGTGATGTTGTGGTGGTCGGGCCCTTGCTCACCCCCGAGGGCTTCGAGATGGCTCCCTGGGTCCGCTGGGAGCAAGAGATGCTGATGAAGGGGTACAACGCCCTGTTGAGAGGGGATTGGCCGGCGTCGGCGCGCCAATTCTACACGGGCAATGCCTCGCTTCGACGGAGCCACATTCTGGCTGCCGGCGGCTTCGACGAAGGCCTTCGCCGCGCCGAGGATGTTGAACTCGCGTATCGGCTTGCCAACAACGGCCTCGGCTTTGTTTTCAATATCCAGGCGGCGGGCTTGCATTTTGCCGATCGCAGCTTTCGAGCCTGGCTCGATGCGGCGTATACCTATGGACGCAACGATGTGATCTTCGCGCGAGATCGGAACCAGAAATGGCTGCTTTCGGCGGTCCACCAGGAGTTCCGGGATCGTCATTTTTTTATCCGATCGCTTGTCCGGATGTGCCGAGGGCGATCTCGGCTCACCTCGATTGCGAGCTCGGCGCTGAAGCTTGCGGCCGATGCCGCCACTCTCTTGCGGGCCAGCGACATAGAGCGCTTCGCCTACAGCGGCTTGTTTAACCTTCAGTATTACAAGGGGTTGTCCAATGAATTGGACGACGTGCACTTCCTATTCAAGGATCTTGAGAATCCAATCTAGCGGCGCCCCTGCTGATGGCGCCGGAAGTGCCGCTGGGACGCTGGTGTGCCAGGAAACAACAGCCCAGAGTGAGCCGTTCAGGCGGATAGGGTTCGGCCCGATCGAAAAGCAGAAATCGAAGTGCGGCGAGTGAACTGCGAAGCCACCTTCGCTCACTCATGAAGGATGGTGCCCGTATCACGACAGCGGAACCGACCTGAATGTTGCTTAATGTCTTGCAGCAACTCGGGGGGCGTGCCCCCGTAAATCGAGATCACCAGACGACGATTCGAATGGTTAATATTGCCATGCTTGTTTACCTTGCGAGGAGGTGCGACTATCCGGCTTTCAAGGCTTCTGGCATCTAGCTTGCTTCCAGATCTAATGGACGAACAACGTGTGCCAAAATGCTAGGCTGAATCCAACACGCACGAACAGAGCTGCTCTCGACCACTGCGCGAAGTAAACCGTAGGCAAATTTCATGGCTTCTATTGATTACATGGCTTCTGTTGATTACAGCCAGGCGACGGACGAGCCCCCGCAAAAGCCCTCAGGACCTGTGCAGCCTGACATTGCGGACATGGTGGGAATTGCGCGCCGAGGGTGGGTTTTCATTGTTGCAGGCACAATCTTCGGGCTGCTCAGTGCGTTTGTGGTAGTATCTTACCTCCCTCCTGTTTACAAAGCGAGTTCCCGCATTGCGTTCGAAAGAACACTGCCGCGGTACATGCAAACGAACAAGGTCAGCAACGAGCCGATCATCGAGGACTATGACACGTTGGGCCAAGCCTACGTGATTTCCTCCGAGAGCGTCTTATTGCAGGTCGTCAGGTCTCTGTCGCTGGCGAGCGACCCTGATTTCGCGGGAGGAGGAGGAAAGCACAGCGAAACCCTGGGCTCGCGCGTTCGCGGCCTGTTTGGAAACATCGCACAGGCCTTGGGCTTCCCGAAAGAGCCGGCTGAGGAC
>Ga0210408_10000384_pt1 | contig 59351 bp, 44 predicted proteins | sample IncBWH4MmetaG_FD_155471 | JGI IMG/M metagenome (GOLD analysis project Ga0210408, IMG submission 155471) | Forest soil microbial communities from Barre Woods Harvard Forest LTER site, Petersham, Massachusetts, United States - Inc-BW-H-4-M | ecosystem: Environmental > Terrestrial > Soil >... | reverse complement strand
CACCCCATTTTTATGCCGCACCAAAACGCTCAAACCACGCGTTTCATGGGCAAATCCCAATCACATGCGGCATAAAACCGGATGCGGTATAACACCGCTAGGATGATTATGCGCGATTACGATTGCAGCGGCGCTCGCCATAACAGCCAGCCTAAAGATTTCCCGGGGATGGCAAAGAATTGTATCCAGCGTCCCAATGGACACCAGGTAATGCCCCTTGATGCGACGACGAGTGTTGAGGATGAGAACCACCAGACATTCACATTCAGGATTGAAGTAAGGATGATCGGGGATATGCGCTCTCCAATAAGCGGCTGCCTCGTCAGGCGTTTCGCACCGTTCCATATTTTCAGGCATCGGACATTCTCGAAGTGAAACAATTTTCCATTCCTGTGGGTGAGCCGGGAATTTAATCGGCTTGATGACTTGGTTGATGGGCTGCGGAGCGATTGCGGGGCATCCAGTGGAGATGAGGTTTTCCGTCGTGTTCATGTTTTGCCTTTCGTTTTGAAGGAGCGGGACTGCTCTCTTCACCTCCACCCCGAGAGAGCAGACCCGCTCCTAACGAAAGGCACCCGCCTGCGCCCGCGCCGCCGGGCAGCGGAGCATCAGCAACTGAGTGACAGCAGGCGCAAAAAAAGTCCTTCTTCACCTGCTGGCGCGAGGTTGCGCGGAGCAACCAGAGGCGCGGGCGCGGGCGGGAAGAACACGACGGAAGACTTCATCGCCGGATGCGAACATCGGTTTTCCGCTGCCTCAGAAACAGACGTGGCAATTTGCATTGAAGACTCTTCGCTTTTCGGAATACTCACACGAATGGCGCCACGATTTTCGGAGATGAACAAAGTCCGCGTGAATTGCGAGAAGTTCGGAAAATACGAGGGTTACGTGATTGCATCGCAATTTCGCGATGACAGATGGATCTACAAGATTTCAATATCGGAAGATCCCAGCAAGTCGGACACATTCGACAACTGGATACCAGAGGAAAGCCTTGAGTTGGCGAAATGAGGATGCCGCAGGCCGAAGCTTCTGAAGGGATGTGGAATGCTTTTTGCGGCTCACGCACGGCGATTTGTTGGCGAAAGGGAACGGCGGAAACTACCTGCGCGCCTTTTGGTGCGCGGTTTTGTTTGCCCCCTTGTCAGGGTTCTCGGCACTTGGATTTGTCGGGTGCCGGGATATGTTCGACTCCACAGAGGAATCCTGGCAAAAGCACTCGATTTCGATCTGAAAAACTAAAAGAGCGCGCCTTTTACAGGGCAGAATGGGCAGAAGGGGTTCTCCGGGCGTTATCAAGCGACGACCCTGAATCTTGACGATGTGGTTGCTCAACAACTGCGAGGGCTCAATTTAAGTGGCATCAAAACCCCTCCCCGCAAATCTTATCCGTTTCCGTCAGCGGACCAAATGCTGTCTCATAAAGCTGCGCACGCTTGGGAAACGGCATTGCAACTTTGACCAATGAATTTTAAGTTTTGTTCAATGCTTCGGCGTTTGGCAAGAGCCGCACGTCAGCCACAAACCTAGCGAGCAATGGTGAAAGATTGTCTTTCCGCCAGACAAGAGCAAAAGGCAACGGCAAATTCATATCTGTTACCGGCAGCAAAACCACGCCTTGGGGACATCGCCAGCGTGTAGCGCTGCTGACGAACGCCATACCCAGCCTGCACGATACAAGACTGAGAATGGTCGCTTCATTCATCGCCTCTTGCACGATGTGCGGCGTTTTCAGGCCTCCGCGAAAACACTCATCCCAATTGACGCAAACGAATTCACTGGCAAGCGCGTTCTGGTAACCGGCGGCACCAAGGGTGCGGGCAAGGCGATAGCTAACCGCTTCCAGCGAGGAGGAGCAACCGTTATCATAACTGCTCGGTCTGCGTGGGAAGAGATAGGATATTTGAATCGCTGTCGAAAAGCTTCGTTTGATTGATTCCTGTCATACATTTGTGACTAGGGTTAAGCTTATGACCAGCTTTCGTTAAACAGCGGCAGACTGTTCAAGTCGCTTGTTCGAGCGGTATTTGCCCGGTGAAATTCCCATAACACGGCGAAACACTTTTCCAAACGAACTCTCTGATTCGTATCCGACGGCTGATGCGATGGCGGCCAGTTTCATTGGACGATTGGCGCGTATCATATTCGCCGCTCTGACCATTCGCCATTGAGTCAGATGATCGAGAGGCGTTTCTCCAACCAGTTCACGGAAACGATCAGCGAAAGACGAGCGAGACATTGACACGGTTCGCGCCAGATCAATCACTGTCCACGCTCGTCCCGGCTCCGCGTGGATCTGTCTTAATGCTTCGCCGATCTGTGGGTCGGTCAGGGCGCGCAGCCAATTTGGATTGGCTGATGAATATGATGAATCCGTGCGAGTCCTCATTGCCAAAACGAAAAGCACTTCCGCCAGACGATCAACAATGGCAGTCCCTCCCGGCAGTTTTTGCGACGTTTCCGCTGCGATAAATTGAAGTGTTGAATGAAACCACGGCGTTGCATGATTTCCAGAAGCCTGAAGATGAATTATCGGTGGAAGATGCTTCACCAATAAGTCGCTCTCTGGACAAGCGAATGTAAAGCATCCGGCAATCAATGTCGTGAGTGGCCCTTCGCCGCCGTCGAAAGAGATAAGCCGTGTTCGGTGAAACTCCTCCTCGGAAGTTATTTGTTCAACAGGACGTAATGGCGATTTGGGACTGCTGCGAAACGAGTAAAACTTAGGGGCCGGAAGCAACACAAAATCACCGCCGACCAAAGGAACCAGCGGTTCTTTATCAACGCCGAGAAAGCATGAACCCCGGATGACGATGATACAGATGCCTTTCTCAGCGGGAAATTTGAATCCAAACGGGGCGGACAGCTCAAGTTTTCCATACAGGTGGGTGGTAGTCCTGAGAAGCGACATTATGTCGGCAAGAACATCCATAGGTTTTCAATGTTTCAAAAAATTAAAAAACGCGATGGTCAAATTCGTTCACCCATAGCCTGTTCGGAAATTCACAGGAAGACAACCATTTTAACATCAATCGGCGTTTTGGACTAAAACTTCGGATTCCTAACCATAGTCAGTCCAATTTCGGTGGCGTATTTTGACAGCGCTGATGATGCAAAACGAAATTGTTCCGAGGAAGAGTGATGACGTGATTGCCGCTAAAAAAGCTCCTTACGAAAATGAATTCAATGGCAAGCGCGTTCTGGTAACCGGCGGCACCAAGGGTGCGGGCAAGGCGATATTCTCGTGGTAGCTGACGAGTCCGCCATGCGGCAGATCGCGCCGTCAAGTTTGAGGTCCTCGGGTTTGACTGGTCCTGGATGTCGGAGCCATTTTGCCCGCCAAAATGTTAACCACTCCATTTGGCCTTTTTCGCCTGAAATCTCGCATTACGAAATGGCCCCCCGCACGAATGCGATCAGTCAGGTTAACACATAAATTATGAATCTAGCACTTGTTGGTAAAACAGCTCAAATTTCCGGCTGCACCAAGGGCGTCGGTTTCGCGATTGCCAGCCAACTCACCATGGAAGGTACTCGTGTGATCATAAACGGACGTTCGGATACCCGCGCCCACAGCAACAACATACATACCCCTAAAACATGAAAACACCCTCGATAATCGCCGCCTTTGTAAAGGCGAAAAATGACCACGACACTAACGCCGTAGTGGCCTGTTTTGCCGACGATGCTGTTGTGCATGATGAAGGAAAGAAGATGACTGGCCTGACTGCTATCACGAAATGGAGCGACGAAGGCTTCAAGAAATATCAATACACAATTGATCCAACTGGCATTGCGAAAAGTGACAAAGAAACCATTCTCAACTCCACACTTACCGGCAATTTTCCCGGAAGCCCGGTCTCGTTGGATTTCCGCTTCACGATCAAAAACGACAAGATCGGTGCGTTGACCATCGGATGAGCGAAACCATCAATAAGGAGAAAATCGAATGTTTGCCGTATACGCTTCCGAAGGGAATATCGAAAATCCACTGGCCTCGCTCGTTGTCGGCGAGCGGCCCGAGCCCGTTGTGCCCGAGGGTTGGGTGCGAGTGAAGGTTTCACACGCCAGCCTGAACCGGCACGACATCTTCACCTTGATGGGCGTTACCGCGCATGCAGCTCCCATAGTCTTCCCGATGATTCTGGGAAATGACGGCGCCGGCACACTGGACGACGGCTCGGAAGTCATCATCTATCCCCTTATGGGGGCGCCAGATTGGCGGGGAGATGAAACGCTCGATCCCGACTGGAATATCTTCAGTGAGCGTGTGCCGGGCACGTTCGCCGATTACGTCGCCGTCCCCCGCCGCAACGCGATTCCCCGCCCAGCGGGGATCTCGGCCCTCGATGCCTCGGTCTTGGGCACGGCCTGGCTGACTGCTTACCGAATGTTATTCACCAAATCCGGTCTCAAACCCGGCCAAACGATGCTGGTTCAAGGCGGGTCCGGTGGCGTTGCCACGGCGCTGATCCAGCTAGGCCGCGCCGCTGGCATCGAGGTTTGGGCGACGAGTCGCACTCGTGAAGGCCGCGAACTGGCCGAACGGCTGGGAGCACATCGCACCTTCAACAGCGGTGAGAAGCTACCCCGCCGCGTCGAGGCGGTGATGGACAATGTCGGTCAAGCGACATGGCCGCACACACTGGAATCAGTCGACCGCGGCGGAACAGTTGTCACTATGGGGGTCACCACAGGCAGCGATCCTAAGGCCAATCTTGTGCGGCTCTTCGTTGAGCAAATCACCGTGGCCGGCACCATCATGGGCACCCTTGAGGATATGAATAACCTGATTCAATTCGTGATCAACACCGGCATTAAGCCCGCAATCGGACAGGTCTTGCCAATGGAGAAGGCCAAAGAAGGCATTCAAGTCATGGTTGAGGGCCGAGCTCATGGAAAAACCGTTTTTACCCGATAACACCCATGATTAAGTTCGTCGCATTTTTTGCTTATCCTGTCGCTGAGATGGAGCGTTCACGCCTGTTTTACGAGAAGACTCTTGGGCTTACGCAATCCCACAGTTTCCAAGATAAGTGGACTGAATACGATATTTCAGGAAGCACTCTTGCAATCACCACGATGGCAGAGGATTACTGTGGCAGAGGATTTAGTCCCGGTGCCAAAGGTGGTTTTATCGCTCTGGAGGTAGATGACCTGGACTCTTGGGTTTCCAGACTACGAGAGGGTAAAATACCGTTTTTAATGGAACCTTTTGAGACACCTGTTTGTCGGATGGCCACAGTTGCCGACCCGGACGGTAATGGCATTATTTTACACCAATGCAAACCCGGACACAGATAGCCGCAGCCACAACAACAACAAGGAGATTTTCATGCGATACAAAATTTTTAGTGAAAGAACCGGATTGAAAGTATCTGAACTCGCGCTCGGCACGGGGATGTTCGGTCAGGCTTGGGGCTATGGTGCGCCCCCTAAAGAAGTCAGGCGCATCATCGCCGGATTCGCCGACGCAGGCGGCAACTTTCTCGATGTAGCCGACAATTATCAGCACGGCGTTTCCGAGACACTGGTAGGCGAGGCCATCGCAAAGAACCGCGACGACTTCGTTATCGCCACGAAGTTCACGCGCGGCGCCTCCGCCAAGCCTGCCCTCGCTCGCCTGGGCAACAACCGGAAGAACATGGTTCAGTCAGTTGAAGCGAGTCTCAAACGGCTAAAGACCGATCGCATCGATCTCTACTTCGTGCACATGGATGACTTCGTCACACCGATGGAGGAGATAGCCCGCGGTCTCGACGATCTCGTCCGCGCCGGCAAGATCGTTTATGGAGGACTCTCCAATTTCCCGGCCTGGCGGATTGCGACCGCCGCCAACACGGCTGATCTCAGAGGCTGGACGGCCGTCTCCGCCATTCAGATTGAATACAACCTCTTGCAGCGAACACCGGAACGCGAGCTGTTGCCCATGGCCGATGGATTCGGGCTCGGCGTGATGGGCTATTCGCCGATGGCCGCCGGTATTCTTACCGGCAAATACCGAAAGGGCGAACGGGGACGCGCGACCCATTTGAAAGCCAGCGTGCTGCATGCCGATGACCCTAACAACGACAAAGTGATTGACGCCGTCAGTGCGGTAGCCAAAGAGCTTGGCGCGAAGCCCGGCCAAGTCGCTGTCGCCTGGGTCAAGGCCAAAGGGGTGCTGCCGATTGTCGGAACCCGCACACGGAAGCAACTTGAGGAACACCTCGCCGCCGCCACGGTCACGCTGAAGGATAACCAGATCCGACGGCTCGATGCGGCGACTGCGTTCGCGCTCGGCTATCCGCACGATCTGAATAGCTCCGCCGAGCAGCGCGAGATCATGACCGGCGGACGTTTCGACCAGATCGACTATCCGACCCGGGTCGTCGCCTGATGCGGCGCCGGGAAAGAATGTTCAACAGAAAAAAATGAAACCAAAAGTAAAAAACAAACATGGAGAACCTTATGAGAAAGCTTGACGGAAAAATCGCATTAGTAACGGGGGCATCGAAAGGAATTGGGGCAGGCATCGCGTTGTCGCTCGCGAAGGAGGGCGCCGCTGTTGCAGTGAATTACGCCTCGGATCGAACGGGCGCGGATCGTGTCGTTGAAAAGATCAAGGCGGCCCGAGGAAAGGCCATTGCTGTGCAAGGAAGCGTGACCTCGTCGGAAGAGATCGATCGGTTCTTCAGCGAGACAGAGAAGCAACTCGGCAATGTGGACGTCCTCGTCAATAACGCCGGCGTCTTCGCCTACCTGCCCTTACAAGACGTAACCGAAAAGGAGTTTCATCGCCAGTTCGATACGAATGTGCTCGGACTTCTTTTGACTTCCAAGCGTGCTGCAAAGCAATTTGGCGAAAAGGGCGGCTGCATCATCAACATCGGCTCGGTAGCAAGCACCCTAACTCCTCCTGCATCGTCGATCTACGCAGCAACGAAGAGTGCGGTGAGCGGTATTACCCGTGTGCTCGCGAAGGAACTCGGACCGCGGAACATCCGCGTGAACTCCATTAACCCTGGCGTAACGGATACCGAGGGTGCGCGCTCCATGGAGAATTACGAGCAAGTCGCAAACGAGATCAAAGCGCTGACTCCGTTGGGTCGAACCGGCATGCCGGAAGACATCGGGTTGATCGCTGCCTTTCTCGCATCCGACGAAGCCCGGTGGCTAACCGGAGAGATCATCTTCGGAAGCGGCGGTCTCCGCTAAACACGAACAAAGTTGCAAAGGCATAAAATTATGGAGCAACTGACTTCCACATACCCGAAGCTGGCAGCCACTGTTGCCCTTGCGCTGCTGGCGGTCGGCTCGGGATGCGCAATTGATGCGCGGCACGATTCCGACAGTGTGATACGGCAAAACGATACAATAACAAAAAAAGGACATAATGTGATACAATCATCGAAATCCCCTAATCTACCCAAGCCCATCGCCGCGTACTTCGACACGGACAAAGGCGACAGCGAAACACTTTCTCGGTGTTTCACTGAAAATGCAGTGGTGAAGGACGAGGGGAACACCTACAAAGGTCGTGCTGCGATAAGGCAATGGAAGAGCGATGGCTCGAAAAAGTACAAATATACGAGCGAGCCTTTCCTTTGTGAACAAAAGGACGGAAAGACTGTCGTTACCAGCCGACTCACCGGAAACTTTCCCGGCAGCCCCGTTGATCTTCGATTCTTTTTCGAACTAGAAGGCGACAGGATTGCGTCGTTGGAAATCATCCCATAAGGGACGCGCTCACCCCCTCCGCATGCCCACTTATCCGCACGAGCTGAATAGCTCGTCCGGGCAACGCGAGGTGATGACCGGGGTGACGTTTTGACCAGATCGACTATCCGACCCGTGTCGTCGCCTGATCGGCGCAGGAAAAGAAATGATCCGCAGAAACAAGGGAAATCAAAGAGAAAGGAGGCCGAAATGGCTAAAAATCTGATAGCCAAAACCAGCATACAGATAAATAACACGGTTGACGAGGCCTGGAAGGCTTTGGTCAATCCGGAAATCGTTGAGAAATATATGCTGGGCTCACAGCAGTTATCTGACTGGCAGAAAGGCAGCAGGATAATATGGAAAAAAGACTTCAACGGCAGAAAGTTTGAGGACAAGGGGCAAATACTGGAGATCACTCCCCAAAAAAGCCTGAAGTACACGCATTACTCGCCGGCCTCCGGCAGACCAGATGCGCCGGAAAATTACCAGACCGTTTCGGTTGCGCTGAAAAAGAACGCTAAAGGAACAACCATCGAATTAAGTTCAGATAACAACTCCAGTGAAAAGGAAAAGGAAATGAACGAGCACATCTGGGCCTATTACTTTCAGGGGCTCAAGATCATCATGGACAAAAAGTAAGTAGCATCAATCTCGACGGTCTCTGCCCGTTGTTTTAATTCAACCTGAATTCAGTTTTCTTGGGCAGACCTAGCAATAACTATTGTGACCTATAAAAAAATTCCATCGGCTTTGGGGCATCAGGGCAAGCTGCTCTCGGCCATGCGCTACGGATTCGGCGGCCATTTGGAGAAACCTGCGAAATGAGGAACAACGCATGAACCTCCCTCACTCCGACGCCCTCGTTTTCTTCGGGGCCACTGGCGACCTCATATACAAGAAGATTTTCCCCGCCCTCTATGCGATGGAACGGCGGGGGCATCTCAAAGTGCCCGTTATCGGGGTCGCGAGGTCGGGTTGGACGATCGAGGAGTTTCGGGCGCGTGCCCTTGCGAGCGTCAAGAAACAGGACGGCTTCGACGCGGTGGTCTTCGCGAAATTCCAAAAGCGGCTCCATTACATCAGTGGCGACTACAGCGCTCCGGCCACCCACGCCGCACTCCGCAAGGAAATCGGCAAGGCGGCGCACCCGCTGCACTTTCTCGCCATTCCTCCCAGTGTGTTCGCGGGAGTGATCAAGGGACTCGGCCAGTCGGGCTGCGCCCGAGGCGCGCGCATAATCCTGGAGAAGCCTTTCGGCCGTGATCTCCCGTCCGCGCAGGCGCTCAGCGCTACGCTTCACACTGTCTTCGACGAGTCGTCCGTCTTCCGAATAGACCATTACCTGGGGAAGGAATCGGTCCAGAACATTCTGGTCTTCCGTTTCGCGAACACGTTTCTCGAGCCGTTTTGGAACCGCCACTATGTCGAGAGCGTACAGATCACCATGGCCGAGAAGTTCGGCGTCGAGGGCCGTGGCGGTTTCTACGAGGAGTCCGGTGCCATCCGCGACGTGATTCAGAACCACCTGCTCCAAGTGGTGGGATTCCTTGCGATGGAGCCGCCGACCAAGACGAATCATCAGTCGATACGCGGCGAGCAGGTGAAAGTGTTCAGAAAGATCCGCCCGCTCGGCCGCGGCGACATCGTGCGCGGGCAGTTCCGCGGCTACCGCCGGGAGGACGGCGTTGCTCGCGACTCGAAGGTCGAAACCTTCGCCGCCGCCCGGCTCCGCATCGACTCTCCGCGCTGGGACGGCGTGCCCTTCTTCATCCGGGCAGGCAAGCGCCTCCCTACGACGATGACCGAGGTGCTGGTCATGCTCAAGCCGCCCGCAATCGGCAAATTGTGCGCCGGGCAGGCGAACTACGTGCGCTTCCGGCTAAGTCCCGACGTGACGATTGCCATCGGTGCAAGGGTAAAGCGCCCCGGCGAGGAGTTAATCGGCGATCCGACGGAACTCCAAGTTGTTAACCACCCGCGCGAGGATGAGAGGGGTGCCTACGAGCGGCTCTTGGGCGACGCCATGGCAGGAGATGGCACGCTCTTCGCGGGTCAGGACGGCGTCGAGGCCGCGTGGGCGGTCGTTCAGCCCATTTTGGGGAAGGTGACACCCGTGCATATTTACGAACCCGGCACCTGGGGTCCGTCCGAGGCCGAGAAGCTCACGGCGGGGATCTCCGGCTGCCCCAACCCAGTCTGGCTGCTACCTCATGGCAAACTATTATAACCTATGAACAAAAACTCCATCGCCTTTGGGGCACCAGGAATTGAGCCGCGCTGGACGTCCAGTGCCAAAGACGGCATCGGCACGGCATATCACAGCAGTTCCTGCATCTGGTTCACACTCAGCCACGGCATCATCGACGAAATTTACTTTCCACATGTAGATTCGCCCAATACCCGCGACCTGCAGTTTCTCATCACTGACGGCGAATCGTTCTGCCACGAGGAACGGCGCGACCTGCTTCACCAAATCGAATATCCGGAGCAAAATACATTGTTTTACCGGCTCACAAACTCCGACCGCGAGGGACGCTATCGCCTCGTTAAAGAAATCCTCGTGGATCCGCACTCGCCGGTTTTCTTAATGCACACGCGGCTGGAAATCCTCGAGCCGAAGCTGCGCGGCAAGCTGCGCCTTTATGCGCTGCTCGCCCCGCATATGAAGGGGACGGGCAAGAACAACTCGGCCCGGTTGTGTGGATTGAGCGAACGGAAGCTCATCGCGGTGCAACGCGAAGACATTAATATGTCTTTCGGTTGCGCGCCTGCTTTCACGCGGCGTTCCGTCGGCTACGTCGGATACAGTGATGGCTGGCAGGACTTGATGGACAACTTCAAAATGGATTGGGAATTCGGCGAGGCCGTGGACGGCAACATTGCTTTGATTGGAGAGATTGATTTATCGGACGGAATGCAATTCACGCTGGGCGTGGGCTTCGGGCGCACTACCCACAGCGCTGCCACCCACCTCCTGCAAGCGTTCGGCACCTCTTTCGCCGACCAGCGCGAGAAGTATGTCAGCCAATGGCAGCGCACTCGTGCCGAGATCGATTTAAGCGCGCACACCAAAGACGGCGGGTCGATGATACGCTTAAGTCAATGCGTGTTGCTGGCGCATGAAGACAAAACTTACCAAGGCGCTTTTGTGGCGTCGTTGAGCATTCCCTGGGGCGATACGAAGGACGACAGTGATCGCGGCGGGTATCATCTGGTCTGGACGCGCGACATGGTGCAAACCGCCACGGCGCTGCTGGCCTGCGGGCAGACCGAGTCGCCATTGCGCGCGCTGATCTGGCTTGGGTGCGTTCAGGCGGCCGATGGCAGCATGCCGCAAAACAGTTCAATTAGCGGCGAGGCTTTCTGGAAAGGAATTCAACTGGACGAAGTGGCCGTGCCAATTCTGCTCGCCTGGCGATTGCAGCGGGCGGACGCGCTCCGGCAATTCAATCCATGGACGCTGGTTTCGCGTGCCGCAAGGTATTTAATCCTGCACGGGCCGGTAACAGCACAGGAACGTTGGGAGGAGAATTCCGGTTACTCGCCTTCGACGCTGGCGACCATCATCGCCAGCCTGGTGTGCGCGGCTGAATTTGCGCGCGGCAGAAAAGACAAACTTGCGGCGGACTTTTTGTTGGATTACGCGGACTGGCTTTCGGCGCACCTGGAAGAATGGACGGTCACGAGCCGCGGCGAACTCGTGCAGGGCAAACCGCGACACTACGTTCGCATCACACCCGCCGATCCGAAGCAAGCCGTGGCTTCATCGAACCCGGATGAAGCTGAAATTTTTCTAGCCAACGGCGGCGGCAAAGAGCCGGCACGCAACATCGTCGGCGGCGATTTTCTTCATCTTGTCCGGCTGGGTGTCCGTGCTGCGAATGATCCTTTGATAGTTGATTCCCTCGCGGTGATTGATCAAGTGCTCAAACGCGATCTGCCGCAAGGCCCGTGTTGGCGGCGCTACAATTACGATGGCTATGGACAAAAGGCCGACGGCAGCGCCTACGACGGGACAGGCGAAGGCCGTTGCTGGCCGATTCTGACGGGCGAACGTGGTCATTTTGAACTGGCCGCTGGCCGCGATCCGCTGCCGTTCATCGAAGCGATGGAAAAATTCGCCAATGAGGGCGGCATGTTGCCGGAACAACTCTGGGACGCCGACGATTTGCCCGATGGAAAGATGAAGCGCGGCGGCCCGACCGGCTCGGCCATGCCGTTGTGCTGGTCGCACGCGGAGTATGTGAGCCTGGTGCGCAGTCACAAGGATGGGGTTTGTTTCGACCGCATCGAGCCGGTTTATCAGCGCTACGCCAAGGCCGGGACCGGCAGCAAGATTGAAATGTGGACGCTCGCTCATCAGCCACAGCGGATCGCCCAAGGCAAAACACTCCGCATCATCACCGACAAAGCGGCGACGATTCATTGGAGCTTTGATGGATGGGCGACGGCGAATGACTTGGTAACGCGGGATGCAGGATTCGGTTGCTGGTTCGGAGATTTGCCGACGGACCAACTCCAGGCTGGCGCCCGCATCGTCTTCACATTTTTGTGGCAAGAGGGATGGGAGGGGAAAGATTTTCAGGTGGAGATTGCTGCCCCAAATCAGATCCGAAAAACCCGAAACCACACGAAACCAACACCATGAACCACAACTCCATCACAACGCAGCCCATCTCGCCCATTCCGGCGCATCGCCGCGATGGTTGTGTTGGAGGTGATCTCCTGGAAGGTTTTGCGAGCAAGAGTGGTGAAATAATCTGGATTCGAGTGCCAGTGAAAGTGCCAGTGAAAGGGTTGTGGCGGAGTACTTGAGGAGTACTGGCGGACTTATCCTGAGTTACGCGGAGTGCTTGACAACCTCACGCAAGTGCCTGATTCTATTGGCGTTCGAGAGTTCTGAGGCTGTACGCCTCTGGTGGTGAGGGAGCAGTGCCGGAGTAGTGGTTTTCGCTTCTCCTGTTCGATTCCGACCCTCGCCTCCATACCTAAGTGCTTGATAGCACGAGGTAAGCGGAGCGCGGAGGATCGAATCTTCAACGAAACCTTCAACGATTTTCACTCTCGCCAACTATCCGGCGCACGCACGGCGCGAGCACGCCCGCTGCCCGGATGCGAGAGCAAACCAGCTCGCCATATCCTTACAAACATGAAAGTGGATATCCGGCAGTGGAATTTCTTCGAGTTGGGAGTTTGGTGCACCCCACACCCTAAATCTACTGGGTGCAGCAAAGTGATGTGAACCTGTGGGGAGTGATAAGGGTGCTGCACACGTTTACGGGCATGCCAACGGATGACTCCGGCAAGAGACGTGACTGGGCGCTGACTACGGTGTGGGCGTTCTCGATGGATGCCGTGGCGGCGGGTTTAATTGTCATGGTCCTAAGCAGCTTGTATATGTGGTTGGGGCTTCGTCAGAAACGCCTGCTGGGCGCAGTGGTTCTTGGGCTCGGAGCGCTCATTTGCGGCCTGTTTTGCGTCGGCCTTCGCTGGCTCTATTGAGGCGCTCAAGGGACTACTGCACCGGTTGCCTTACGATATCGCTACGACACAGAGAAAAATCAAGGAAGCGGGTCTTGCCGATTAGTACGTCATTCTTGCCGAGCAAAACGGCGCGTGCGCCACAGGCGATTTTCAGGATGCGGACGGAGAACCTGGTCCTCCGTCCGCATGTTTCCAACAGGGCCACAACATCAAAAGAGAATTGGTCATCGGGATGCGCCGGCGCCGCTGAGGGAAATCTTCAGAGAGCATGCTCGCCATAGTGTCTTCTTTACAGGACAGTCACTGTGGCTCTGGAATTTCAGCCTCCACGAGCTTCGCCAGGAGCACCAGCGATTCCTGCCAGCCGAGATAGCAAGCTTCAACCGGGATGGCTGCGGGTATCCCTTCCTGCGTGATGTTCAACTCGGTTCCGCAGAACACCTGCTTCAAGGTGATCGTCGTTTGCATTTCGCCGGGCAGGTTCGGGTCGTCGAATTTGTTCGTGTGGCGGATGCGCTCGTGGGGCGTCAGTTCGAGATAGGTTCCGCCGAACGAATGGCTTTTGCCGGTGGTGAAATTAGTGAACGACATTTTGTAGGTGCCTCCCGCTTTGGCGTCGAGGTGATGAACCTTGCCCGTAAAGCCGTTGGGCGGAAGCCACTTGGCCATTGCCTCCGCATCGAGGAACGCTCGGTAAATTCTCTCCGGCGTAGCTCGGAGCACTCGGTGGAGTCGGATACTGTTTATGTTGTTTGGCATAATTTCTTTGTGTTTTTGATTTTCATTACTACGACGAATAAGGGTGGCGCTTTAGGACAATCTCGGCACTAATCAGGCTAAAAAACTTGCTCGTTCGGATGATTTCCTTTTCAGTCATTGAATCCTGCGGTTCCGGGTTCTTTGGTCTTGCTCTGTGCCTCCGTGCCTCTGTGGTCACCTTTCCTTGCATCAACTCACAGTCAGGCGCCCATCCCGACGCGGTTGAGGATGAAAACCAATGAACAGAGTGCGGGAAGCAATTCCAGCAGCCGCCGTCCGCCGAATAATCCTCGCGCACTGTGGCCCACTGGCGCTCGGAGAGGTACGGCCCCCAGCGCTTCCAGTTGGCGGTCCGCTTTGCGTCGGCCTCCAGCCGTTCTTTTTCCGCGTCGGCGCCCACGCTTTACTGCTCCTCGTAATTCCACATCAAACCGCCGTCAACAAACATCGTCGTGCCGGTGATGTAATCCGAATCACTGGAAGCCAGGAACACCGCCACGCTCGCCACGTCGCGCGGCTGGCCCAGCCGTCGCAAGGGAATGTTGGCCAGGAGCGCATTCAATTTCGCCGGATCGCGGAGGAGCTGTGTGTTGATCGGCGTCTCAATGGCGCCGGGTGCAATCGAGTTGATGGTGATCCCGAAAGGCGCCAGCTCAATCGCCAGATTGCGCGTCATCATTTTTACGCCGCCCTTGCTGATGCAATAAGGCGTGAAATGAGGAAAAGGCAGCTCTTCATGCACCGAACTCACGTTGACGATCTTGCCGGGGCGCTTGGTTGCCAGCAGGTGTTGCACAAACGCTTGCGTGGCGAAGAAGACGCCTTTCAAATTGACGTCCAGAACGTGATTGTAGTCCTCTTCCGTTACCTTCCAGAAATCCGCGCTCTTTTCTACCCCCGCGTTGTTGACGAGAATGTCAAGTTGGCCCAGCCGTTGAACGCTTTCGTTGACCAGGCGCCGTACTTCCTCCAGCCGGCCCAGGTCCGCGCCGATGGCGACGCAGTCGCGGCCCAGCTTCTTGATCGCCTCCACCACGTGCGCTGCGCTCTCCGCATGGCTGTGATAGTTGACCACCACGTTCGCTCCTTCCGCCGCCAGCCGGATGGCTATGGCCTCGCCAATCCCCTGGCTGCTGCCCGTTACCAGGGCCGTCTTGCCGTTTAGTTTCATAACGTCCTCTCTAACCCCCGCTATTTCTTGGCTGCCGACACCACCTGGATGTTAAAATGCGGCGTTCCCAGCGCGCTCCACAACCGCAGCCAAAGCGCCAGAAACATTTCGGTCCCCCGCGCGCAGGTGATATCGCCGAGGTCTATTATATTTTGCTTTTTCCAGCCGAACCATTCGCCCAGCCGGGTGCTGACCTCGCGTTTGGCGGCCGCGTCGTTGCCGCAGATGAACAAGTTATGGTCCCCAGGCACCAGCGACGGCTTCACCATCACCTCGCAATTGAGCGTGTTGAGCGCCTTCACCACCCGAGTCTCCGAAAACTCGCGTTGCGCCTGTTCCCCCAGCGAATCCGTGTTGCACACCGTCAACGACGGCGGCGTCCCTTTCGAGAAATCCAGCGGGTTGGAGACCTGCACCACAATTTTCCTGCTCAAATTGCTCGCGCCCGCCTGGCGCAATGCCGCCAGTGAGTTCGCCCCGTTGGTGCAGTCGAAGATAATCTCGCCGAACTTCGCCGCGTCGGCGAAGGTTCCCTGCGAGGCCGCAGCGCCGTTCTTCGCCGCCCACTTCGTCGCGCTTTCGCCATTCGCGTTGCGAGAACCCATTTTCACCTGGTGCCCGACTTGCACAAGTTTCGTCGCGATGGCCTCACCGACCATTCCCGTTCCTAACACTCCAATTTGCATAGTCTGTCCTTTTCGTTTGTTTTTGATGGTTGAGCGAGTGGTTTGGTTCCCAGAGGCTCAACGTTCTTGCTCCCCGTCGTGTCCCTTATCTTGATTCGGCTGCAACCGTCCGGCTGCCGCGCTCTTGTTCTTCCGACCTGGCGATTGAACCATCCGCCCGCTTGTTTTGCGCTGATACGTACTTTCCATGTTTGCTTCCCCAATCGCAGAGTTCCTTCAGCAGCGGCCGAAGCGTTTCCCCGTGCTTCGTGAACGAGTATTCCACCCTCGGCACCTTTTCCGCGTAAACCTTGCGCCCCACGATGCCGTCGCGCTCCAGCTCGCGGAGATGCTGGGTTAACATTTTCCGCGTAATGCCGGGCGTCAAGTGCTGCAACTCTCCGAAGCGCCGCACCCCGTCGTAGAGGCGCCAAAGAATCCAGGGTTTCCATTTTCCCCCGACCACTGCAATTGCCGTTTCCACGTGGCAATGAATTTCATCTTGCTTGCTCATTTTTATGTTGCCTCGGAACGCACCCAATAAACGCCATGATCCGCTCCGGAACAAGTAGGCACTATTTTGTAACCGGCCAGGGAGGTCCTGCGCTTGGGAACCGCTGCTGCGACTGGCTGCGCGAGAAAAGGCAACCGGGGTGGCTCCCCATCCGGATAAATCGCGCGCCCGCTTTTGGTTCTATGGCCGGCCGCTCCTTTCAGGGCGGCGAGGAAAGACGATAGAATCGATTCGTGCCAGTCAGCGGCTCGGTGAGTTGGAATTGCCCACCCACCACAGAGGCGCCGGACAAGTCCGGTGGCCAGGTCACCGGCGGTGCGAGGCTGCCGGTGTACTCAACTACAAATGTGCCGCTGCCGGGTAATGGCCAACTCAGCACGAGGTTTGGGCCAAAGGCACCCACGTTCAGGCCGGGCCGGCCCACCACTGTGGTGACGAGCACGTTCGTGTTGTCGCCTGCATCCGGATCCGCGGGAGTCGCGCTGACCGTGGCCGAATTGGTGACCGCGCCGGCCGTCAATGGCCGCACGGCAAAACTCATTGATGCGCTGGCGCCGTTGGTGAGTGCGCCGACCGTCCAGCTCAGCACGTTGCCGTTGCGACCCACCGTGCCCACGCTCGCCGTTGCCGAAAGGAAAGCGGCGTTCGGCGGCAGGCTGTTGGTCACCACCACGCCCGCGGCGGAATTGGAGCTGTTGTTAAAAACAGTCACGAAATAGTGCAGCGAAACCCCGGCCACGACCGGAGACGGGATTGCCGCCTGGGCGACCGCCAGGTCCGGGTTGGCCGATACAAAGGACGATTGACTCAGCAGGTTCCCGTTATCGTCGTAGCTGAACACGATATTGGTATTGCCGCCGTAGTTGATATTCACCAGCCGGCCGGCGGCATCGTAGGTGTAGTTCAGAGTGCTGGCCCTGGTGGCGCCGGCCACGCCCGAAATTACCAGGAGGAGCATTAAGAATCTTTTCATCGCGCGCATTTAGTCAAAAGGTTCCAGCACGCCGCGGCTCAGGTTGAAGCGTTTGCCTAACTTGAACTGGCGGATTTGTGCGCCGGACCGTCCCCCAATGCCGTCGGTCATTCCGGAGGAAAACTCGGACCACGCCGGCCCGAACGAAGACCTCATCGGCGCGCGCACCGGCAACCGGGGATAGAACTTCCACAACGCCTCTGTCACCAGCGGCGGTCGGAGCCCCAGCGTGCGAGACGCGGAGTAAACGCCTTGAGCCCGGAGTATCCTCGACCCCAGGGATGTAAAAGGTTCGCAACAGTCGCAGCAACAATCACAGCAGTCACAGCAGTCACAGCAGTCACAACAATCACAGCAGTCGCAGCAGCAGTCGTGATCGATTGACCTGAAATAGTCGCTGACCCTGGGCAGGCCGCGCACCGGCAGCATGAAATCTTCCGAGACGCGGATTCGGCGTGAGTCCTGGACCGCGTAGCTTCGATACAATGACGAAAAACTGAATCGGAGCGGGGCCGGTGGTGGCGCGGGATCGAAGTTAATCTCTCTGGGTCTTTGGCGGGCCTGGCTATACGGACCAAAATCATAGTGCAGACCCAGGTCGAAGGAGTTTCGAAAGCTGGAATCGAAGTATTTGAAGGGATTATCTTTGGCGAACTGATAAGGATTCAGGCTTTGGGCGTCGCTGAGTCTCGGCCACTCGGGATCGCGGGTAAGGAATTTGGTCGTGAACGGGTCATAATATCGGTAACGAATCTGGAGAAGGTTGTCGGACAGCTCATAGCGTGCATTGAAGAGGCCATAGGCGGTGTGGGGCTGCGTGCTGGTGCCGGTGTGCCCCAGCGTCAGGCCATAAGCATTGTAAGCGTACGCATCGCTGACCATACCGTTGCTGCGCGTCAGCGCCAGGGTGGACCCGCTGAAATCAAAAAGATAATAAAAGGAGCCAGGCCAACCCCAAGCTCCGGAACGTGCGCCGCTCCGGGAGGTAGCGCTGAATAGATCGTTGCGCCATGAACGCCACAATGTCTGGGAACTAACGTGGATGCTAAGAGGACTTCGTCTAAATGGCAAGCCAAAAATCGCCTCCGGCGGCCCACCACCCACCGATCCGCAGACATGCGCTATACCCCAGATCGACATACCGCCTTACCCGCTCGCCGAATGCCGCCTCCGACCGCTGCGTCACACTGCCTCAGCAGTTCCTGGTCGCCTTTCTCATTCACTACCAACTGTAGCCGCCGATGCAGAAAATCGACAGCCCGATGATCCTTGCCGATAAGGAATTGCTTTTGGTCCCACGCCGATTCAAATTCCCATCGGCAGATCAAACCGGTCGGCCTGACAATATATATGAGAAGTTCCGGACGTGGTTCAAAGGTAACGCGACGCGAGTTCCTCGCCCTCACGGGTGCGGCCTTAACTTTCTCCAGCCTGATTCCCAGCCGCGCCCTGGGCGCGCCAGCGCCATCGCAGCGCATCACCGTGGGAGTGGTCGGCTGCGGCAACCAGGGCACTTCGAATGCCCGCGCCTTCCTCGCGCTCAAAGACTGCCAGGTCGTCGCCGCCTGTGATGTGGATAAGCAGCATCTCCAAAAGTGCGTCAGCGTCGTCAACGCCCATTACCTGAACCATGATTGCAAGCCCTATCACGATTACCGCGAGTTGATGGCTCGAACCGATATTGATGCGGTCATGCTCGCCGTGCCGGATCATTGGCATGCCCTGGTGGCCGTCGAAGCCGCCCGGCGTAAAAAGGACATTTACGGCGAGAAACCCCTCGCCCGCACGATGGCCGAACAACAGGCGATCGTGACGGCTGTGCAAACCAACCAGCGCATCTGGCAAACCGGTTCCTGGCAGCGCTCGGTCACGACCTTCCGCAAGGCGGCGGAGATTGTGCGCAACGGCCTCATCGGCAAAGTCACCCGCGTCGAAGTCGGCCTGCCGGAAGGGAACAGGAATTCGGGCAAAGAGGGCCACTCCATGACCCCAAGCGAGCCGCCACCCGAACTGGATTACGATACCTGGATTGGCCCCTCCAAAATGATGCCCTACATCCAGGGCCGGACCCATCGAAACTGGCGCTGGAACTACAACACCGGCGGCGGCCAGTTGATGGACTGGATCGGCCACCATTGCGACATCGCCCATTGGGGCTGCGACTTCGACAACTCCGGCCCGTCGGAAATCGAAGGCCACGGCGAGTTCCCGCCTAAGGACGCCGTGTGGAACACCGCGACCAAATACCGCATCGAGTTGCGCTATCCCCGGGATATCGCCATGACCATCGCCGGTGGTTACCCGGAGATCCGCGGCGGCACCAAATGGATTGGGACCGGCGGCTGGGTTTGGGTCGAGCGCGGCGCTTTCGAAGCCTCCAATGAGGAATGGCGAGACTACCGTGAGTTGCCCGACGAACTGCGCAAGGTCAAGCTCTACGAATCCACCAATCACCACCTCAATTTCCTGGACTGCGTCAAATCCCGCAAACCCACCATCACTCCGGTCGAGACCGCCCACCATTCGGCTGTCCCCGGCCACCTCGGACTCATTTCGATGCTGGTCGAGCGCAAACTCAAATGGGATGTGCAGACCGAGCGCATCCTGGATGATCCTGAGGCCGCCCGTTTGCTCACCCGCCCCTTCCGCCCGCCCTGGAACCTGGGCTAAAAGGCCCACCGGAACCCAATGCCGCTGGCGCAACCTTCTAATCACGAGACTCTGACAGCAGTCTAATGATTCTTGTGACTTTTTGTGCCTTTTCGTGGCCGCTGCGGTTCATGGAAAGGTTCGTGAAGAGGGGCGTCTTTGATGCTCGTCCCTTGCGGCTCGGCTGTACTGTGCCTATGCGCACTTTCCTCCTCGCCCTTTTGCTTGCAGCCCTACACCTCCACGCTCAACCCAATCCTGAACCTCCTGCCGAGCCGGGCGCGTACCTCGCCGAGCTCTCCACTATGTTGACCTGGCATTGGCCGACGAATCGCACCGTCAACATTGTCTGCCATGGCCATAGCGTCCCGGCGGGCTATTTCAAAACGCCGCTTGTGGATACTTTCAACGCCTATCCCCACCTGTTGCACCGCGGCCTTAAAGAGCGGTTCCCCTGTGCGGTCATTAACGTCATTGTCACCGCGATTGGCGGCGAGGATTCCGAAAGCGGCGCCAAACGCTTCGAGCGCTACGTCCTCCCGTTGCGCCCTCAGGTAGTGACCATTGATTACTCGCTCAACGACCGCGGTATCGGTCTCGCTCGCGCCGAAACCGCGTGGCGCGCGATGCTCACCAACGCCGCCGCGCACGGCATCAAAGTCATTCTCCTCACTCCCACGCCCGACCTCGCTGCCAGGCTCGACGACCCGAACGACCCGCTCGCTCAACATGCCGACCAGGTCCGCCGCCTCGCCCGCGAGTACCACGTCGGCCTGGTGGACAGCCTGGCGGCCTTCCGGCGCGCCGTGGCCGCAGGCCGCCCGCTCACCGCCCTGATGTCTCAACCCAATCACCCCAACCGCCAGGGCCACGAACTCGTCGCCGCCGAATTGCTCCGCTGGTTCCCCACTCCTTCTGACAAGCCATAAGCGGCTGTTCGTCCGCCTTCGCTTCCACCCACACGGCCTTCGAAGAAACCCATCGTGGCCCAATCAGAGTCATCTGCGGGCTTGCTTCTTCCCGCAGCTCCGGCACTCCTGTTTCAGCCCCAAAATCCGCGGCTAAAATCCTTTCCCTTTCGTGTAATTTGTGTATTTCGTGGTTACTGTCATATGAACGCAATCGTTTGTTCCATCGCCGCCCCCCAACTGCCTGGCCTTCGCGTTGGGCGGATGCTCGCCGCTTCGGTCATGCTTCTGACGCTCTCCGGCATCGGCTCCGCCGCCGAAGTCCCCGCGCCAAAGAAGATCGCCGCCGTGGAGGGCATCTCCGAATACCAATTCGAGAACGGCCTGCTGGTTTTGCTTTTCCCGGACAGCTCCCAGTCGAAGGTCTCGGTCAACATGACGGTGCTTGTCGGCTCGCGCCAGGAAGGCTACGGCGAGACCGGCATGGCGCATCTGCTCGAGCACATGGTTTTCAAAGGCACGCCGAACCATCCCCACGTGCCGAAGGCGCTCCAGGATCACGGCGCCGTGTTCAATGGCAGCACTTCTTTGGACCGGGTGAACTATTTCGAGACCCTGGCCGCCACCGACGAAAACCTCGAGTTCGCCATCGACCTCGAAGCCGACCGTTTGGTGAACAGCTTTATCAAGAAAGAAGATCTCGATTCGGAAATGACCGTGGTGCGCAACGAATTCGAGCGTGGCGAGAACTCGCCCCAGGGCGTGTTGATGGAGCGCATCGAAGCCGTCGCCTACGACTGGCACAACTACGGCAAGCCAACGATTGGCAACCGCAGCGACATCGAACGCGTGCCGATCCAGAATCTTCAGGCGTTCTACAAAAAATATTACCAGCCGGACAACATCGTGCTGATCGTGGCGGGCAAGTTCGACGAGGCCAGGGCGCTGGCCATGGTCACCAAACATTTCGGCGCACTGCCCCGTCCGGCCCGGAAACTGGAAGCCACTTGGACCGAGGAGCCGGCACAGGACGGCGAGCGCCTTGTCACGCTGCGGCGCGTCGGGGACGTCAGCGCCATCGGCGTCGCCTATCACATCCCCGCCGGTGCGCACGAGGACAACGCGGCGTTGCAGGTGCTCGCGAACATTCTTAGCACGCGACCCTCCGGACGCCTCTACAAGGCACTCGTGGAAACGAAAAAGGCTGCCAGCGCCTCGGCCGGCGCCCGCCGCGAACACGATCCGGGGCTGTTCATGGCCGATGCCGAAGTGCCCCGCGATAATTCGCTGGACGAGGTCCGCGAGATTCTCCTCTCGACGCTGGAAAACATCGGCACCCAGGGCGTCACGGCCGAGGAAGTCAACCGCGCCAGGCAACAAATCCTCAAGGCCCGCGAGCGCGCCGCGACCGACACGGCCCAGGTGGGCATCGCCCTCAGCGAATGGGCCGCCCAGGGCGACTGGCGCCTCTATTTTCTCTCCCGCGACCGCATTGAACGGGTCACGCCGGAGGCCGTCAAGGCTGCCGCGGCGAAATACCTGGTGCGCAACAACCGCACCGTCGGCGTGTTCATCCCGACCGACAAACCGGAGCGCATCGCCGTCCCCCCGACGCCTGATATCGCGGCGCTGGTGACGGATTACCAGGGCCGCGCGGCGATCTCGGAGGGAGAGGTGTTCGACCCGACGCCGGAGAATGTCGAGGCCCGCGCGCAGCGCCTCGAAATCCCGGAAGGCATCAAGATCACTTTGCTGCCCAAAAAGTCCCGCGGCCAGGAAGTGCATCTCACGCTCACGCTCCGTTACGGCAATGAGGAGAACTTGAAAGGGGTTGAACCTGCCTCTGGCTTTCTTGCTGAACTGATGTTGCGCGGCACGAAGAAATTATCCTACCAGCAGCTCCGCGACGAACTCGACCGCCTTGGCGCCTCTCTCGGGGCCGGCGCCGGGGGCGGGGGACGTCGTGGTGGCGGACGTCGTGGCGGTGGCGGTGGCGGTGGCGGGCTTGGCGCTGTGAGTTTTTCGATCCAGGCCAAACGCGACACGTTGCCGGACGTGCTCAAACTGCTTCAGCAGGTGCTGCGCGAGCCTGCCCTTCCGGCGGACGAATTCGAGGTCATGAAACGCGAGCGCCTGTCCGGTTTGGAACAGATGAAAACCGAGCCCGCCATGCTCGCCCCGCGCCTGTTGCAGCGGACGCTCAGCCCTTATCCGAAGGACGACATCCGCTACACACCGACCATCGAGGAATCCATCGAGCGGCTCAAAGCCGCCACCTACGCGCAGGTCGTGCGGCTCTATCGGGATTATCTCGGTTCGCAGGCGGGTGAGCTGAGCATTGTCGGTGACTTCGACAGGCAGGCGTGCCTGCCGCTCCTGAAAGACTCGCTGGCGGGCTGGAAGGCAGCCAAACCTTACGCTCGTATCGCCTCCCCGCTGACCGCCGAAGTGGCCGGCTCGCAGCACCAGCTCAACACGCCCGATAAAGCCAACGCGACCTTTACCGCCGGCCTGTTATTCCCGCTGCGCGACGATGACCCGGATTATCCTGCGCTCCTGATGGGCAACTACATCTTCGGTGGCGGCACCTTGTCCTCGCGCCTCGGCAACCGCATCCGCCAGAAAGAAGGCCTTTCCTACGGTGTCACCTCGGGCCTCAGCGTTTCGTCCCAGGACCGGCGCGCCGGCTTCACGATCTCGGCCATCGTAAACCCGAAAAACATCGGCCGCCTCCAGCAATGCGCGCTCGAGGAACTCGACCGCCTCCTCCGCGATGGGGTCACCGGCGACGAACTCTACCAGGCGCGCGACGGGTATTTGCAGGCGCTGAAGGTGGGTCGAGGTAGCGACAGCGCGCTGGCCGGCACCCTCGCCAATCTGCGGCACCTCGACCGGACCATGACCTGGGAGTCGGATTTGGAGAAGAAGATCGCCGCCCTGACCCCGGAGCAAGTGAAGTCAGCGCTCAACCGCCACATCGCTCCCGGCAAACTCGTGGTGGTGACCGCCGGAGCCTTCGAAGCCCAGTCCGCGGATGCGAGCGGCCAACCGTCCCCGCCGGCCACTTCCCCCACCCGTCGGGATTAGGCTGGAAAGGGGTCATTGCCGCACATTCGCAGTGGCGCCAGACGGAACGGGCGGAGCGCGGGCATTCCTGTCCGCAGCAACTTCCGAACCCCAGCGCGGCCCGGATTTGCTGCCAATCTCGCGCGAAATGAAACGCCGCTTCGCCAGCCAAGGAATCTCCTAGCGTTGACTTTAAAAGAGCTCGACACGAAATTCCCCCATGCAAACGCGAATTGCCGTCTATAAACCGCTGCCGGAAATCTGGGTCCGGCCAAAAGTGGACCTGGACAGACACATCCTCAATCAAACAGTTCGGTTGGCCAGACAGGATGGCACCGAAGCAGGAGGCACCTTCCAAGTGGACGGGATGCCCAAAGAAAATGGTGAAGTGTTGCTGCGAGTCGAATACACCGAAAACACTGAGGTAGGCATCAGGCTCAACGCTTTTAGGGTAACCCAGGAAGATATTGATTCTTGGGCGAAGGACCCGTTCTCTTGTGTGTTACAGATCCCCTGGAACCATGGACACCCGGGATTCCATCGGCAGGCGCACGCTAACGGGTGAAAGCTCCCGGACGGCTTGATTATACACCGAGCTCCTCCCCTGAGCCCTGCGACATGCCGGGCAAAGGGCTGGTTTCCTGCCGCTCTTCGGCAAGGCCCGGCACCGGGATTACATAGAGGCCCAGCGCCTCGCTCAGGCGCGGGTCTTTCAGAGGCAACAGTGGATAGCGCCGGAGATCGCGCAAAAAGACGCTGGCCAGCACTCCGCCCATAAACGCAATGCAACCGGCATCGAGCCAAAGCCAGCGCCACGGAAAACCATCCGGATGCAGCACCGGCGTGATGTTGAAGCTCAAGTCTGCGTATTGCATCAACCCAACCCATAAGCAGAGGGGCAGCATGAACCTGAAGACGAGCTTCACGTCGATACGCAACAGCGTCAGGAACGGCACCAAAAAGTGGCCAAACACCAGCAGCAGCCCAATCGCGAACCACTGCCCTTTTGGCGCAGCACGTACCAGAAGGTTTCTTCGGGGATGTTGCCGTTCCAAATGACGAAATACTGTCCAAAATGGATGTAGGCGGAGAAGAAGCAGCATGCCACCGAAAGAGACAATCGATTCGGCCTCTTTCAGGCACGCTTCTGCCTCCGTCCACTGCTAGGCTCTCAATAGATACTCTGTCAGGCCGAGCAGTCCCATCGCGATGAACTCGCTCTCGCCCGTCTTCCGCAAAGCCACCAGTGCCGAACGGAGCTGGATTTCAGCCTCTTGGCCTCCCCGTGACTCGAGGTGGCGTGTGTTCCGCATGAGGAGTAAGGTTCTTTTTATGACCGCGAATCAATCCACCGGCTTGAATTTCTGGAGGGCGGGGTGCAGATCCTTGGGCGGCGCGCTTTCGTTGGCGGGCCAGATCACCTCGGCGACGTAAATCGCCCCGTCCTTATCAACGCAGATCCCGTGAGGCGCGAAGAAGTTCCCAGGTTTCCAGCCTTCAGGTCCCCCCAAGTTCGCCAGTTCGACCCCCGCCGGGTCAAAAACACGGACCCGCGCCCAGGGTCCTGTGCCGTCCGGAGTGAACAGTACGTTATCCACGTATAGCCTGTGGCCGAGTTCCGTAACGTAAACCTTGCCCTGATGGATGCAGATGGCGGACGGCCGACAGATGTTGGTCCATATCGATTTGAGGTTGCCCTCGACATCGAACACCTGGATGCGCTCATTCTCACGGTCCGCCACATAGACGTTGTCATTGTCGTCCACAGCTATGCCATGAGGCAGATTGAACTGGCCGGGGCCGGTTCCGGGCTCGCCCCAGGATTTGATGAGCTTGCCATCGGCTGAAAACCGATGGACGCGGGCGTTCCCGTAACCGTCCGAGACGAAGATGTCCCCTGACTTCGAAGTCGCCACTTTGGTGGGAACGTTGAAGGGACCCGCCCCCCGCTTGACGGTCTTGAAATTGCCTTTCACGCTGCCGGAATCGGACGGCACGCCTTTGACGCCCAGCGTCATGAGCAGTTTGCCGTCGGTGGTGAATTTCAAGACGACGTGGTTCTTGGTGTCATCACAGAACACATTGTCATGAGAATCGATATAAATGCCGTGCGGTCCGGCAATCATTCCTTTGCCCCAGCCGTAGAGGAACTTGCCATCGGGATTGAACACCAAAATGGGTGTCTCACCACGGACAATAGTGAAGACGTTGTTTTTAGAATCCACAGCCACGTCCGCGATGTTGTTCATGGGCATTCCATAATCTTGCGGCACAAACACGTAGTGACCGGGATTGCTGCGGGCCGTTCGCACGGCTGGCTTTAGCTCTTGGTTCCAGATTTTCTTTATCGTTTCCTCCTGGGAATAGCCGACCGGACAGGCCGGGCTCTTGGTGTTGGCAAAGTAAGTGCGTAGCGTTTGGTTGGGACAGGAGATCATCCGGGTCACCGGCATTTGGAGGTGCCCGTTCGGGTCGGTTTCCTTAATCCAGTTGTAGGCATATTGCAGCCACTGGTTCCTGTATGCCTCCGGTTGGAGAGCCAACCACGATATTTCATCCCAACCCCAAACAAAGATGGTCGTGTTGTCGGCAACATTTGGAGTTCGGGACCGGCCAAAATTGTCGAACTCAACCAGAAACGGCAAACTCTCGCAACGCCATCCGCTTGGGGCGGTGCAGCCCTTGCTCCGCTGGAAGAGGGCATCGAGGTGGTTCACCTCGAGAACGGCCTCATAGGGTTTTCCCGGGACGGCTTTGATACGCAAAGGAAACGAGTTGAAATCCAGGAGGCTGACTCCATCCCTTACCATGCCCCCACTCGGGACATGGCCATCCATCAGGACCAGATGGCGGCGCGCATGTGTTTTCGCATAAGCGCGCACTTTTGCCAGGAACTCCGAGTATATCTTCAGGTCTCGATCTTCCGCGCCGATGAGTCCGACCTGCCCCAGGTGGAAGGCTTCACATCCGACATTGATGTAAGAGACCGCGAGATAGTAGAACCAAAGCCGGGTTTCGAGATTATTGATAATCGGCACCCCGCCCCTTCCGCCGGGACGGTTGGAGCGTCCGCCCTGTCTCTTGATTATGGCATCACAGGAGAATGTCCGATCCTCAACGGGCAGGCCAAAATCAGTAAACACCCAGGCGGGAATCTTCAAGTTGTTGATGTCGGCGCTCACCTGCTCGAAGAGGCATCCCTGGAAGACCACCTCCGGATCAAACGCATGAACCGTATCCACCATCTTTTTAGCGTATGCGAAAAAGGCGGGATCGTTCAACCAGCTCTCCTGGCCCCACCGGTATATGGAACGGCCAATGAACTTAGCCCCGATGTTTCGGATAAGGCGGATGTCGTCGTCTTTGTAAGGAAACTCGTAGCCCTCGGGTTTTCCTGGCACCAGGAAGTATCCCATGGTCACTGAGCGATCCAGATAGTTCTCCAGCGTCTGGCGGGAAATGGTTCCGTCAAAATAGTAGGGGCTATTCTGGTCAAAAGCCGGTTGGGTCGAATCGGCGGGCGGCTTTGGCGAGGCATCCACCGCGGCCTGGGAAGGAGCCGCGGACAAGGCTAGTGCGGCTGCGCTCACGGAGATCAAGAGCAGCCGCCAAGCACCCGGGTTTACGGCCCTGGCGGAAGAACGGGAGAAGGTCGTTGTGATTCTCATATCGATCATCGAGTGAGTCATGTATTTCGTATGCCAGCCAAGTGGTTCAGCGGATCGCCAGCGATAGCGTTTGGGTCAGGTTGTCGGACGCGCTGCCGATGAGAATCTCATACGCGCCCGGTTCAACCGCATAGCTCTTCGTTGCGGTGTCCCAAAAGCGAAAACGCTCGACGGGAATCTCCAGTAACACCGGAACCGTCTTTCCCGCCGGAACGTTGACGCGGGTGAAGGCGCACAAGGTCAGGCGCGCCTGTGGCTGCGACGGCTTCACGTGTCGGAAATAAACCTGCACAACTGCATCGCCATCGCGCTGCCCGGAGTTCTTCACATCGACTGCAAGCCTTACTGAATCAGACCGGTCCACCTTGGCGCTGCCGAGCTTCGCGCCGGTCAAGGCGAACTTCGTGTAACTGAGTCCATGGCCAAACGCATAAAGTGGTTTACCCGTGAAATAGCGATAGGTGCGATGGCTCATTCGGTAATCCTCAAAGGGAGGCAGGTCGCCGGTGGACCGGTAGAACGTCACCGGGAGCCGGCCGGCGGGATTCGCGTCGCCAAAGAGCGTCTCCGCCACCGCCTGCCCGCCCTGACCTCCCGGATACCAGGCCTGCAAAATGGCCGGCAGATGCTCGGCGGCCCAAACCATTGCCACGGCGCTGCCGCTGCAATTAACGAAGACCACCGGCTTGCCAGTGGCGTGAAGGGCCTTGAGCAAAGCGCCCTGCACGGCAGGCAGCGCAATATCCGTGCGGTCGCCGCCTCCAAAACCCAGATAATCGACCGGCATCTCCTCGCCTTCAAGCTGCGGGTTGAGGCCGCCAACGTATATGACCACATCTGCGGAGGCCGCAGCCCGCGTAGCCCCGGCAAAAGCTGCCGGCGATGGGATTGCTGGCGCATCCTTCCGCACCGCCAGCGGGGAGCCGGGGTCGTAAATCACCTCGATGCCCGGGCCCGCCGTCGCTTTGATGCCCTCAAGGATGGTCACCGGTTTGGAGGGGGTCCCGCTATAATTGCCCAGCAACATATCCACTGAGCAGGCGTTGGTGCCAATGACGGCGAGGCGCTTGAGCCGGGCACGATTGAGCGGCAGCACCCCGTTGTTCTTCAACAGCACCACGGATTCGCGCGCCGCACGCAAGGCCAGCGCGTGATGTTCGCCGGTGTCGTTGGCCCCGAACGGAATCCGCGCATAGGCAACTTGCTCCGGCGGATCAAACAAGCCGAGGCGGAACCGCGAGGCGAGCAGGCGGCCCAGCGCCACGTCCATCTCCGCCTCGGTGATCAGTCCCTGGCGCACTGCTTTGGGGAGCGTGCTGTAATCGTCCCCGCAACACATATCACAGCCCGCTTTCACGGCGCGGGCGGAACCTTCTTCATCGGTAGGCACCCGCTTGTGGTTGGCGAAGATATCGAAGATGGCGCCGCAGTCAGAAACGATATGGCCCCGAAAGCCCCACTGCTTCCGGAGCAGGTCCGATAGCAACAACGTGCTGGAGCAGGCCGGCTCGCCATAGACGCTATTGTAGGCCCCCATCACCGACCAGACTTTACCTTCGCGCACCGCCGCTTCAAAGTGCGGCAGATACGTTTCGTAGAAATCGCGCTCGGGCACAACGGCGTCGAAGGTATGCCGTGTCGATTCGGGGCCGCTGTGAACCGCAAAGTGCTTCGCGCAGGCCATGGCTTTGGCATACTTCGGATCGTCACCCTGCAAACCGGTAATGAACGCGACCGCCATCCGGGCGGTCAGGAATGGATCTTCACCGTAAGTTTCCTGCCCCCGACCCCAGCGGGGATCGCGGAAGATGTTCATATTCGGCGTCCAGAAGGTCAGCCCGAAGTATTTGGCGCTGTCGCCCTTGTGGGTGCGGGTATACTCATGATGCTTGGCGCGGGCCTCGGTGCTGATGGTGTCCGCCACGTCATGCAGCAGGGGCGCGTCCCAAGTCGCCGCGAGGCCGATCGCCTGCGGAAACACGGTTGCCACGCCGGAGCGGGCGACGCCGTGCAGGCATTCGTTCCAATAATTGTATGCCGGAAGACCCAGACGCGGAATTGCCGGGGCGGTGTTGCGCATCTGGGACGCCTTCTCGGCGAGCGACATGCGTTTAACCAGATCCCTGACGCGCACTTCCAAAGGCCGGCTGGGATCGTTCCACAACACCGGGCCTTCGACGACGGGCGGGGCCAGCGAAGCCGGGTCAACCCCGGTAATGAGATCCGCCACCTTCATATAAGCGACGGTCGCGCCATTGGCATCCCTCACCTCAAAAGAACACAACTTTGCCAAGCCGAGCTTTGCCACAAACCGGACCGTCAGCGGGCCGTGGGCCGCGTCGCCGGCAAAATCGATATCGCCGCGGATCCGCAGGGCTTTATCCATTCCACCAGCCGCCACGAAGAGGTCGAGGTTGGTGGCCAAGGCCTTATCGCCGCAGAGAATGTCGAACGAACGCTGGCCTGGCCGTTCAAATTCGAGTTCCGCCAGACCGATCTCGACGGTGTATTTGCCGGGTTTGAGCTCCGGCACCGAGCAGGAGAAATCAGCGCCCTTGATCTCGTCCTTAAAGGCCACTTCGTTGCCGGCGGCGCCCGCGATCAGGAATGTGTCAAAGGGGCGATGCTCGAACTGGCCGGTAACGACTACCTTGTTATTGCAGGCGCACGAGACTTCCTCGGCAGCGAAAGAGGAAAGGCATAGGAGAAAAGCCGCCGCCCCGGTGGAGAGGAGGCCGAGAGTGAGCAGGGAGGAAGGATACACGACTTGGTTCACTTGGGTTCAACTTGATATTTGTGATTGGCAGCGGCGGCGAAGGTCAGGCACTCGCCGTTGCTGCGGTCAATCTGCACCGGCACCGGCTCGGTCTTGCCTGTTTCATGGAGCACGACGGACTTGCCAGGCCAAGGGCTCATCAGCTTGCACGACAGATCGCGCCGGGCTTGAATCTCGAGGTAGTAAACTCCACCTGCGTTTCTGGCGGCGGAGACCAGGAAGCCACCGCGCGCCTGGAAGTTGTGGAAGGCCAGTTCAGCATTGGGCGACACGGCGGGGAATAAGTGTATGCGCCCACTCCGGCTGTTAAGCATCGATTCGGGATCGAGCCCGCCACCACCGCCAAACATGCTGTCACCGCCGCCGCCACGCCGGCTGCCTGCGCCGTTAGAGGAGATGCCGAGCAGCATTAGCGTGCCCGACACGTTACCGACGGGCAGATTCTGCACCGTCCGAGCCATCAGGTCTTTCAATTCCTGCGGCGAATCCAGGTTTATTTCGTCCGCCAGGAGGGTCGGATACGCCACGGCGATGAAGGGGTGGTCACGCGAGAGACCCCGCGGTTCAACATCCGGCATTGCCGAGAAAACCGTGCCCACCGGTTTCTTCCAGGTCGGATAAGGCGCCAATTGACCGGCAACATCGCGCCAGAGCTTGCGCAGGTCCGCATCCACGCCTAGCAATTCGGCCGCATCGGCGGCCCGCGTCAGAGCCCAGCGGAACATGCATAAGGAACTGATCACATCCTTGTTACGGGAAAACTCCGGGTAGATGCCCCAGTGCTCTTCCTGCATCGAAGGAATAATGTGGTAATAGTTGTCAGTTCCCTTCTTCGCGTAGGCCGCGTAGAAGAGGGCCATTTCTTTCATCGCGGGATAGCATTGAGTCCGCAGGAAATTGATATCCCCGCCGTAGTCCCATTCATCCCAAGCCGGGAGCAGAATCTCGGCCATAGTGCCCAGGCACAATTCGAGGGTCATAGTCGTATGGACGTACTTGTCGGGCTTGACCGGCGGGCAGTAGCCGTGCGTGATACACATGCCCGGCATATTGAAGCGGTCCCGCGCATTTTGCCGCCCGCCGGGTAGCCAGTGCTGTACAATCTGCAGCCACATGTCTTCGCTGTCACCCCAGTTGCGGACATAGCGGGAGGTCGGGAAGACCTCGTTATAGCACGGAGCGCCGTCAAAGTCCTGGATATCCCGCTCCGGCAAGGCGTACGAAGCGCTGCATTCAAGCTGGCGCATGTCCGTTTTGGTGCCGCCGCCATGGCTGTCTGTCCAACTCTGTTGATAAAGGGCGCGAACATTCTCGGTGCAGGCGGTGCCGGAGCTGCCCTGGAAGATGCGGCCATTCTCGCGTTTATCATAGAAGGCATTCCACCAGGTCGTGTTTTCCTGCACGGCACCGTCAAAACCGGCCTTTTCGGCATCGGCCAGCCGTTTCCTGGCCTCGGCTACCAGGTCCGGCCCATCCATCGTAGTGACGACCGTAACGAAGGCTTCGAGCTTGCCATCGGTTCCCGCTTTGAACGTGGCGGTGGCGGCAGCGCCGGGCGCCTCAGCGACGGAAGGCCGTGGTACACCAAACCAGTCCCATGGCATCGGCGGATTGGGCGCTGGCGTACCCAAGTGGAGCTGGTTCGTGACGGCCTCGATTTTCATCTCACCCTGCCCCTTGATCACGCCCATGAGCACGTATTCGAACCCTTGTGGAAACGTTTTCTCCGCAGGCATCTTCTGACGAATCCAGAAGTATCGCCCATCTTGGCCGCTGGTCGGAGCCTCAATGGGACCGTTGAAGGCCTTATCCTTCTCCGCCGCCGGCTTGGTGTATTTGCCATCCGGAGTCATGTAATCCAAATGGGAAGTGTCGCGATGCCGGTAGAGCCGCAGCCAGACCGGCGTGTCGATGCCGGAGAGGTTACCGCGTATGGCATAGACGTCTTTCGCCATTTCGAGCACATATTGCAGGTCCGCCTTTGCATCGCCTTTCGTCTCCTGCAAGCTCGTGACACCATTGGCGCAGCTTTGGGAGATGCGCGGAGCCGTCGCCCCTTCCAGTGGATCAATGCCCAATATGATCTGTCCCACCGGCTTGAGGCACGGAAAGGCATAGCGCATCGGATAGCGATAGGGATCCACCGAGCCGCCTTCTTTACTGAGCCAGCCCAGGTCGAAAGGCCGCAATGAATTACCCGGCCTCTTGGAAATCTCCGGATACACATCCTCGAGCAACAAGCGGTTCAGCCGCCGCAGTTCGCTCCCTTGGGGGTTTCGTTGGCGCAAGCTTTCTGTGTCGGGCCGTAGCCGAATATTGGCAAACAGCTTCGCGTCGTAAAGTGGCGCGCCGCTAATCGCAATGTTGAATCCGGCCGTCAAGTTCGTCAGCAATTCGCGCCCCAGTCGATAGTTGGTCCTGTTGGCTTCAAATGCCGCCAGCGACGCCTTCGATTTATCGTCCAGGCGCGCCACCACAGATGCCGATAACGGATCCCCCTTGTTCGCCAGTTTATCCGCCAGGGGCGTCAACTCGACAAGGTCCGGCAGGTCGAATGTTACCGAGTCAGTCTCCTTCACGCCGATATAGTCTTTATTGGCCGGTGAGAAGGCGCCTTCCGTGATCTCCTGCAACGTGGGCGCCTGGAATTCGTGGAGGCGCCGGTCCCACACGTTGTTTTTGTTTATGCTAATGGTGATCCGATTGGGCGGCCCCCACATGACGGTGTGCATTTTCAGATTGTTGATGCTCATCGCTGAGCGGCCCGGATCGGTGGGATTCAACGTGCCCTGCACGAGCGTTGTTTGCGCGGCCTCGCGCAGCAAGATTTCCCGTTCCCAGGGGAGGGGGTGCTGAGCGGCCGTGGCAAGGGTCGGGCCGGCCGCGCACGCGGCCACCGCCAATACCGTCTTGAGATGATTCATGACCAGATCTATTGGGTGGCTTTGGCCCCATCGGCGGGCGGTGCCTGTGGCGTCGAGTCTTTCTGCGGTTCGGCCGTGGCCGGTTCTGATTTGAGCCCCACACTGTTGACCGTAATGACGGCGTAAGCGTGTTTTTCGCCCACCTTTGCTGAGGCATCCACGAAACGCATTTTCGGCATCGGCTGATCCGGAGTATCGTGATACGTCATCGATTGGAATAATGGCCGTCCGAATTTGCCCACCGGCTTCTCCGGCACTTGAGCCAACTCTTTTCCATCGCGCATGACGATGAAACCGCCGATGCCGCTTTCGAAATCCGCTTCCGCGTCCCAACTGATTTCTCTTCCCTGATCTCCCGCTTGGGTCACGCGCACGTCGAAAGGCGCAGGCGGCGGCGTAGTGTCGCCCACGGCGCCGGTTTTGACGTATTCCATCCAAGCCTTGGCGACCGCTTCGTTGGGCAGCCACACGGACTCCTCAGGCTTTCCGGCGTACTCAGCCGCCGGAACGGCGGTATCACCACCCAGCGGCGCCAGCCATGCCTGGCTCATGTCCACCGGTTTGAGTGTTTGGTCTTTGCTCCACTTGTCCGGCAGCCGCTTCGCCAGACAGGCGTCGAGGAACGGGATCGCGAAATAGCGGCTGTCGCCGCATTCGTGGCCGGTCCGCGGGTCAGGCGCGAAGCCGGCCGGTGCGCCCTGATTTCGGTAAACCCGGTAGGTGGTCTGCAGGAGTTGGGTCAATCCCTTCTCCTTGACGCCGGTGCTGCACATCCGGGGAATGCCGTAACTGGAGGCCGGAATTTCGAACGGCGGGTACATGGCGGGCCGGTTGGTCCACACAAACCCGCAACCGGAACGGTAGTAAACCGCCACGACGCGTTCGGGATGAAGTGTGCTCATGACATCCGCCCACCCGGCACCGGCCGAATGGCCCCACACGGCCCAGGGAACGGTCGCCAACTCCGGATGACCGCTCTTAGTCGCGAATTCGTCCAGGGCCTTCAAGAAGGCTTTGTCCGAACCCAGGCGCGGGTCAAACCAGTAGTCCGAGCCTGCGGGTCCGAGGTCTCCATCGTTTAGCACGTGGTAGGCGGGACCGAGCAACACACAATCCCACTTCTTCGCCAAAGCCTGCCAATGCAAGTCGTAGGCGGCAGTGGAGCCCTCTTTGGACGCCGTCATCCCCGCGCCGTGCTGATGGACGATGATGCCGCGGCAGGTCTTCACGCCGTCAGGTATCCAGAGCGTGTAGGTGACGGCGATTCTCAATTCGCCCTCGACGGTCGATGCCGGATAATCGACCTTCAGATATCGTCCGGCTCCCCGCAGCATCCCGGTGCAACCAAGGACGGCGGCAATGAACAAGGTGAGCGCCTTGCGACCGGGAGCCGGGCCGGCGCATGCCATCGCCCGGAGAGGCCTTCTGCCTGAGGCAAGGAATCCATTGGGATAGTCGGCCGGATGCTTCCCGAGATGGGGTGTGTGGCTGGTAGTCCAGTCGTTTTTCAAAGCAGAGTTTTCTTCACGGCGGGCATGGGCTCCATGCCGCAACGCGCCAGCGGTTGTCACACTGCGAAAGAGGTCACCTCTCTTCATAGGGGGCGCTCGGAGAGCGTGCGGTTCATTGGTTCAGTCTCGTCAGGGTTCTGGCCCTTTTGATTCTGTCGTTGTGTTCACGTTTACCCCGCGGCGCTGCGCTCGATGCCAAAGCCACGGCGGATGGTGGCGGTGTCTGCCAAGTAGTGTATTGGGTTCCCTCACCAGAGCCATCCCCAAATGTGGGGAGGCCGTCGGGCAGTCCCCGGGATTGCCAAAACCAGGATCGCACCTGAACGTGGCCGGTCTCGCCAGTGTTTCAAACATCACTGTGGGCGTGGTCATAGATTCATTACGTTCCAGACTGCCACTCAAAATCAAGCAATAGCGGGGGACAGACGTGCGGCCTTTAGCTGAAAACTAATTTAGTGGTTCACACCCCCCCGCCTCCCATTGGGTCTCGGCAGCTAGCTCCCGGGTCATTAGCCAATCAGCCAATTGGATGCGATGCCGCTCGCGCTCCAGCAGCGAGGGAGTGCTGCCCGGCGGAATCCTGCCCGCGCGAGATTTCGCTCATAAAGAATGTCTCTGGTAAACAACCAAGGGCTTACCAGAGCCGCACGCGATAAAATCGCGGTGAGTTGGTGGCAGCCGAGTCCATCAGTGTTTGCAAACCGCCATTGCCTCGCACCATGGTGGTTGAAGTCCAGGTCGTGGCCTTTAACGAGGTCGTATATTCCAGCACGTAGTTTTTCCCCGGATAAGTCGATAGGACCAGGCTGAACTGGTTGCCGGCATGGCATGCGCGCATGAGTTTGGGCTGGCATAGGCCAACCAGGAAAACGCTGTGCGCTTCGCCGGCAGCCATGGCCGCGATATTGAAGAGGTTGGTCGGGTAATTGCATTGCCCATCCCAGTTGTTGCCCCAGGCGGCCACCGACGCGTCGGCTTTGATGGCCAGGCTGTGTTTGCCGCCGCCCACCACGGCCACGGCATTGGTCAGGTTTGCCGGCGCCTGGCATTGGCCTTCGGAATTGTCGCCCCAGGCCACCACGGTCCCGTTGCTTCGGACGGCCAGGCTGTGGTATTCGCCCGCCCCGATAGCCTGCACGCCGTTGAGATTCGGCGGCACCATCGATTCCCCGGCGAAGTTGCCGTTGGCATCAGAGTTATCGCCCCAGGCCACGACCGTGCCATCCGCCCGCAGTGCCAGGCTGTGGTTGCCACTGGCGGCAATCGCCACGACATTTTTGAGCCCGACCGGCACCGCGGTTTGCCCATAGTTGTTGTCCCCCCAGGCCCCGACCGTGCCGTCCTCCTGCAGTGCTAGGCTGTGCCAGAAGCCCCCCGCCACGGCCACGACATTGGACAGGCCTGCCGGTGTGGCGCATTGATGATAATCGTTGGCACCCCAAGCCGCGACCGAACGATCGGCCCGCAGCGCCAGGCTGTGGTAGCCCCCGCCGGCAACCTGAACCACATCGGCTAGGCCTTTGGGAGGATTGCATTGTCCGTCGTAGTTTTCGCCCCACGCGAGAACGGTGCCATCCCCGAGCAGAACCAGAGTGTGGTACGCGCCGGCGGCAATGGCCACCGGATTGGTCGCGATAAGGCACGGTTCGGCCTGGCCCAGGGCATTATCGCCGCGCAGGATCAAGGGAATGACCGTCAGGGAAGCGTTGGCGCTGTTGGTGGCGCCATAAGGATTGGCAACCCGCACCGAATAAACGCCCGCATCGGTACCGTTCGGAGCAGGAAGGGTGAACCCATTCGAGGTGGCTCCGGGAATATCGTTGCCATTCCAGCGCCATTGATAAGCCAACCGGGGAGTGCCGCCTGCCAGCACTGAGAAGGTCACCGGGTTGCCGGCAGTGGTCAGTTGGCTTACCGGGTCGGTGATAATAAACGGTAAGGTAGGGCCGGTCTTATAACTGACCTGATCAACGAAGCCGGCATCCAGCCCGGCGCTTTGCGAGACGTCCTTGGTGTACGCCCACACCAGCGTCTGGGGACCGCCGGGCAAAAGCAAGCTGACCTGTTTCCACCCCGTCTCACCCGAAATTTCGGCGGTCAGGTTGGTGGTCCCACCGCCGTAGCTCAAAAAGCTCAGCCGATCCGCGTTGGTTTGGGAGGAGACTTTCCACCAAAAGGAGAGTGTGCCCGGACCGTTGGTCGTGGTGGTCAGGCTCGTTTGCTGGCCGTCTCCGATGAAATAGCTGCGGCCGGAAGCGACGCCGTCGTGGGAAACGTTCGCCTGTCCGAACCACGGACGGCCGCTGTCCGTGGCCCAGGCGAGATTGCTGTTGTTGAGCGCCATAGGCAACGTCAACGTCGGGAAGACATGGATCAACACCGACCTCGACAGGTACCCGACGCCCTTGTCGTCCACCGCGCGCAGCGTGAACGCGTAATCTCCTCCCGGCGTGCCGGCGGGCACGGTGACTGCCAGATTGAAGTCCCGCGTGTCCCCGGAGCACGTCTGGCCATAGGCACTCGGAACGGTGGCCAGCCAGGAACTGAAAGCCGTTGGTTCCGCCACCACTTGCAGGCTGCTTACGCAAGTAATCGTCAGGCTGTTGGTGATCTCGTGCATGAGATCGTTGATCAGGGTGCTGTTGGTGCTCTGGAACGCCTTGCCTCCGGTTCTTCCGGTCCAGTTGGTCCAATAATTAAAATAATAGTCGGTGAAAGCACCGCTGCTCACGCGAGCCGCGAGCAGGACCACATGGTTCGAGGCCATTGCGGCCAGCACCGTTTGTAGGTCCAGGTCGTCGCTGGTTCCCAGGACGCCGTCGCGACCCGGATCTCCGCCGGTGGTAAAGACATTCGTGCCGGTGCCGGCAATTCCCTCGTTCAGATTGCAGTCATGCGGCACTGCATCCCCGAAATTGACCACGACCTTTTTCGCCCCCGTCCGCCACATCACGTTGGGGTCGGTGTAGCTCTCATAAAGGGCGCGCGTGTAGGCCTCGGGAAAGTCAGACCCGCCTCCGAGGCTCAAACGATTAATCGCCCCGGAAACCGCGGTTGTGTTGGACGTCATCCCCTGGCTCAACAGGTAGGGGTAATCCCCGGGCTCGCCGTACGGGATCAGGCCGAAACCATCAACATAGTTCGAATAACCACAGGAGCCGTACACGCCGGGGTAATCCATGAACGACGCCACCCCGTAATGAAAATCCACCCCCGTGGCCTCCAGCGAATCCATGAGGCTAACCGCGTTCGCCTTCGCCGTATTGATTACGCCATACATGCTCGAGGTGCAGTCAAATGAAAACAAAACGTCCGCCGTCGGTGGAAGCGCCGCCAGTGTCACGCTCACGCTGGCGTTGGCTGATTGGCCGGGGTAAAGCGTCGCTTCGATATCGGCAGCCATCAAATGGCCCCCGGCCAGGACGGCGCCCCCAACCCCAAGGCCCACGACGAGGCTGGCCGAGCCAAGAAGGTTGACGACGAGTTTGCGGATCGCCCTTGGCGAGCCGTTGTGGGAAAGTTGGGCCTTTAGCATAATAGTTGCCTTCCGAACGCACCTGGGAGAGCCACCCTCTCCGCCTGCGTGCCACTATTTAAGCCCCCGATACCGTCAAGAGACAAGTACTATTTTTCATGCAAAATATGCGTACGTGTCAGTAATACTTATCTTAAGTATAAGTGTCGAATCGCTTGTTCTCCCTCCCTTGGAAATTCAAACGCGACCCTCAAGCCCGCGCCCAACATTTCCGCTCCCGGATGCTTCCGATAAACAGTCGAGAAGGCTTCGACCACTGCTCTTACTACTTAGCATCGGCAAAAGCCCTCCGTTCCCTCCGTTTTCTCCTGTTCTTCCTGAATTTCCGCCCCAGCAGTTAAGGGATTTCCCGCATCCGGTAGACGCGGAAGTTGATCCCCGGCGCGGCATTGGTCACATCCAGCGAAAAGATGCTATTGGTCGCCAGCGGAGTCCAGTTGCTCAGATCGGAGGAATAGTCAATCACATACGTCGCGCCGAAGGTCGCGCTGGCGTGGAATTTGAACGCATTGCCCGTAAGCATCTGCGGCTTGGAGAGCTGCATCACCGGCGGCGGTGTGAAATCAATCTGATCGTTCCAGCGGGCGATGTAACCCGAATCGCTCAAGCCGGCGGTTTCGAAGATGCCGCCCACAAACAGATCGTTGCCCCACGCTGCCAGCGCGCTGACCCGCGGGCTGCTCTCGTCGTTGCCGGCGCCGCTGCCGAGGGCTTGCCATTGGGCGCCGTCCCACCGGGCGATCGCGCGGGTAATCACGCTGCCGCCGGCGTTGGTAATCGTCCCGCCGGCATAGAGATACCCGCCGATCTTGGCCAGCGCCCGCACCGACGCCGTGCCATTGGCAAACATTCCCTGGCCCAGCGTGGACCAGGTCGCTCCATCCCACTGGGCGATGCCCCGCGCCGTAGCGCCGCCCGCCGTCGTGAAGGTGCCCCCGACATACAGCACCGAGCCGTCGAACAGCAGCGCACTGACGCTATTGTTGAGGCCATTGCCTGTCCCGGTGCCAAGTGAATACCAGAAGCTGCCATCCCAGGCCGCAATGCGGTTGGCCGTCACCCCGTCCATGTTGGTAAACGAACCCGCCGCGTAAACCAGTCCGTTGCCGGCCACGCAGATCGCGCTGACCGTCCCGTTGCCATTGACCCCTGAGTTCAGCGGCAGCCACCCGTTAACCGCGTCCCAGCTCGCAATGTGGTTGACCGTGTAGTACCCACCCGGAGCATAATACGCGTTGGTAAACGCGCCCCCGACATACACCTCAGTGTCGCTGGCGTCGATCGCGAAGACCGATGCATCGACACCATAACCCAGCGGCGACCAGTTCGCGCCATCCCACACCGCGACGTCGTCCACCGTCTGCCCTCCCGCAATCGCAAAATCTCCACCGACATACACCCCGTCGGACCGCGCTTTGATCGCGCGCACCGCCGGAGTGAACCCGGCAAACGAACCGCTCACGCCGTCACCCAGCGCGTTCCAGTTGGTCCCATCCCAGCGCGCGATGCGCGAGGCCACCGTCGTGCCGGCCGCGGCAAAGAAGCCCCCCATATACAGCCCGTCGCTCCCCAGCCCGAGCGCCTGCACAAAAAAATGCGTGCCCTGCGCCGGCTTGCCCGTAATCCCATACCAGTTCGTGCCATCGAAACGCACGATATGGTCCCCGATGGTATTGCTGGCCAGGTTGAACGTGCCCGCAAAATAAATCGAGCCGGAGTTGGAAACCGCCCGGATGCCCGAGCCGTTGATTCCGCCCAGGTTGTACCACGCGTTGCCGTCCCACTTGGCCACTTGCGCCGCCGCGATGCCACCGGCATTGGTAAAGTTGCCGCTGGCATATAGGTCCGAACCGAGGAACGCCAGCGCGTCCACCGGTGTGCTGCCCGATGGGCCCTTAAGACCCGCCCCCAGCGCGGACCACGTGGTGCCATTCCATTTGGCAATGTTCAGCGCTGCAACGCCGCCCGCGCTCGCGAATTTTCCGCCGGCGTACAGGTCGGTGCCCAGGAACTGGAACGATGAGACAGCGTCTCCCACCGCGCCGCCAACGCCGCCACCGATTTGGGACCACGAGGCCCCATTCCAAACCGCCAGATTCGTGGCGGCCGTAGTCCCGGCGTTGGTAAACGAGCCGCCTATATAAATCTGGCCATTACGCAAGGCGATGGCCCCGACGACTGAGTTCAGGGCGTTGTAATAGCCGATGCCGCCCCCAATCGACGACCAGTTCGTGCCATTCCATTTGGCGAAGTTCGTGTTGAACACGCCGCCCACATTGGTGAAGCTGCCTCCGACATACAGGTTTGTCCCGTCGGTCGTCAGGCATAACACCGCCCCTTTGAATCCGCCCACCCCGGACCAGTTGGCGCCGTCCCATTTGGCCAGCCCAACCGCCGGCACCCCGGCCACCCCAAGGAAAACGCCGCCGACATACACGTTGCCATTCAGAAACGCGTAGTCCTCCACCACGGTAGTGCCTCCGTTGACTTGGCCCAGAATGCTCCAGTTGGTGCCGTCGAAAACGCTGATGAAAGCATTCGTATCGACCAGCCCGGCGTTCAGGTTGTAGCCGCCGGTGTAGAGCAAGTTGCCATTGAACCGCAGCGAAAAGTTTCGAGACGCGGTGCCGGGCATGTTGAATTGCCGGTCCCAATGCCCGTCGCCCGGAACGCCCCGGGCACCAAGGCCCAGCCCAAAGCTCAAACCAAAAACCAGCAGCGCTTTGGCGGAAGCGAAAAGGGATTGAACGACTGCCAACTTGGACCAGAAGAAGCGGTGATGGTGACCCATGACCTGTAAGTTAAATCACAGACTACGCCCAATGTCAATCTTCAATTCAACTCGATCGCGACCAAACTCTACCAAAATTTAACAAGTGCCTTCGCCTCGGGTCTTCTTTGCCGCGCTCCTTTATCATTCCACTAGGTTACTTCGTGCATTAACAAAACCTAATTCGTTCGCACCCCCTTAAAAAGTAGCCTTCAACCTCGCGACTGGCACTGTACCCGCTGTCTCATTCTTTGGTCGCTTATGCGTACCAGTGCCGACATAGTCAAATCTCGGCTGCGATTCCCATCCCTGGGAAACAGCCGGCCCGCTTACTGCCGTCAGGCCTGTCCGTGCTTCGTCGCACAACCCGTTCCCGTTCTTTCACCGTTTCACCGTTTCAGCGTTTAAATCTATGACTACTCCTCCACCTCAACTCCTCGCGAACCCCCAGGCTCTCCTGAACCTCAAACGCGCTCTCCTCATTGAATTCCTTCAGTGCTTTAAGGACCTGCTGGACGCTAAATATCTTCCCCTCCTCAGCGCGGACCTCCCGCCCGCCGATTTCTCCGTCCTATTGTCAGGCCTCTTGGCCTCCCCCGAAATGCTCCCCGCACCGATGCGCGAAGCCCTCGCCGCCATCCACGACCTCGCTGCCCCGGAAAATCGCGCCCGCCTTGAGTTCACCCGCTTACACGCACCCATCGCTCTCGGCATCGACCCCCAGGCCGCTCCCTTCCAGCAGGCCCTCCACCTCTGGCTCAACAAACCTTTCCAATTGCCACCGCCAGCCGGCGCGCCGCCGGCTTGTCCTCCCTCGGACGACAGGGCAGGGGAGAGCACGCCATTGCCCGTTGAGCCACCCAATGGCAACGGGCAGACCACCACTCTGCATTCCCGACTCCCCACTCTGCACTCAGATGCCGCCCCGCCTTCCCTCGACCTCCGTCTCCGCGTCCTTTTCTTTGAACTCGAACCCCGTCTCTTCAACGAGTTCATTCGCTGTTTCCAACTCGATTTGTACGAGCGATACCCGGACCTTCCTCGGCCTTGCCTCGGAAATGAGGCTTTCACCGACGCTGTCTCCCCGTTGATTACCGATCCCGCTTGCCTCCTGCCTCGCATGCACGCTGCCCTCCTCGCCATCCAGGAACTCGCCGCCCCCCAAAATCGCCAGCTTCTCCTCGGCCTCCTGGCCCAAAACTCCATTCCTGTCCCTCCAGAAACCCTGCCCGAACACCTCGCCCTCGAGTACTGGCTCCGCTGCCCATTTTCCTTCGGCCAGCTCGACCGCCTCCGCGCCCAGCTCCCCGCCGAATTCCTCAACCTGTCACCCGCCAGCCCCAACGGCCAGAACGGAGAATCCACTCCCCACTCTGCACTCTGCAATTTGCACTCAAATGCCCCCGGCGACCTCGCCGCTATCGCCCGGTTCCCCCGTAATAAAATCAGCCGCCTCCCGGCTGACGTCCGCGAGTCCATCAACCAGATGCTCCGCCAGCGCATCCCCTATCCTCAAATCATCGAAAAACTCGGCGACCACGGCCAAGACTTGAACAAAAACAATCTCTCCCGCTGGAAGAAAACCGGCTACCTTGTCTGGCTCGCCGAACAACAACGCCGCGAAGACGCCCACGCCCAGCTCCAGCTCCTCTTCGACCTCCTCCGCGAAAAAGACAATGGCAAAATCCACGAAGCCACCCAGCAAATGGCCGCCTTGCGCATCAGCCAAGTCCTCGCCGCCTTCGACCCTGCCACTCTCAGCCAGGCCTTCCAGCAAAACCCTCAGGCCTTCGTCCGCCTTATCCAAACCCTCCCCAGCCTCAGCCGCGGCGGCATGGACTGCGAACGCCTTCTCGTCGAATTCGCCGAGCGCAAAGCCTCCTTGGAAAAAGAAGAGAACCCCAAAAAACGCGGCATTTCCCGGCGCACACAAAAGTACATGGAGCAGAAACTTAACCTCATGTGAACCTCGCTCTCCCAATCCCGCGAAATCTCACGAAATACCACGAAAGTAACGCGAAATACCACGAAGGCCTCACAAAATACCGCGAAATCTCATTAAATACCGCTAAATACCGCTATGTACCGTTAGAAACCACCCCTCAGAACCAGTCAGGTCCGCCCGCGAAATTCGTCCATCAATCGCAGGATGCCTTCCCGCAGCTCGAACAATTCCTTGCGCGCCTCCGCCACCATCGTCTCCGGCAGAAGTTGCTTCGGCACCACCCCTTCCAATCCGGCCTGAGATTTGTGCAGATGATCGAGCGCGCGTTTCAAATACGCGACCGTGAATGCGGCGTCGGGAAAATCTGCCCCGCGGGCGATGCTGTTCAACGCTCCGGCCAGCTTGGCGCCCGTCGTTTGGAATTCGAAAATGAACTGTTCCAAATCCTGGTCGGCGGATTTATCCAGCCCCAATGCGTCCGCTTGATGCCAGAACCTCATCGCGCTCTCGAAGCACCGATGTTGCAGCGGATGGCGCAGCTCGCCGCTCTCCGTGCGAATCCAATCGATGCCTTCGCGGTGCGGGTCGGGCTCGGGCGGCGGCTCGTTTGCGGCCGCTTCGCAGATCGCATTCATCTCCTCGACGGAGATCCGGTCATCCCCGTAATCGTCGTCGTCCTCGGCGCGGTTCCAGCCCATCTCCTGCGCGATCTTCTCCTCCGCTTCGTCGGAATCGCCGTATTTATCCAGAAGCTCCATGTACTTGTCTGTGCGCGCGTCGCACTCCTTCGCGAACTTCTCGTAATCGTGCTCATCCCATTTTTCCTCCGGGTCCTTCTGCCCGCGCTGATGCTGCTCGATCGCGTCGGTGAGCTTGCCCATGAAATCATCCATGCCCGCGGCCGCTTGTTTGGCCCGCTCCGCGTCTTCCTCCGGTGTCATCCGCCATTCGGGCGCCGAGATCGTCAGCTCATAATCCGCGCTCTCGATCACCACGCGCCCATTCGCCTCGCTGAACCATTCCAGGTAAAGACTGTTGGCCATGTGCTCCGGCGGTTTCTCCTTTCGGTGCATCATGTCGAGCGCCTCTGGCAGCGGAATGTCAAAGACGCGCACCTTTCGCGACGCCGTCAGGTCCCCAATGCTGCCCCGCTGCAGCGGAGCGAGCGATTCGAGATGCGGATGCGGGATTCGTTTCTGCGGATTGTTAAACGTCAGCAGGCAGCCGGCCAGGTCAGGCCATGCGTTGCCCTTCAGTTCGAGCACCACGGCCTCAGCGCTGCCTTCGACCCAGATTTTGCCCCGCACAATTCCCTTCGCGCGGTTATCGATCTCGCCGCGCACCACGCTTTCATGAATGCGAAACGCCATGCGGAGATATAATGCACAGACCGGGCCCCGGAGACAACATTTTGGTAACGAGGTTTTTCAATCTCCAGCCTCTTCGGCGGTGATGTGCGGATCGACTGGAGTTTCGCTCACTTCAACCGCGTCGTGTGGTCCTGCAGCCAGGCCACGTCCGCATTGCCGGGAGTTTGCGAAAAAATGCTGAAGAGCGGATTGGCGCCGATCGTCAGCGGCGGCGTCGTGCGCGAGTCGAGCCATCGTTTGAGTTCCGAATGGCCGTCCGCAAAGGAAAAGCCGCACGCGAAATGGTGGTACATGCCGGGATAGTCGCCGTCGAACCCGTACTGCGTCGGATCGGTGGGCGAGTACCCCGCCATGTAGGTCATAAAATTCCCCCAGTTCACACTGTCCTCGCGCATGTCCAGAAAGACAAAGATTTTCGACGGCGGGTCGATCTCCGAAAGCTTGGCATAAACGTGGAAGGGGTCTGCCCAGGGCCAGCCACCGTCCGTCCCATCGAACCCGCCCACATAGAGATTCATCGACATCGAGCGGATGCGCGGTTTGGGCTCCCCGTTCACGGTCAGGAACGACCTGTCGGCAGGGCATTTGTAGATGGCGGCGTTTTGCGACGTGTACGGCCAGAGCGGGCGTTGGGCCATGTCGTAGTTCACATCCCAGTTGCCCTGGTTGTTCGGATCGAAATCCATGTGCGTCAACGTCCACGCATACTTGTCCAGCACGACGTGCTGAGGAAAGCCCCAGTCATCCGGGTAATCGCTGGCATAGACCAGCACGTCGCTGTTGTCGTCGGCGTACATGCGCCAGGCCAGGGCCAGTTGCCGATGATTGCTCATGCACTGCAGGCCTTGGGCCTTGAGCTTCCCCTTGTTCAGCGAGGGCAGCAGCAGCGCCGCCAGAATCCCTATGATCGCGATGACCACCAGCAATTCGATGAGTGTAAAGGCCCGCTCCGGGCAGCGGGTACCCTGACGATTATCTCTTGGCCTGCGTTTCATTTCGCCACCGCGCGCTCTTCCAGCGCCACCGCTGCTCTTCCCAAGGCTTGTCCAGGCTCGGAATTCCCCTCGGGAGACATAGATACAGCTAAGCGAGCCGCACCCTCCTGTCAATCCATTTCATCTCCCTTCCATTTGACACCCAGCCGAAACGGAGCCAATCATGTCGCTCAGATGAATTCTAAATTATCCGAAGAGGAAGCCGTTCGGGAAATCGTGCGGACGGGTTACCGCCAAATCGCTCAAACCGGCAGCCTGCGCCGGCAAACCGGTAGTTGTTGTGGCGGCTCCTCGTGCGCCGATTCGGAAAAGTTGGCGGCCTCCATCGGCTATTCGCCCGCCGAACTGGCGGCGCTGCCCGAGGGCGCGAACATGGGTTTGTCCTGCGGCAACCCGAATGCCCTGGCCGCGCTCAAACCCGGCGAAGTCGTGCTCGACCTCGGCAGCGGCGGCGGGTTCGACGTGTTCATCGCTGGGCGCAAGGTCGGGAAAGGCGGGCTGGCCATCGGCATCGATATGACGCCTGAGATGCTGGCCAAGGCGCGCAAGAACATCGAAAGCTATCGGCGGAGCAGCGGGTTGGACAACGTTGAGTTCCGCCTGGGTGAAATTGAGCACTTGCCGGTGGCGGATGGGAGCGTGGATGCGGTGATTTCGAATTGTGTGATCAATTTGTCGCCCGACAAAGCGCAGGTGTGGCGGGACATGGCGCGGGTGCTGAAACCGGGCGGTCGTGTGGCGGTTTCGGACCTGGCGCTGCTCAAGCCGTTGCCGGCAGTCATCGCGGAGATGGTGGAAGCGCTGGTGGGGTGTGTTGCCGGAGCGGTGCTGGTCTCGGAAACCAGGCGGATGGCGGAAGCGGCCGGCCTGGTGGACATCACGCTGAAGCCAAAATCTACTTATGTCGATGGAATGATGGATTGGCAGGACCCGCTCTATCAGAAGCTGGTCGCCAACCTTCCCCCGGGGACCAAACCGGGCGATTACATCACCAGCCTTGAAATCACCGCACGCAAACGGGGATGACGGGTCGTTGGGTGAAGGAGTGATGGAGTAGAGGAGTGCTCCTGTGTCGACGAAACTCCTGCGCGAGGTCTCGTCACGATGGCTACATAGTGTATAATATGCCATCACCTTGAATGTGTTGCACGCCATGAACTTGCTTCGCCCCCTTTTCAGCGTTTCAGCATTTCAGCATTTCGGTTTTCAGCGTTTGCTGTTGTGCGTCCTCCTCGCCGGGTCGCACGCTCTGCACGCTCAGACTGCCAGCACCACCTGGAGTGTCGGCGTTTTGGACCGAATCCTGGCGGCGGTCCCGCCCGGCCAAAACCTGGCGCAGGTCGGCGATATGCAGATTCGCGTGTCGAACCTGCGAACGTGGCGCAACCAGTTGACCGCCCAGCCCACCCCCCAGGCCGCCTTTGACGGCACGGCTCCACTGTGGACCGCTGGAAATGTGTATTACACCTTCGACGGGTCGGTGTCGGCCGCGCACCAGAAGGCGTTCCTGGACGGTGCCAACGAATGGGCCACCTTCGCCAATCTACACCTGGTTCCCCGCACCTCACAGTCCAACTACGTCACCATTCAGGAAATTGCCTTCCTCGAGGGCGGGCAGTCAGCCGTCGGCATGGTGGGCGGCCAGCAGTTCCTTTCGATCGGCCCGACCTCGTGGAACCGCCCGACGGTTTGCCATGAGTTCGGGCACACGCTCGGGCTGGTGCACGAACATCAGCGCTCGGACCGCGATTCGTTTGTGGTCATTCTCACCAACAACATCGCGCCGGGGGAGGAAGGCAATTTCGTGCTGCTGCCCAACTCGCGCAACCAGGGGCCTTACGACTTCCTGTGCGTCATGCATTACTCGCGCAACTCCCTATCGGCGACCAATACGCTCGACACGGTTGAGCCGCTGCCGGCCTACAGCCAGTTCCTCGACGTCATGGGGCAGCAGTTTGACCCGGTCCTCAGCGCCGAGGACCGCGCGGGCATGGCGACAAATTACGGCGTGGGACTGCCCGTCACCGGCGTCGTCACCAATACGCAGGACAGCGGCCCCGGCAGCCTCCGCGCCGCACTCTATTTTGCCTTCGACCATCCGGGCGCCACCGTGACTTTCAACATTCCCACCAATGACCCCGGTTTCAGCAACCAGGTCTTCACCATCCAACCCACCGACCGTTTCCCCAGCCTTGTCCGGGCGACCACGCTCAACGGCACCACCCAAACCAATCTCAACCCCAACGGCCCCGCCATTCAGCTCAACGGCGCGCTGGCCCAGCCCCCGAGCGTCTTTCCCAATGGCCTGCGCCTCGGTGGCACCAACTGCTCCGTCCGCGGCCTGATCCTCAATGGCTTCCCGCTTTCCGGCATCCTGATTGACGGCACCAACGCCACGGGCAACACTGTCAGCGGCTGTTATCTCGGCGTGGATGCCTCGGGAACAGTCGCAGTGACCAACCGGTTTCCACCAATCACCATCGACAACGGCGCCAGCCGCAATACCGTCGGCGGCACCAACGCCTCCGCGCGCAACATTATTTCGGGCAGCGCTTTCCAGGGCCTGGTCATTCGCGACCCGGGCACTCGCGCCAACGTCGTCGAGGGTAATTATATCGGGTTGAATGCGAGTGGCACCGCGGCGCTGTCGAACACGTGGTCCGGCGTGGCCATTTTCAATGGCGCCCAATCCAACCTTATCGGCGGAACGCTACCGGGCACGCGAAACATCATTTCAGGCAACGGACTCCAGGGGATCGTCATTGCCGACACCAACAGCGACGGCAACGTCATTCAAAACAACTACATCGGCCTCAATCCGGCTGGAACGGCGGCCATTACCAACGGCGGAACCGGCATCGATATTTACAACGGCCCGCATGGGACGTTGATCGGCGGAACCGGCGCCGGCGCCGGCAATGTCATCTCGGGAAACCAGAACCCCGGGATTTATATCCACGCGCCGGGCACGCTCGGAACCATCATCCAGGGAAACCTCATCGGCTTGAGCGCGGCGGGCACGAACGCGATTCCGAACAGCGCCGCCGGGGTCCAGATTTCCGAGGGCGCGGTGTCCAACCTCGTCGGCGGAACGCTGCCGCGCACGGGCAACGTGATTGCCGGCAACGGCTTGCAGGGGCTCTTGCTCGGCAGCAGCGGCAATGTCGTCCAGGGCAACTACGTCGGCGTCAACGCCGCCGGCACCCTCGCCATTTCCAACGGCTGGTCCGGGGTGGATCTCGCCGCGGGCGCGCAGGCCAACCTCATCGGCGGCACTGTCCCGGGCACCGGTAATCTCATCTCCGGCAACGGCCTCCAGGGTGTCCTGCTCCAGGACCCCGGCACCCGCGGCAATATCGTTCAGGGCAATTATATTGGCGTAAACTTTGGCGGCACCAGCGCCATTCCCAACGGCTGGTCCGGGGTGGACATTTATAACGGCCCCCAAGGAAATCTGATCGGCGGCACAACCGCCGCCGCGGCCAACCTCATTTCCGGCAACGGAAACTATGGCGTCGTGCTCTCCGTTCCCGGCACCGCAGGCAATTTGGTCCAGGGCAATTACATCGGCTTGAACGCGAGTGGCAACGCCGCCCTGCCCAATGCCTTTGCCGGCGTTGGCCTCTTCAACGGCGCCCAATCCAATCTCATCGGCGGAATCCTGCCGGGCACGCGCAACCTCATCTCCGGTAACACCGGCCAGGGTGTCGCCATTGGCGACCCAACCACCACTGACAATCTCATCCAGGGCAACTATATCGGCCTGGACGTTTCCGGGACGGCCGCCGTTCCCAACCACGGATATGCCGGCGTCGATATTTTCAATTCGGCGCAGGGCAACGTTATCGGGGGCGGAATCGGCGCGCGCAATATTGTCTCCGGTAATAGCGGCAACGGCATTTCACTCAGCGGGAACGCAGCCGCCCATATCATCCAGGGCAACACTATTGGCTTGAACGCTTCCAGTACCGCGGCGCTCGGCAACGGCTCGGCGGGCATTACTCTGTTTGGCGGCGCCGTCTCCAACCAAATCGGCGGCACCGGCCTGGGCGCGGCCAATTTCATTGCCAACAGCGTCTCCGACGGCGTGCGGATGTTCGCTGCCACCACCACCAATAACACCGTGCGCGGCAATGCCATCTTCGCGAACGGCGGCGCCGGCATCGCCCTCAATACAAGCGCCAACAATTTCCTCCTGCCGCCCAGCCTGACCTCCGCGTTCCTGGTAACCAACACTGCCGTGTCAGGCCGCTTGACCAATTCGCCGAGCACCACCTTTCACCTGGATTTTTACGCCAATCCACCGCCCTTAAGCGCCGCCCAGGCGCGCACCTGGCTTGGCGCGCGCGACGTCGCGACCAGCGCCGGGGGCACCGCGACTTTCTCCGCGAGCCTCGGCGCTGTTGTGCCCGCCGGCCAAATCATCACCGCCACCGCCACCGACCCGGCTGGCAACACCTCGCCGCTCTCCGCCGGGGTCGCCGTCGCTGCCACCGACAGCGTCGGCGACGGCATCCCCAACGCGTGGCGCGCCATCTATTTCGGCGGCAGCGGTAACACCACCAACAGTCAGTCTTGCGCCTCCTGCGACCCGGACCACGACGGCATGAGCAATCTGCAGGAATTCCTTTCCGGGACCAACCCGACCAACGCCGCCAGCGCCTTGCGCATCACCGCCATCAACCGGGCCGGAGCGGACATGACCGTGAGCTTCAACTCCGTGACCGGCATCGTGTATCGAATCGAAACCAGGACTGACCTTGGTTTGGGAGTGTGGTCCGTGTTGGCGGATGAAATATTGGGCACCGGCGCTGTGCTGCCAATCACCCAGCCCGGCGCCGCCGCTCTCCCCCGCCAATTTTATCGCGTTGGCGCCGAACCGTGAGCGCCTCGGCCTCAAAACATGTTGGCCCAGCGGCGACACGGACCGCCAGTTCGCTGCCTCGATCTCCAGCAATCCGTCCAGGCCACTTTGCCTCAATGCCTCCGCTGGTCACTATGAAGAATTCACGTTTTACGTTTTACGTTTCACGTTAGGATTTGTTGGCGTTCTTCAAGAAGGGAGAAAACAAATCAATCGGCACCGGCAGGAACGTCGTGGTGTTGTGTTCGCTGGATATCTCGCGCATGGTCTGGAGGAAGCGCAATTGAAGCGCAATCGGCTCTTTGCTGATCATGGCGGCCGCCTGGACCATTTTCTCGGCGGCCTGGAATTCGCCTTCGGCATTGACGATCTTCGCCCGCCGTTCCCGCTCGGCCTCTGCCTGCTTGGCCATCGCGCGCTTCATGCTGTCCGGCAGCGCCACGTCCTTCACCTCGACGGCGGTGACTTTGACGCCCCACGGCTCGGTTTGGCGGTCGATGATTTCCTGCAATTTTTGGTTGATCTGGTCCCGCTGCGACAGCAGGTCGTCCAACGGCGCCTGGCCCAGAACGCTCCGCAACGTCGTCTGCGCTATCAACGAGGTCGCCTTCCAAAAATTCTCCACCTTCACTACCGCCGCAATCGGATCAATCACCCGGAAATACACCACCGCATCCACCGTCGCCGGCACGTTGTCGCGAGTCATAATTTCCTGCTTGGATACGTCGATGGTGACGACGCGCAGGTCCATCTTCACGAGCTTATCCACGACGGGGATGAGCAGGATCAGCCCTGGCCCTTTGGCCCCCAACAGTTTGCCCAGCCGGAAAATGACACCGCGCTCGTATTCCCGCAGGATGCGAATCGCGGTCGGCAAAATGAATGCGGCGACGACGAAGAGGACGACCAGGACGGGGATGATTTTGGCCAGGATGCTGAATTGTTCCATAATTCCTTTCTAGTTCGTTTACTCTGCTACATGGCCGCAACGTCGTACGGCCACACCGTTCCCACGCGGCGGCTTGGCCCCATGTAACGTTGTAACCATGTAACCTTGTAACAAAGTCATGTTAGGGGTTATCGGTTTATCTCTTGGGTTTCACCTTCAAAGTGAGGCCGTCGATGGCGGCAATCTCCACGACCTGGCCGGGCTCGATCGGCACGTCGCTGATGGCGTTCCAGTATTCGCCTTCAACGAAGACTTTGCCGCCGCTGGAATCGATCCGGGCTGCGGCTGGGGCGACTTTGCCCAACATCGTTTCCTTGCCGGCGCGGACCGGCAGCATCTGGGCACGCAGGCTCGCTCCAACGACAAAGAGGAAAAACAGCGCCAACAGGCCGGTGGCAGGGATGATATAGGCCAGGGAGAGATGGAACGCGGGCTCGGCCCGGCTGAAAAGCATCAGCGCACCCAGGAAAAAAGCCAGGATGCCACCAAAGGTCAGGACGCCATGAGACGGAGCGAAGAGGTCGGCGATGAAGAGCACCAGCGCCACGAACAGCAACGCCAGGCCGGCCACACTGATGGGCAGAATCGCCCCCAAATAAAGCGCCAGGATAAGCGCAATCGCACCTGCCACGCCCGGCAGAATCGCGCCAGGAGTGTTGAGTTCGGCGATGATGCCAAACGTCGCAATCAACATCAGGATCAGCATCACTTCAGGCCGGGCGAAAGCCTGAAAAAGCCTTTCGCGCAACGCCATGGGGATTTCGACAATGTTGGCGCCGGCAGTTTTGAGGGTCTTGCCATCGCGGTCGCGCCCATCGATTTGCTGGAGCAGGTCGGGCAGGTCTTTCGCAATCACGTCGATGACCCTCAGATCAAGCGCCTTCGTGGCGGTCACCGATTCACTCTGGAGGACCGCGGCCCGGGCCCACTCGACATTGCGCCCGCGCCTTTCCGCGATGGACTCGATGTAGCTGCTGGCGTAGCTCTCAAGTTTCTGCTTCATGACGCTGTTGGTGGATTCCTCGTTGCCGCCGCCTCCCATGCCGGCCGAAACGGGGTGGGCGGCTCCGATCGTGGTGTCGGGTGCCATGGCGGCGATGTCGGCGGCCATGGTGATGAAGCAGCCGGCGCTGGCGGCGTTGGCCCCGGCCGGGGCCACGTAAACGACGATTGGAACGGAGGAGGCGTAAAATTTCTGGACGATTTCTTTGGTGGAATCAAGCAGGCCGCCCGGCGTGTCGAGTTGGACGATCAGGCAGACGTCGCTGCGGGCACCCGCCACGTCGATGGCCCGGCTGATGTAGCCGGCGGTGGCGGGCCCGATGGCACCATTGATCTTGATCAGCCCGGCATCTGCCGCCGGCAAGCTGCAAACCGGCCCGCATGCCAGGGTGGTCATCAGAATGGCCAATCCGAGCCTCATATTATCCTCACTGGAAATCAGAATATCAAATACGCGGGCCAACGCAATAACGAATCGGCTGGCCCTGTTACCATCACCTCGTCACCCGTGGTGCTTTCGCTTGACGGACGTGACCTAACTCCAATACGTTCGGCCCGGATATCAAATCACACACGCTTTCATTTCAAATCAAGAATCAAAATTCAAAACTCGAAAATCCGCTATGCGCCAACCATCCCTTGACTTTCTTCGGACCCTCGTCAACACCCCCAGCCCCGTCGGCCATGAAAAGCGCGGTCAGCGAGTCTGGCTGGACTACGCCAAACAGTTTGCTGACGAGACTTTTTCCGATGCCTACGGCAACTGCGTCGCCGTGCTTAACAAAGGCGGCTCGCCCCGGTTGATGCTTGCCGGCCACGCCGACGAAATCGCCATGGCCGTCAACTATATCAGTGATGAGGGGTTCATTTATGTCCGCAAGATGGGTGGCGTCGATGCGGCGATTACCAAAGCCCAGCGCGTTGTCATCCACACTCGCAATGGCCCTGTCAAAGGTGTCGTCGGCAACGTCGCTCCACATCTCATGCGGGAGGAGAAAGAGCCCAAGCCGCCGAAGATCCACGACCTGTTCATCGACGTCGGCGTGAGCAGCCGCAAGGACGCCCAACAGCTTGTCCAGATCGGCGACCCAATCACCCTCGCGGACGAATTTGATTTGCTGCGCAACGACCTGGCCGTCGCCCGCGCCTTCGATAACCGTATCGGGACGTTCTCCGTCGCCGAAGCCCTGCGGCTGTTGAAAGAGTCCAAAGGCAAACTCCAGGCCGAGGTCTGCGCCGTCTCCAACGTCCAGGAGGAAGCCGGTCTGCTCGGCGCCCGCCAGATCGCCTACTCGCTCAAACCCGACGTGGCCCTGGTGGTGGATGTGACCCACGCAACCGATTATCCGACGGTCAACAAGTCGCAACATGGTGACATCAAGGTGGGTAAAGGCCCGGCGATCACCCATGGCGGCTGCAACCATTCGGAAGTCGTGGCGCGCCTGGAACAAATCGCCAAAGCCAAAAAAATTCCGCTCCAACACGAAGCAATGTCCTCGACCAGCGGCACCGATACCGATGTGATCTTTTGGACGCGCGGCGGGATCGCCAGCGCGTTAATCAGCCTCCCGAACCGTTACATGCATTCTCCCGTGGAAGTCGTCAGCCTGAATGACCTTGAGAAAATTCCCGAGTTGCTGGCCGGGTTTGCTGCGTCGCTTAAAGAAGGCGAAGAGTTTAAGGTGAAAATCTGAGAGCACGCTCCACAGGGAAGGGCGCATCACCCAATTGACTCAATCAACTCAGTTAACTCAGTTAACTTAGTTAACCCTTTTAACTTTGTTCCGCCCTGACATCCTCCGGCCTGACCTCGAGGCACTCATCCTGGTCTTCCCAAATCACGGCCGGATAGAACTCCAACAAGCAGGGGGCAAACTGGCTGCCGGCCTGGACTAGCAAGCGTTCAGCCTCGGCCGCGGCCTCATCGCAGGCATGGTCGTAGTCTTCAGTGCTCTGGCGCTGTTCCTCCTCCCAATGAGCTACTGCATGGACCGGACTGTACTGCGTGGCCCAGGCTTTCAGCTCTCCTTGCAGACCTGCCGGAATTTCTTCAAAGGGCACCAGCGTCTCGCTGCAATGCTGGCAAATCAACCCCGTCTCGTGCACGTCGCGCGTCAGCAGCGGCAGCATCGGTGCGCGGCAGCAAGGCGCTTCCGGATAAGCCGCCGGAGCGCTGGTCAGCCGTTGGAGCCAAATCTGCCGTTCATGTCCTAGTTGTGCTGCCAGTCGGTAGGCCCCAACCAACGGATGCGACAGCCGCCAGGCCTTCCCGGCAAACTGCCCCAGCGTCTGGGCCATCCATCGCGCCAGGGTCATATCGTCGAATTCGCGGAAGACCAGACTGTACTCTTTCCAGAGCAAATCCAGCGGTGACTCTGCATTCGTCGCCATGGCCGCAAGTGTTGCCCCACCCGCGGGGATTGTCGAGCGGAGACCACAAACTTAACGATAGACACCACCAGTCCGCGCGGTAATCTCAGTCTCGCAGAGCAGAATGAAGACCTGACACCTCGGTTATGAAATCAAAAAAACTTCTCTTCTTCTTGACCCTGGCCGCCGCGCCGTTGGCCCTTGCGGCTACCTTGCCGATGAAAGAGCCGCGCTTGACCGAGGAGCAGGCCCGCGAACAACTTGCCTCTTTCGCCAAAACCTGGCACACACGCGCCGAATGGGAAAACCGTGCCAAAAACATCCGCGAATCCATCCTCCGCGAAGCCAACCTCACGCCCTTGCCATCTCGCTGCGACCTGAACCCCATCATCTGGGGCAAGCGCACCTGCAAAGGCTACACCGTTGAGAATGTCGCCTTCGAAAGCTTGCCTGGCTTTTTCGTCACCGGCAATCTCTACCGGCCCGCTGAAGGCAAAGGACCGTTCGCCGGCGTCCTCTGTCCTCATGGCCATCTGGTCCGCAATCGCATGCTCCCCGCCACTCAAACCCGTTGCGCCGTGCTCGCCCGCATGGGCGCCGTGGTCTTTGCCTATGATATGGTCGGCTATGGTGACTCGACTCAAGTAAAACACGACGACCCCAACGTGCTCACCCTGCAGCTCTGGGACAGCATCCGCGCGCTGGATTTCCTTGCCTCGCTGCCAGGGGTCGATGCCAAACGCCTGGGGTGCACCGGCGAATCTGGCGGCGGCACCCAAACGTTTCACCTCGCTGCGGTCGATGACCGCCTGGCTGTCAGCGTCCCGGTGGTCATGGTCTCAGCTCATTACTTTGGCGGATGCAAATGCGAGAGCGGGCTGCCGATTCACCACAGTGACCGGCACGACACCGATAACGTGGAGATTGCCGCTCTGTTTGCTCCCAAATCGATGCTCGTCGTTTCTGATGGGAAGGACTGGACCAGGAACGTGCCGCAAGTCGAATTTCCTTATATCCAGAGCGTCTATCGGCTCTATCATGCTGCCGACAAAGTTGAGAATGCGCACTTTGCCGATGAAGGCCACGACTACGGTCCCTCCAAGCGTCAGGCCATGTACAAATTCATGGCGAAACACTTAGGTCTGAATCTGAGAGCCGTCACTACTCCCGAAGGCCAGTTCGACGAAGCGGAGACCACCCTGGATGGAGCCTCCCTGGAGGCCTTCAACTCCGACCATCCCCGTCCGGCCTCTGCCCTGGCGGATGGTGCTGCCGTGGCCCAGGCGCTGGCGAAAGCCAAAAGTCGTTAGTGGAGTCGATGAATCCCTGGCTGTTCGAATCGTCTCGAAACCGTAAGCTCGCAGGATGAACCAGGCCGGAAAAAAAATCCTCATCATCGATGACGACGAGGAGGTTCGGTCTGTCCTCACTCGTTTGCTGGTCAAGTGTCGCTTTGAGGCGCTGGCCGCCGCCGATGGCCAGGAGGGGTTGGACTTGGCGAGACGCACAACCCCGGATCTTATTCTATGCGATCTGGAAATGCCTGCTTTGGACGGTTATCAGGTCCTTGCCGCCCTGCGCAGCGCTCCGGCTCTCGCCTCGGTCCCGGTGATCTTTCTCACCGGCCGCTCCGCCGCTGCCCAGATCCGGTTCGGCATGAACCTGGGCGCCGATGATTATTTGACCAAACCCGCCAAAGCGCAGGACCTGTTGCAGGCGATCCAGGCGCGGCTCAAACTGGCTCGCGTGCGGCAGCACCCTGCTGGTGCCGCCGTCCCGGCCCCCTCCCGGGCGAAACTGGAGGAGACCGTTCTCGTCAAGACCCGCACCGAAAAGCGCCTGATAAAAATCCGCGAAATCATCCGGGTGGCCGCCGACGGCGAATACTCCTGGATTTTTTGGGAGACCGGCAAGGGCGCCCTGCTTCGCAAATCGCTGAAACAATGGTTGGCGGAGCTGCCGGCCGACCAGTTTATCCGCGTGCATCGGGGCGCTATTGTCAACCTGGAGCACCTGGAGCGAGTCGAGCGGCTGTCGGACGGCCGTATTCAAATCCATTTGCGCGATACGCCTGAGCCTATCCCTGTCAGCACCCGTCTGGCGCCTTCGCTGAATCGGAAACTCAAGCAACTGCAAACGACCCCGAACCCCGGACTCAGTAAATAGCGCCATGCGCTTGTGAGCCGGGTTTCGTCTGGCTCCATTAGCCGCGACAGTATCCAACCTTGAGACTTCGGATTTAGAATTCATTTCGGACTTCGAATCTCCCAACCTGCGTTTACTGCAAAATTCCCCGCGCTGCCTGCCCCTCCATTTCCTGGACCCAGGCGCACAAGACCTGCTGGTCTCAGCCTTGTTTTCTTGGGTACAAATGAAAGACGATTCGACCCACAGGCTGACCACTCCGACGCGGGTGCTGATTCTCACGGCATTCTACTTTGCCGGCGGGCTCGTGGGCAAACAGGCCGCCTTTCTTTCCGGCAGCATCGCACTTGTCTGGCCGCCGGCCGGCATTGCGTTGGCCGCCATTCTTCTGTTCGGGGTCCGGTTTTGGCCGGGGGTTGCCCTTGGCGCCGTCCTGTTCTCTTTCACCGAAGGGGTCCCGCTGGGTTTCTTCACCCTGGGCACCGCCATCGGCAATACCGTCGGTGCGCTGGTCTGTGCGCTGCTGCTCCGGCGACTGGTGGATTTTAAGAACGCCCTCGAACGCACCCGCGACGTCACCAGCTACGTTCTCCTGGCCTGTGTACTGGGCACTTCTGTCAATGCCCTGTTCAACGTCGTCAGCCTGGCCTACGCCGGGACCGTAACCTGGTCTGAATTGTTCCCGACTGTCCTTGAGTGGTGGGTGCCAAATGCCCTGGCTGCACTGGTAGTGGCGCCGGTGATCATCACTTGGGCCACACCCTCTGCCATCCGGTGGAATATCCGGTTGCTGGTTGAAGCGGCCCTTTGTGGCACCGGTTTGGTCGTCACGACGCTGATCTCCTTCAACTCGTGGTTCGTTTATGGCGTTCAGAATTATCCTTTGGCCTATCTGCCTTATCCTTTCCTGGTGTGGAATGCCTTGCGCTTCGGCCAGCGTGGTGCCACCACCGGCACCCTCGTTGTCTCGGTGCTCGCTATCACCTCCCTGGTTCAGGGCCGTGGCCCATTCTTTATGGGCGCCGAGCGCGAGAGCCTCATGCTTATTGGCAGCTATATCTGCATCCTGGCAGTCACCAACATGTTGCTGGCCGCCGCCGCCGCCGAGCGACGCCAGGCCGAACGCGCCGTTGCCGAAAGCGAAAAGCGCTACCGTGCCGTCGTCGAGGACCAAACCGATCTGATTTGCCGCTTCACTCCTGAGGGCGAACTGACGTTCGTCAACGCCGCCTATTGCCGCTTCCGCGGCAGCTCCCGAGAACAACTCCTGGGCACCAACTTCTTTGAAACCCTCAATACCAACGACCGCAGCATTCCGTTGAGCTACTTCAACGATTTGCCCCAGGAACAGCCGCTGGCCTGTTTTGACCATCGTGTCACCGGGCCGGACGGCGACGTCTCCTGGCAGCAATACTCCGTCCGCCGCCTCTTTTTCCAGCCGGGCGATACCCGCGAGTTCCAGGCTGTCATCCAGGACATCACTCACCGAAAGCGCGCTGAGGAAGCCCTCCAGCAGGCCAAACGCGCCGCCGAGGCCGCCAATCGCGCCAAGAGCCAATTTCTGGCCAACATGAGCCACGAGCTGCGCACGCCGCTCAACGCTATTATCGGGTTCTCGGAGGTGCTCTCCGATCAAACGTTTGGTCCGCTCAATCCGCGCCAGCTCAAATACGCCGGCAATATCCTCAGCAGTGGATGTCATCTGCTCCAGCTCATTAATGACATTCTCGACCTCTCCAAAGTCGAGGCTGGGCGGCTCGAACTGAGCCACACTAGGTTCAAAGTCGGCCCCGCTCTCCAGAATGTTCAGGCCATCGTCAAAACCCTCGCCTACAAGAAAAAGATCGGTCTGGAGTTGGAAAGCATGTCCGCTCCGCCGGCTATTCTTGCGGATGAGGCCAAGTTCAAACAAATCATGTACAACCTCCTGAGCAACGCCGTTAAGTTCACGCCCGAGGGCGGACGGGTCACCGTGAGCGCTACTTCAAAAACCGAGGGTGAGGTCGAGTGCCTGCAAGTAGCTGTGGCCGATACCGGCATCGGGATCAAAGCCGAAGACCAGCAGCGCATCTTTATCGAGTTCGAGCAAGTTGATTCCTCCTACGGCCGGCAGCAACAGGGCACCGGCCTCGGTTTGGCTCTTACCAAGCGCCTGGTCGAAATGCACGGTGGTCGGATTTGGGTCCAAAGCGAAGGCCTCGAAGGCAAAGGCAGCACCTTTACGTTCGTTATCCCTGTGGCAAACCCGATGACAAAAGACCTTGGCACCGAACCGCGCACGCCTGCGGCTCATGAGGTGCCCGCTGCGGCGGTGTGCGTATGAACGGCAGCGTTCTCATCATCGAAGATAACCAGCTCAACCTCGAGCTGGCGGCCGATTTGTTGGAAGCCAGTCACTTCCGTGTCTGGCAGGCACGCACTGCCGAAGAGGGCCTGGGGCTCGCGCGCGAACTGAAGCCCGACCTTATCCTTATGGACCTGAGCCTGCCCGGGATGGACGGCCGGGTCGCCACGCGCGCGCTTAAGTCCAATCCCTCCACCCGCCATCTCAAGGTTATCGCCTTGACCGCCCACGCTATGAAAGGTGACGAAGACTCGGCTCTGCGCGCCGGCTGCGACGGCTATCTCACCAAAGCC
>Ga0210408_10000383_pt1 | contig 59474 bp, 54 predicted proteins | sample IncBWH4MmetaG_FD_155471 | JGI IMG/M metagenome (GOLD analysis project Ga0210408, IMG submission 155471) | Forest soil microbial communities from Barre Woods Harvard Forest LTER site, Petersham, Massachusetts, United States - Inc-BW-H-4-M | ecosystem: Environmental > Terrestrial > Soil >... | reverse complement strand
CGCTGACCTGCCCGTTCGAATCTCTTCAAATTGGCGTGCCTCAACCGGCGGAGGCCATTTTCTGCCTTTTCCGGCGAAGCAGCTCCGCTGCTTGCTCGGCAGCTTCTTTAACTAAGTAACCCATTTTCGGATGTGACGGTTCAAGATCGGCCCGGATTCCTCGCCGTTGCAATTCTTCCGAGGTTGTCGGCCCTATGGATGCCACCATCGCGCGGTTCAATCCTTCCCTGATGGATTCTTCCAGCGCCATTTCCGCCGCAACCTGGAAGAGATGGACCACTTGGACTGCCGTGGTAAATAGCACCACTTCGAAGGCTCCTTCGGCAATCGCGGTAATGGCGGCCCGCAAGGGAGCAAGGTCGTTTGGAAGCGCCCATTGATAAACCGGCACCCGCATGACGACGGCGCCCCGCTCGCGAAGCCCCTTCAGCAATTCAGGATTGGAAACGCCGTATTCTTGAACGGCGACTCGCGCTCCTTGCAACGTGAATTCCAGCGCCGCCTTGCCCGCGTCATCCAGCGCCCGAAGAAGTTCGTGCCAGGTGTTGGGTTCAGGAGCAGTAACCGCGGGAGTAATGCCGATTTCGCGCAGCGCGGCGACGGGCTTCGGCCCACGCGCCACCACCTTCACGCGCAGAAGCGCCTCCACGTACTTGCTTCGGTCATGGACCGTTTCCACGACGCCGAGAAGCGCGCGTGTACCGACTCCCGTCAGAAACACGACCATGTCAAATTCACCGGCGAGCAGAGCCGCCGCAAAGGCCAGCGCTTCTTTGTTGGATTCCAGCGGCACCTCCCGCATCGAAGGCGCAACCGTAGGCTGCCCGCCGTACGTGGTGATCAATTTGGCAAGTTCCGCGGCGCGGCGGCTCTCCAGCGCCAACACGCGCAATCCATCGAATCCGCTCATGGTAATCCATTGTTTCCCGGAATCGCCCGATTCGCAAGCACCGGCGAAACGTTGAGGAGGTTGCGATCTCTCAATGGCGAGGCTAGAAAACGAAGTGCCTCTCACTCGCCGCGTTTCGCTGCAGGCAGTGCCAGTTTGCCCGCCGGAACCGTTGATGCCCTTTGCGCCAACACCCGCCCGCATACTCTTGACACTGTCCCGCGCTCCGGACAGACTAAATGTACCCCCTTCCAAAATCTAAGTGTCTTGTGTGAGCCGATGCGCATTCTTGTCGCTGAAGATGACGCGCCGCTGGCGGAATTTTTGCTTCAGCGGCTCGTCCAAGAGCAATTCGCGGTACAAGTGGTTTCGAGCGGGCTGGAGGCGGAGCAACTCGCTGCCGACCAGGCCTACGATCTGGTGATCCTCGATCTCAATCTGCCCGGAGCCGGCGGGCTGGATGTTCTGCGCGGGATTCGCTCCAAAAAGCCGGATTTGCCGGTGGTGATTGTCACCGGTGCCAGCCTGGTAGAGGAACGCGTTCGCGGCCTGGATGCCGGCGCGGACGACTACCTCGCCAAACCCTTCGCCTTTTCCGAACTTGCCGCGCGCATTCGCGCCGTCCTGCGCCGAGGCAGCCGCCCGGCGCGTTCGATTCTCCAGATTGAAGACCTCGAAGTCGACCGCGTAAGTCACTCCGTGCGACGCGGAAGCCACAACATCGATCTCAGCCCCAAGGAATTCGCTCTTCTGGAATTCCTAATGCGCCACGAAGGCCAGCCTGTTTCTCGCACCGCCATCGTTGAACAGGTCTGGAAGCTCAATTTTGACACCATGACCAACGTGGTCGACGTGTACATCAACTATCTGCGCCGCAAAGTGGATTCCGGCTACGACCGCCCCTTGATTCGAACGATCCGCGGCGTCGGCTACCAGATCGGCGGCAACGGCCGCCACGCCTAGACTTCTCCCTCACGCTCTCCATTTCTTGTCTTGCTCACCTCAACGGGAGCGTTGCGCTCCAGCCGTCCAGGGACGGAGCACCGTGTACCGAGGCGTCGCTGTCGAGTTTTCCTTACTGACCCCAAGCAGCTTTCGTCGCACGAGCCAATTCACTGCCGCTTGCACGGAACTCTTCGAGACGCCGATGGATTTCGCCACTTCTCGATAGCTGGCCTGCACCGCTTTCCCATGGCGCTGCTGCTCCGCGGCAAGCCACAGGTACACCAGGAAGCTGACCGGCCGGCGGTCGTGCCCGACGAGGTCGCGCAGTAGAACGTCTACAACGTAATCGTCAAGAGCGAACATCGCTGTACCGGTCATTAGTATAGCAATGCTTGGCTGATTGCAATACTTCTCCGCGCACGCTAGGTTCTGCTCACGAGGAGAACAACATGATTCGTGGCATCAGCATCGCCAGTATCCCCGTTCGCAATCAGGACGCTGCATTGAAGTTTTACACCGAAAAGTTGGGTTTCAAGGTCCTCACCGATCAGCCTTTCACCGGCAAGCAGCGCTGGATCGAACTCCTGATCCCGGGCGCGGAGTCCCGGCTAGCCCTGTTTACCCCCGAGGGCCATGAAAATCGCATCGGCAGCTTTCAGCCGCTAACGTTCTGGTGTGACGACGTTTTCGCTACAGCCAGAATCCTAAAGGCAAAGGGTGTGGAATTCGCCGCCGAGCCGAAGAGCGAGGTTTGGGGAACGATGGCCATCTTCAAGGATGTCGACGGTAATCAGTTTGTCTTGTCGAATAAGCTGCGTTGAGTTGTTGCGGCGGCGATGCAGGCCAAATGACCAAACCGAAATGGGAGGAACCGATGATCGTACGCAGAAGTTATTTGATATTCGCAGTCGTCTTCGCTCCGATGCTGCTTGCCCTATTCCCGCCCGCGCAATCCGGCGAGAGAGATCTAGGGATCGTCCAGTTGAGGTATGCCACCATCGTCGTGCGGGACTACGACCAGGCCCTGAAGTGGTACACGGACGTCCTTGGCCTTGAAAAGACCGAGGAAGGATCTTTCGGAGACGGAAAACGCTGGCTTGTCGTTGCTCCACGCGGCAGCAAGGCCATCGGAATCATCCTGGAAATAGCCAAGCCCATTGCGCCGGACGATCCGATTAAGGACTACGAAAATCGCGTCGGCAAAGAAACCAGGTGGGTCTTCGAAGTCGAGGATTGCCGCAAATTCTATGAGCTGGCATCGAAGCGCGGCGTCAAATTCGTTGAGACTCCCGTGGACGAGGTTTGGGGTTCCACGGAGGCCATGTTCGAGGATCTCTATGGAAATATTTTTGTGGTCGAAAGCCACAAGCAAAAACCTCACGCTAGTAAAGATTAGGGTATGAGCGCAGAACCCAGAAGCGCCGGGCCAAGCCGCTTGGATACGACCGCGCCTTGATTCGAACGATTCGCGGCGTAGGCTACCAAATCGGCGGAAACGGCCGGCACGCTTAGAACGCGAGCACATTGAACGGCGGACTCACAAGTCGAGAGTCGAATCGCGATATCCGGTAATGTGACTAGAAGCTATCTCATAAATCGTCCTTAGGAGGGCACGGCTTCAGCCGTGCCGAAAGCACCATAGAAAAATTGGGCCTTAGCCCCTGAAGCATCCTGGTTTTTCCGGAGCTCTGATTTATGAGATGAGTTCTAGCCAGGAGTTGGCGAGGCTATGATACATTCCATTCAGCGATGGGCTGGCAGAACCTAGTGTGTGACTTGGTTGGCGTCGCACTGTTGTGCTTGGGAATCCTCGGCAAAAGCGTGCAATTCCGACAACGGCACTCTGGCGCACCGATACCGAACCGAAGAGGTCGGTTCTTTGCTATCGCGGTCGGTGCCTGCTTCTTGCTCGCGGGACTACTTGTTCGGACCTGGAGATAGCAGGGGACATGTACGATAACGCGAAAAATCCAAACGCCATGCTCGCGGTGCTATGGGCCGGCTTTGCCTGCGGCGTTCTGGACATTACTGCCGCGTTCGTTGTCTACGGCTTCTTCGGCGCCAAGCCCGTGCCGCTACTGCAGGGAATCGCCAGTGGATTGCTTGGGCCAAAGGCATTCGACGGCGGACTCACAACGGCCTTGCTTGGCCTTCTTTGTCACTTCGTCATCGCCTTTGGGGCGGCTACTATCTACTTTGTAGCGAGTCGCGCGCTGCGCGTCTTGGTGGATCAAGCCTTCGTTTTTGGCGCGCTGTACGGCGTGGCCGTCTATTTCTTCATGAATCGCATAGTGCTGCCGCTCTCCGCTGCCGCCAAGCGCCCGTTTTCCATGAAGTTCATGATCGTCGGCGTGGTCATACACATCTTCTGTGTCGGACTTCCGATATCCCTGAGCGTGCGCCGATTTTCTAGGTAAACCGCCACCACGGTTGTCGGGGGCCGCGGTCATTCCACCTGACGAATTTCTGATTTATAATCCGTTGTATGGCGAACCCCAATCCACTGGCAGGCGTCGTTCCGCGGGTCGTCCATCCAAGAAACGACGGCGAAACCACGATTTCCCAGTACGTTGAGAAGATCGAAGGCGAAGTTGCGCTGGACACTTACGTCAGAGCGCAGACGTCCGCGCCGGAAGTCGTGAAGCGGATCACCGAGCTGGAGAACTGCCTGCAGCGCCTGGCCAGCGCCGTCATGACGTCAAGCGACGTCGATAAACATCCGGAATTGCGCGCTGCCGCCGAGGAGGCAAAACTGGTCCTCAGAAATCGGCTCGAGGTCGATGAAACAAAACATCGATTCCACAGCGAATTCGGACCCTTTACCGACGAATTGCGAATCATCAAGGACGAATAGCCAAGACAGTTTCCGAGCGCGGCTTCGCGCGGACTTTGCTATCCTACGCCGCGTGAAACCTCTCTTCCTGATTGATACCGACACCGCTTCGGATGACGCCGTCGCTCTAATCATGGCGTTGCGCTCTCCTCAAATCAGCGTTCTGGCGATTACCACCGTCGCCGGCAACGTCGCCGTTCAGCAGGCCGCGCGCAATGCTCTTTACACCGCGGAACTCTGCGGCTCGGAAGTCCCCGTGTTCGTGGGCGCGGAAGAACCACTCAACCGCCCGCACCTGAGCGCGGACTGGTTCCACGGCCGCGATGGCCTGGGTGACCACGGCTACCCGCCGCCGCGAAGGGCCCCCGAAAAAATTCCCGCGCTCGAGGCGATCGTCTCCACGGTCGAGTGCCATCCGGGCATCGTTTTGGTGACTCTCGGGCCTCTGACAAATCTTGCCTTGGCTCTCCAGCTCAATCCCGGCTTTGCCACAAATGTCTCGCGTTGCGTGATCATGGGTGGCGCGCCGTGTTGCGAAGGCAACGTGACGCCAGCCGCCGAGTACAACATCTGGTGCGATCCCGAAGCTGCTCGAATCGTACTGCGCAGCGGACTGCCCATCGAGCTGGTTGGTTGGCACCTCTGCCGCGGCGATGCCGCATTGAATCCCACCGACATCAAACACGTTCTGGGTCTCGGCACGCCGCAGGCGCGCTTCGCCATCGAATGCAACAGCCGAGCCCAGGAAGCCTACTTCGAGCAGACCGGCGAGCATGGAATTTCCTTGCCGGACCCCGTGGCAATGTCCATCGCGCTGGATCCCACCATTGTGACGCAGCAAAGCGAGCACTATGTGGATGTGGAGACGTCAAGCGAATTGACTCTGGGCATGACGGTAGTGGATCGCCTCAACGTGGCCGGCAACGACCGCAATCGCGCGGTTTGGGCTCCCGTCTTGCGCGGAGGCCAGAAAGCCAAGGTCTTCTGGACTATCGATAATCAGCGATGGAAGCAGGCCCTTTATGCGGCCTTAGGGTAAACGACCCAAACAAACCCAATAGGCGTACTGCTCGGTTGTAGGGGCGTCCGCCGCGGCGGACGCCCCTACTCGGCAAGACCGTGGCAAGCCGGATTAATCTCTCTAAACTATAGGAATCATTCAACTTACCAATACTCGCCTAGTGCCGACCCCATGGGCAACTTCTTTCCCATACCGGTGTTCTACCCAATGGGAGTGTTAATAAGGTGTTACGCTCCCATCGGCTAGAACGTCTCACCAGCAGGGCCAAAGCGGCCAACGTCCAGACCGAGGACAGGGGATTCGTCATGAAGACGATGACATTTACCGGTAGAAGCAGCCTAGGCCTGCTGCTGTGTTTCGCCGGTCTTTTGAGTTTTGCCGCTCCGAAAGCGCGAGCGCAGGAAGAAAAGGATCCGCCCACGCGCGTTGCGCGCATCAGCTATGTGGACGGTTCCGTATCTCTGCAACCCGGCGGGCAAGGCGATTGGGGCAGCGCCGCCAAGAACCGCCCGGTGACTATCGGCGACAAGCTCTGGGTCGACAAAGATTCCCGCGCCGAATTGCAGGCCGGCACCGCTTCCATCCATCTCGGCAGCATGACCGCGCTGTCTTTCCTCAACCTGGACGAAGGCATCACCCAGATGCGCCTGGCGGAAGGCAGCATCAATTTCCGCGTCAGCGAACTGCGCCAGGGCGATCTCTATGAAGTGGACGCCCCGAATATGGCTTTCACTGTAAAACAGGCGGGGGCATTCCGCATCGATGTCGATGAAAACGGAGACTCCGCCCGCGTAACCGTTATTCGCGGTGAAGGCGAAGTTACCGCCGGCGGAAAGACTTATCCTGTCCACGCCGAAGAGCGTGCCGAATTCACCGGCACAGACAATAATATTGAATCTCACTTTGAAAGGGCGCCTGGTCCGGATGGCCTGGACCGCTGGGCCGCCGAGCGTGACCTGAAAGAAGACAACTCCGTTTCCGGCAAGTACGTTTCGCGCGATACTCCTGGCTACAGCGATCTGGATGATTACGGCGACTGGCGTGATGAACCCGAATACGGCCACGTCTGGTATCCGCGCGAAGTTGCACCCGACTGGGCGCCCTACAGCTACGGCTATTGGAACTGGGTCGGCCCCTGGGGCTGGACCTGGGTCGACTATTCGCCTTGGGGTTTCGCGCCTTACCACTATGGCCGCTGGAACTATTTCGCGGGCGGGTGGGGCTGGTGCCCAGGCCCGGTTTTTGGTCCTCCGATCTACGGGCCCGCTTTCGTCGGTTTCTTGGGCGGAGGCTTTGGCTTCGGCGTGGGCTGGTTCCCGCTGGGCTTCGGCGAACCGTTTTTCCCGTGGTTCCACTGCCGTCATGAGTTCTTTGAGCGGATCAACGAACGCAATACGTTTATCCGCAACAGAAATGTCTTCAACACGAACATTCGCAACGTCAATTTCGTGAACGCGCATAACGTCCGCGCCGTCACTGCAGTGGACCGCAAGGTTTTCGTGAACGGCCAGGCGGTTAACCGTGGCGGCGTTCATCTCACTCCAGCAGCCCTCAAGGGCGCGCAAGTGAGCAACTCGGTGGGGATCAAGCCGGTGCAGCACAGCGCGCTCGGCGCGGTGAACATCAAGTCGCATGTCGCTACGCCACCGGCCTCCGTTCAGAATCGCGCGGTGGTGGCTCGTACCGCCCCTGCACAAGCTGCTTCACATGCGCCCGTTCACACCGTGAACGCGCGCAACCTGACTGCTGGACGCGTCGGCAATTCGCCGGTGAACAACCCGGTAAATAGCCCCGCAAACCGTTCGGCGAATAGCGCAATGAACCAACACGCCGCAACGCCGAATGCTCCCGCGCACAATTCTCCGGCCATGGACAACCGGCCTGCGAACTCGCCGAGTAGCTCCGCCGTGTCACCGCGGCAGCGCGACTTGTCGCAAAGCCGGCCCCCTTCGGCAATGCCGAACACCTCGCGGACGCCCAATTCTCCTATGAGCAGCAGCACCGCATCGCCACGCGCGGGCAATAGCTCGCGCACTTGGTCGGCGCAGGGAAATGCAACGGACACTGGCCGTGCACCCGCGGGTTCCGGCAGCTCCAATCGCCCGGCGAATGAGCCCACGCAAATGGCGCGCAACGACGCCAATCGTCCACCGTGGGCACGCTCGAATGCGCCGTCCGGAGCGGCCAGTGGCCAAGCCTCGCGGCCTTCGGCGCCCAACTACAACAGCAACCGCCCAACCAATTCCAACAGCGGCCGTTCCTACGCGCCGCCGCAGCAAACGCAACGCAATGCCCCGGCGTATAACGGCAACCGCGGCTCCTCGCAGCCGCGCTCCTACAATCCGCCGCCCTCACGCTCCTATTCCGCGCCTTCGGCGCCGCGAACGTACTCCGCGCCAAGCCGCAGCTATCCAGCTCCGTCGCGCTCCTACTCCGCACCAAGCCACAGCTATAGCGGTAGCGGCGGAGGGGCGAGCCACGGTGGAGGCGGCAGTCCGCACAGCTCAGGAGGCGGTGGTGGCGCGAGCCATGGCAGCAGTGGCGGCGGAAGCTCACACAGCGGCGGAGGGTCTAGTTCTCACGGCCACCGCTAATCTTTTTGCGAACCCTACGGCCCGCCCGGACCTTCCAGGCGGGCCGTTTGTTTTTCGACGCCACCTACAAAATAAAATTCTCGCAGGCTTACATTTTCTGTTTTCCCGGTTGCTTGCGAGATCACTCCCATACAACTCTTCGGGCCGTTCGGTGTTAGATGAAATGAAGTATTTCATTACCGGCATTTGCTGTTTCGACATGGGGATTTAGCGCGGCAAATGCTCTCGGATGATGAAGTGCTAGTGTCTAGACTGAGCCCAGGCCATTTACCAGGGAATGTCAAATGACGCGGCGCAAGTACACGCTGGCCGCTCAGCTTTCAGGAGAGAGTCGACATGAGAAAACACCTGTTCAAATTAACGAGCCTCCTCAGCATCGCGCTGGCGGTGGTTCTCTTTGCGCCGCAGCGCGCCGCCGCCGATGAGGATGATCCTCCAGGCCGCGTCGCTCGCCTCAGCTACGCTCATGGCACCGTTTCGTTCAATCCCGCAGGCACCGACGACTGGGTTTCCGCTGTCCTCAACCGGCCTATCACCACCGGCGACAAGCTCTGGACCGACAACGGCGCGCGCGCCGAGTTGCACCTCGGTTCCGCCGCCATCCGCCTCTCCGGCAGCACCGGCTTTTCATTTTTGAATCTCGACGACCGCACCACGCAAATCCGCCTCACCGAAGGCACCGTGAACGTGCGTGTCCGCCGACTCGAAGACGACGAAACATTTGAAGTCGACACGCCCAACCTCGCTTTTTCGATCCTTCGTCCGGGCAATTACAAGATCGACGTCAACGAAGCCGGGGATACCACCATCATTCTTGTCCGCAGCGGGGAAGGCGAAGCCACCGGTGGCGGCTCAGCCTACACCGTACATCCTCGCGAAATCGGCACTTTTGCAGGCATTGACCAACTCGACGCTGACGTTCAGAGCTTCGGCGGTGACGATGATGACTTCGATCACTGGTGCGGTGACCGCGACCGCCGCGAAGATCACTCGACTTCTTCCCGCTACGTCTCCAGCGACGTCATCGGCTACGAAGACCTCGACGATAATGGCGGCTGGCGCCCCACTCCCGAATACGGCACCGTTTGGTTTCCACATACCACCGTTGTCGGCTGGGCGCCCTATCGCTACGGCCACTGGGCTTGGATTTCGCCCTGGGGCTGGACCTGGGTTGACGATGAGCCTTGGGGATTTGCCCCCTTCCACTACGGCCGCTGGGTCGTTGTCTCCGGCGTATGGGGTTGGGTGCCGTGCCCGCCACGCCCTGTTGCCGTAGTTGGCGTCGTTTATGTCCGTCCGGTTTACGCCCCCGCACTCGTTGCCTGGGTAGGCGGTCCGCACTTCAGCGTTGGCATCGGAATCGGTGGTGGCGGCGGAGTCGGCGTGGCGTGGTTCCCACTCGGCCCGCGCGACGTCTACTGCCCGTCTTATCACGTCAGTGAACGCTACGTTCGAAACGTCAACATCACCAACACCACGGTCATCAATCAGACCAACATCACCAACGTCTACAACAATGTCTACGTCAACAAGACCGTCAACGTGACCAACGTCACGTACCAAAACCAGACCGCTCCCAATGCTGTCACTGCCACGTCTCATGAAGCTTTCACGTCCGCTCAGCCCGTCAACCGAAACATTGTGAAGGTGGACGCACGCGAAGTCGCCTCGGCTCCCGTCGCTCCGATGACACCCACTGTTGCTCCTCAACAGCACAGCGTTCTCGGTGCCGGCGCCGCCGCTTCTGCCAAGCCGCCCGCCGCTTCTTTCAACCGCGCGGTAGTGGCCAAGACCGCTCCGCCGCCTCCACCCGTTTCCTTCGCCAAGCAGCAGCAAGCCATTCAAGCGAATGGTGGCCGCCCACCGGCTGCCTCTCAGGTGCGTCAAGTGCAAGCCGAGAATCAGCAACAGGTTCATCCGAACGTCAAGATCGCTCCGCCTGCCCAGATATCAACTCCGCAGAACACCCGCGCCAACGGGTCCGGTCAACCACAGAACAACAACGGCAATCGTTCGGGCCAGTCGCAGGCGAATGGGCAAAATAATTCAAACAAGCCCCCGGCTCTCAACAACGCCGCACAGCCGCAATCCAATGTGCAATCCAATTCGAACCGGCCGCCGGCCTCCAACAACGCGGCACAACCGCAGTCCGCCGTGCAAAATAGTTCAAATAGGCCGCCGGCCACCAACAATACCGTTCAGCCGCCTCAAGGGCAGCAGCCGGCGAATCCGCCCGCAACCAACGTCCGGGAAAAGTCCTATAATGATCGTCCGTCTAACGCTCGGCCGAATGGCGGGAATCCTAATTCGCCTCCCCCCGTGAATCCCCAGCTCGATCAGAAACATCAGCAGCAATTGGAACAACTCCGCCAGAAACAAGACCAGGAGCGCCAGAAGGTCGAGCAGAAGCAGATTCAGGACCAGCAAAGGATCCAGCAGAAAAACGCCGACGACGCCAGAAGGCAACAAGCCGAGCAGAAACAGCAGCAGCAACTCCAGCAGCTCGAACAGAAACACAACCAGGAACAACAGCGGCTCCAGCAGAAACAGCAGCAGGAACGCCAGAAAGCAGCGCCGCCCAGCAAGCCACCCGCTAACAAGCCGCCCAAGGAGGAAAAGCCTCCCACCCACGGCTAGTCCGGCTATTTTTGCAGACATCGTCCGGGCGGGCGCTTGATCCAGTCAAGCGCCTGCCCTTTTTTTTTGATTCCTCGCATTTTCGCAGGTGAAAGGTCTTGGGGTACCCCACTCGCGGTTTTTGAGAGTGGGGATTTTGCTTTGAGTCTCCACATCTTCGAAGATGCAAGCTCCTGCCGTGTCGCGTAAGATTTGTATTTCCGCGCTCATGGCAAAACGCACAAAATCCCGCCCTTCCTCTGCTGTCGTCTCGGCGGCCTCTCCGCAGTTGCGGCTCTTTCGAATTCCGGGCGTTCCAGAGATTCGTTCCGGCACTGACCTGGCCGAATGCTTGACCGCTGCCGCGCGCCGCGCCGCTCTCCGCTTCGAAGACGGCGACATTCTCGTTATCGCTCAGAAAATTGTTTCGAAAGCGGAAGGCGCCCTCGTTCGCCTCGCCACGGTAAAGCCTTCGTCGCAAGCCCTAGAGCTCGCCGCCAAACTGAAGAAAGATCCCCGCGCCATGGAAGTCGTCTTGCGCGAATCGCGGCGCATCGTCCGCAGCGACCATGTGCTGATCGCCGAAACGCGCCACGGCTTCGTTTGCGCCAATGCCGGAGTCGACCATTCGAACGTTCCCGGCCGAGATGTGGTAACGCTGCTCCCGCGCCATCCCGATCGCTCAGCCAAGAAACTCTCCGCCGCGTTGCGCAAGCGCACTGGCAAGCGCGTCGCCGTCATCCTCAGCGATACTTTCGGCCGCCCCTGGCGCCTCGGTCTGACCAACGTCGCCATCGGCGCCCACGGCGTCCCCGTCCTCCACGACTTGCGCGGCACGCGCGATCGCGACGGCAAGCCCTTGACCGCCACCGTGCTCGCCATCGCCGACGAACTAGCCGCCGCTGCCGGCCTCCTCATGGGCAAATCCGAAGGCTCCCCCGCCATCCTCATCCGCGGCTACCGCTACAAGCCCTCCTCGGAACCCGCCGCCGCCATCATCCGCCCCGCCAACGAAGATTTGTTTCGATGATTCTTCTTCTCTTTGAACTCTGTGTACTCCGTGCCCGGCGTTTACCCCGACCGGGTCGGGGTGTTAAATTCCTCTCGTAGCCTTATCTCGCTCGCCCATGCAAACCACACTCCATCCCCTGACGCGCGAGGAAGCCCTCCAGCAAGCCGCGCAAGCTCCGCTGGCCGATCTTCTAACCGCCGCCACCGAACTACGAGCGCAAGGGAAGGGAACCGTAATCACCTTCTCCAAAAAAGTTTTCATCCCGCTCACCACCCTCTGCCGCGACTACTGCTCTTACTGCACCTTCCGCAAAGACCCCGGCCAGCCCGGCGCCCATTTCATGACCCCCGACGAAGTTCTCGCCCTTGCCGAACGCGCCCGCCAAGCCGGCTGCAAGGAAGCTCTCTTCAGCCTCGGCGATCAACCCGAAAGAATTTTCCCCGAAGCCCGCGAATTCCTCCGGACTCAGGGCCACTCGCGCACGCTCGACTATCTAGCCGCCATGTGCGAGCTAGTCCTAGGAAAGACTGGTCTGCTCCCCCACGCCAATCCCGGCGTAATGGACCGCGCCGCGCTCGTTCGTCTAAGAGAATCCAACGCCAGCGTCGGCCTGATGCTAGAAAGCGTCAGCCCGCGTCTGATGCGCCACGGCCTCCCCCACGCCAATGCCCCAGACAAAGTGCCCGCCCTCCGTCTCCGCACCATCGAAGAAGCCGGCAAACTGCCGATCGCATTCACCACCGGCATCCTCATCGGCATCGGCGAAACGATGGAAGAGCGCATCGACTCCCTCCTCGCCATTCGCACGCTCCAAGAAAAATACGGCCACATCCAGGAAGTCATCATCCAGAATTTTCGCGCCAAACCCGAAATCCCCATGGCCCATCACCCCGAGCCATCATTAGAAGACATGCTGCGCACGATAGCCGTAGCCCGCCTGATCCTCGGCCCCCAAATGAACATCCAAGCCCCGCCAAATCTCAGCTACGACGATTTCCCCCGCCTCCTCGAAGCCGGCATCAACGACTGGGGCGGCATCTCCCCCATCACCCGCGATTTCATCAATCCCGAAGCCGCCTGGCCCCAAATCCCCAAGCTGCAAGCCGAGACGGAACGTCGAGGTTTCATCCTCCGCGAACGCCTAGCCATCTATCCAGAATTTGTCGGTCGAGAAGAATTTCTTTCGCCAAGTGTCCGCGATCGAGTAGCAGCACTGGCCGTCCGGGGTGGGTATGCGATGTAGAGGCGCAGCGTGCTGCGCCCCTGCTCGGCGCGATGCTGCAGCCTTGGGGCGAGATCCCGCCCGTCATTTCGAACGGAGCAGGCCGACGCTTTTTCTTTCGCATTCGCTCCTGCGAATGCGTCGGCCTGTGCAGAGAGAAATCTCTCTTCGATTCGAGCACCGGAGGCGGGGCTTGCTTAGTTCTCTATACCGGCGGGTTTGCCATTCGCGTCTGAATTTCCTATGTCCTCAAAACCAAAACTAAAAATCACTGCCCTAGCCGGCGGAGTCGGCGCTTCCAAACTCCTCCAAGGCCTCTACGAAATAATGGACCCGACGTTCCTAACGATCATAGTCAACACCGGAGACGACCTAGTCCTCCACGGCCTGAAAATCTCCCCCGACCTAGACATAGTCACCTACACGCTAGCCGGAGTAGTCGACAAGAAAAAAGGCTGGGGCCTCCGCAACGAAACCTTCCACGCCCTGAAGCACCTAGCCGCCTACGGCCGCCCCAACTGGTTCAACCTAGGCGATCGCGACCTGGCCACCCACATCCACCGTACCGCCCTGCTGGCCGAAGGAAAATCGCTCTCTCAAGCCGCCGACCACATTCGCCAAGTGCTAGGCGTAAAATCCCGCATCCTCCCCATGTCCAACGATCCGATTCCCACAATGATCGATTCGAACGAAGGTTTACTCCATTTCCAGGAATATCTAGTAAAGCGCCGCGCCGAGCCACTAGCGAAGGGAATCCGTTTCGTAGGCGCGGAATCCGCCAAGCCCGCTCCCGGAGTCCTCGAAGCCCTCCGCGAAGCCGACCGCATCCTAATCTGCCCCAGCAACCCCTTAATCAGCATCGGCCCCATCCTGGCCGTCCCCCAAATCCGCGACGAACTCCGCGCCCAAAAACAAAAAGTAATTGCGGTCTGCCCCATAGTCGCCGGCAAATCCCTAAAAGGCCCCTCCGACAAAATGCTCGCTCAGCTAGGCCACGAGCCGACAGCCCTAGGCGTAGCCAAACTCTACGCCGACTTCACCGGCACGTTCATCATCGACCCCGCCGACAAAGCCCAATCCGCCGCCATCTCTGCGTTAGGAATGAAAGTCGCAATCCTCCGCACTGTAATGAAAACACTAGCCCAGAAGCGCAATCTCGCCCGATCCCTCTTGTCTTTGTCCTTGTAGGGCGCAGCATGCTGCGCCCCAGCTTGCACACACTGCACAACCCCTGCTCTGTTTCCACCCCAATTGACGCGCGCGTGATAAATTTTAGATTCGTGGAGGGCCTAGATGCTTTTGCGAACGCTGATGACAGTCCTTCTGTTGATTCAGCTACCGTTTCTTGCCGCTCAAACAAAGCCAGCCCGCCAGTCGATCGTAGAACTTCCACAGGGGGCGCTTAGTCGCATCCCTTCTCCTAACGGGAAGTGGACCCTGATATTTGAATGTCCTAAGCATTGCAGCGAGAGGAGGCTGTCGATTGAGGATGGCGCCTCACACACACGACGACTCGTAGGAGAATATGAACGGAGCTTGAGTATTTCTTGGGCACCAGACAGCCGCCGATTCTTTGTCAACGATGCCCATGCCAGTAACGAGGCTCTTAGCTACGTTTACGACGCAGTCAAAATTAAGCCTACGGACCTATCAAGGCTGCTCGTGGCCGGTGACCCGGGCGCGGCTCAATTCTTGGGTGCTGGGCACTCTTATCTACGCTCGATACGCTGGTTGAACTCGCGGGAGTTACTCGTCGTCTTGTATGGACATTTTGACGAGCCGCCTCTGGGTGGCTTTACTCTTCAATATCGAGTCGCCCTGCACGGAAAAGTCCACAAGATTTCGCAACTCGCGCGCGAGAGGCCCGAGTAAAGCAAGAGCGCCTGCATAACGCTACGGTAGCCCCGTAAAGCGAATCCCCGCGCCGTGAACTTTGTAGCGCATATTCAAGCCGATCAGGAGTGCCGTCAGCGATTCCACGATGCGTGCATTTTCCAGTTTTCCGCCATTCAGAGCCCGCGCTCCCGGAATCTTTGCGACCAATTCGGACGCCACCTGTTTCGCTCTCTCATCATCGCTGCACACTAACACGTCGCACTCGACCGGATTATCGCTCGCAAGTACTTCCGCCCCCAGGTTCTGAAACGCTGCCGCAAGACTCACGCTCGCTGGTAAAAGCTCGCGCGTTTGCTCGGCTGCCGAGCCTTGCCAAACGCCAAGCACGCGCGTTGCTGCACCGCCAACCGTCGCCGCCAGCGGCACGGTTGTATCAATCACAATCGTTCCCGGCTTCCACACGCTCTTCAGTTGTTTGAGCAGCACCACTACGCCGGAGAAGGGAACCGTGATCACCGCGACGTCGCACACCGCCGCGGCGGAAGGATTGTCCAGCCCTTCGATCCGCGCCGCGCCGCCAATGCGCTCGCGCAAAACTTTTGCCGTCTCCGTCGCGCGCGCCGCCTCGCGCGAGCCGATCAGGATGTCCTCCCCAGCCTTCGCCAGGCGATACGCCAGCCCGGATCCCTCTGCTCCCGTTCCGCCCAAAATCGCGATCTTTCGCGCCATCGCTCTTCACCTCGTTTCGAACCGCGCCGCGAATTCAAATCGCCGCCGGGCCGCATCCGGTTCGTTTCCGCCGCTTCGCTTTTCCCGCACCCAGTATGGTATCTTCAAAAACTTGCCAGATGCCAACCCCGTCACTCTCGTCCTCCGAATTTCGCAAAGCCCTCGGCCATTTCACCACCGGCGTCACCGTGGTCACCGTCGAGCGCGAGCCCGGCAAGATCCACGGCATGACCGCCAACTCCTTCACCTCCGTCTCGCTCGATCCCATGCTGATTCTCGTTTGTGTCGACCACCGCGCGAAAATGCTCCCATTCCTGGAAAAGAAAAAACATTTTGGCGTCAGCGTCCTCAAAGCAGGTCAGGAAACCATTTCCGAATACTTCGCAAAACGCGAACACAGCAGCGAAGCCGAACAGCGGCTCGGCATCCATTTTCGGCAGACGCCCGGCGGCGCTCCCGTCATCGATGACACACTTCTTCAGATGGATTGCCGGGTCGTTGGCGCGCACGTTGCCGGCGACCATACGATCTTTATCGGGGAAGTACAGGACGCGGAAATGCACGAAGGCGAGCCGCTGCTTTATTTTCGTGGCGAATACAGAAAAATCGCCCGCCATTCCTAGGAGAATTATTTTTTCCGAAGAACTCGTTTTCACAGACGACTGTATTTTGCGGAGACTTCGTCAGCGTTCGGAATTGCCGGAAGGCCGCGGCGATTCGGCGGAATCGCCCATCTCTTTGCGATGGCTCTTCACTTCGCGCAGGGCATAAATCGGCTTGTTTTGCGATTCATAATAAGTGCGTGCATTGATTTCGCCGAGCAATCCCATCGAAAAAAACTGCACTCCGCTGATGAACAGCGCCACCGCCAGCAGCATCAGCGGCCCGTGTTCCGCCATCACCGATTCGTGGAGGTAAAATTTCTTGTACGCAAGGAAGAATGCCAGCAGGGTGCCCAGCCCCGCGCCGCCCACCCCTAGCAACCCGAAAAACTGCAGCGGCCGCGTCGAGTAATCCAGCAAAAACTTTACGATAATCAAATCCAGGAACACGCGGATGGTACGCCCGATCCCGTAATTGGACCTTCCGCTCTTGCGCTGGAGATTCTCGATGGGCACTTCCGCGATTCGCGCGCCCGCGGAACTGGCCAGCGCCGGAATGAAGCGGTGCAACTCGCCGTAAAGCTGAATTTCCTGGATAATCTCGCGACGGTACGCCTTGAACGTGGTCCCAAAATCGTGCAGCTCGATTCCCGAAAGTTTCGCCATCATCCAGTTGGCGGCGCGGCTGGGAAGCTGGCGCATCAGCCAGTGATCCCGCCGGTTGTGCCGCCAGCCGCTCACCAGGTCGAAGCCTTCCTCGATTTTTTCCAGAAAGCGCGGAATCTCCTCGGGATCGTGCTGCAGGTCGCCGTCCATCGAAATGATGACCTCGCCGCGCGCAAAATCAAATCCGGCTTTCAGCGCCGGCGTCTGCCCGAAATTCCGCCGCAGCCGCACCAGGTTCACGCGCCGGTCGTGCTCGTAAATCTCAGAGAGCACCTTGAACGAATCGTCCTTGCTGCCGTCGTCCACAAACACCAATTCGTAAGGCTCGCCGATGCCGTCCATCACTTCGGTAAGCTTCATATAGAGAGGTGGGATGTTTTCCTGTTCGTTGAAGAACGGAACGACAATGGAATACTGGATGGAAGAATCGCTTGCCATTCTTTTTTGCAAAGGTCTGCTTTACGCTTCCTGGGCCACGAAGCCATAGTCTATCAGGCGAATCCCCAGCGAGGCGACAAGATTTCTTATCCCAGTGTCTGTAAGAATTTGCAGCTCGGTTTCCCGCGAACGCTGCAGCCGGGTGGAAGTTTTTTGCAACTCGGCATCGGCGTAGCCCGGGTGGCACATCAGCTCGGTGGCGCCTTCGGGGAGGCTTTTCAGGAATTGCTCGACGCCCTCGCGGGTCAGCTCGCCGGTCTGCGCGATGCCGCAAAAATAATCGGCGGTGGAGATTCCCGCGCGCGCGGCTTGCTCGCGCGCGTCGCGCGCCAGCAGCTTGAGTCCGCGCGCTTGCACGCCTTGCCTCAGAACGACGCTGCTGTTTTGTTTTGCGCCGGAAGCCAGTGCCGCGCGCAAGCTGGACGCTTCCAGCGAAACGCGTATCGCGCCGATGCCGTGGCGTTTCGCGAGCTTTAGCGCAATTTCAAACAGCCCCGGCAGCATGTGCACGTGTTTGTGCCCGTCGAGGTGCGTGGGCGCGATTCCCGCGTCGCGTACTCTCTGAATTTGCGCGTCCCACTCCGCTTCCACTTCCTCTAGCAAGAGCCCGCGCCGCGCGCGCCGCAAAAGCAAGCGCTCCGGGCCGCCGGCGAATTCGCCACCCTTATTTAACAGCGTGGTGACTGTTTTCGGATTTGCCAATGGAGGGCCGTTGCTGAGGTTCAAATGCACCCCCACCGCAAGCCCCGGCGCGGACCGCGCAGCCGCGACGCCCCCGGCAAACGCGGCGCCGTTGGCAATCAGCGAAGCGCTGGTAACAATGCCGTGCTGAAAGGCCTCGAGGATTCCGCGATTCACGCCCTCCGTCCAGCCGAGGTCATCCGCGTTGACGATCAGACTTTTCACCGCCTGTACCGCTTCCCCATTTTCCCCTGTCCGTTGGGACAGCTACTCGTTTGCGCGACCGCGGGAGCTCGTACCATTGACCGATTTCGCCCTCAACTCTAGCATGGCGTGGTAGAGGCGAAAATGCCCGTAAAGCTGCGTGAATCCAAGCGAATCGGCTCGAGACACCACGAGAAGCGGCGCGGCCACCGCATGAACTCCCGTGTCCCCGTGCGGCTGGAATGGGACGACGGTAACGGGAAGTTCGTGAGCGTGGAAGCGCATACGCGCATCGTCAATCCTTATGGGTGCATGGTGGTGCTGGCGCAGTCGCTCGAACTGGAGCAGCGGGTGGCGCTCTCCAACCTAATCTCTCATAACAGCAATGCGGCGATCGTGGTGTGGAAAGGCAACCAGCGTCCGGACGGCTGGGAATACGGAGTCGAGTTAGTGGCGCCAGAAATGGATTTCTGGGGACTGGAGCTGTAATACCGGTGTCGAACATAAAACCATCACCGTACGCGAAACCTGGTGCCATGAGCGGCGTGCGCCCGGCGCTGACGCGGCAGCCGACTGCCGAAGAGCGGCGGCGCGCGCAGCGCGTGCTTTTAAGGATGCCGGTGCTGGTGCATGTGGCCACTAATCCCAAGCCCATCGAAGGATTTACGCATACGGTCAGCGCCACCGGCGCGATGATTATCGTTCCCGAGGGCTTTGGCCAGGGAACCAAGCTCACTCTCGAGAATCCCAAAACGCAGCAGAAGGTTGAGGTCAATGTTGTCCGCCCCCCGCAAATGAATCAGGAAGGCTCGCTGATTCCTGTCGAGTTCCTCACCCCCGCGCCGCTGTTCTGGAATATTGTCTTTCCGCCGCAACCCAACTGAGCATCGAAGCACCGTTCTGAATACGCACACTTGTCGGGAGCGAGAGATCCCTTTCGACAGGGTAGGAACCTTCGGTCACTCCCGATCCCTCGACTGCGCTCGGGACAAGTGGTCGCTCAGGACAGGAATCCTTGTCGGATTCCTGGTTAACCATAACTGCTACCCCTCCCCCTGTTTTTCATAAGTGTTGCATCTAAAGAACTTAGGCCAAGGTGTAAGTGGTTTAGAATCAACACTTGCGAGGGTTCCATAAGTGTTGATTCTAAAGGTGGTTATGGGCGATATTATCGGACGCTCCCACAAGTGTTGGTTCCAAACGGCTTAGATGCCCAGAGTAAGAACCCAAAGAAAAACCAAATAGAATCGGTTGCTACAAGGTCGAAATCTCCCCATTCCAGCGGAGCCAGGCAGAACGGCGAGGTGACGTCCGACTACCATAGGTAATGTTATCACAGAAGTACTCTACCTGTCAAGTTAAAAGTGGAATTGATTTGGAAGTGATTGGGTGAGAAGGGGATAGCTGTGCAGCGCAGGGTGCAGGGATAAAGGGAAGGAAAGAGGGAGCGGCCCCGAAAATCTCGGGGCCGCTCGGGCAGACAACGGGTGTTGGTTAATGGATTGTCAGATTGAAAGTCGTGTTGGCTGTAGTCGAGCCGGAGGTACCGGTGACGGGCACGACTGCGGCCGGCGTGCCAGCGGCCGTAGTGACGGTCACATACAAGGTGCCGCTCTGTGAGGCTTGGGTTTTGCTGTCGCCGAGGTAGTGCGCGGTGATCAAGTGCGTTCCCTGCGCCAAGCCTGCACTCGAAATCGTCGCGGTTCCATTGGAGGCGGTCACAGCCGGGCCGAGGGTGGCAGATCCGTCAAAGAGCTGCACCTGGCCATTGGCGGCGATAGACGAGATGACGTTGGCAGTGAAGCTAAAGCCAATGGGGTCATTGGAGGCCAGCTTGGAGTTGGCGACCGAGAGCTTTATCGTGGTGGCAACGGGCCCGCCGCCTCCGCCACCGCTACTGCTACTGCCGCAACCCAGCGTGAAGCTTAGGACACACACTAAGCCAAGCGCAAAGGCGGCACGATAGCGCTTCCGTCCGGGCAGGAAGAGGAGGAACAGCGCGGCTAAGCCCGTTCCAGCGCTGAGTGTCCACCAACCGGCGCGGTCGTGGTGCGTGATTGGCGTGCTGGCCGCCCACAGGTTCTGCGTTTCCGGGGGTGCCATTGCGGTCAACGTTGCAGAGGGATTCAGCAGGTTTACCGTCAGCGTTCCCGTGAGTGTGCCAGCGGGAATTGTCCCCGAGCAGGTTACGCCTGGTGGCAAATTGGTCGACGTGTTTGAGGGGCACGTGAGGGTGATAGCTCCATTAAACCCGCCGCTAGGATTCACTGTAATGGTAGAGGTCGTGGTAGATACAGATCCAGCTGCCCCTGCCGTGGTCGTTACTGTCGCGGGGCCAGCAATGAGTGTAAAGGTGCCTCCCGAACTCACTGTGAAGAGCACACCGTTGCTAGGCACGCCGCCTACGGTAACGACGACATTGCCGGTCGTGGCACCGGCCGGGACTGGCACGACGATACTTGTCGCGCTCCAGTTTGCCGAGCTTGTCGGGTTTGTCGGCGTTCCGTTAAAAGTGACGGTGCTCGAGCCTTGTGTCGCACCGAAGTTCGTGCCCGTAATCGTCACGGAAGTGCCTACAGCGCCCGAAGTTGGGTTCAGGTTGGTGATGGTCGGTGCGGGAGCGGCGGTGATGGTCAAGGTCGGCGGAGTTGGGTTGAGATCGGGGCCGCCACCAGGCTGCGGGTTGAAGGTGTCGACGCTTACAGTTTGCGCTGTTGCCAGATTGGCGGCGGGAACCTGGACCGTCAGAGTCGTAGAATTCGTGACCGTGACGGTGCTTGCGGACAAAGGAATTGTGTTGAACAGGACGAGGGTTTTGTTCGCGCCGCTCAGGAAATTGCTGCCATTCACGGTTAAAGTCAGCCCACTGGATCCCGCGGTGGCGGTGGTGGGTGAAATCGAAGTAATTCCGGGAATGGGGTTTAGAACGGTGTAGACGAGCGAGTTGCTGGTGCTAGCACCCTGCTTAACGGTGACTTGGTTCGCAGCCCCAGATGCAACATCGGCTGCTAAAATCGAAGCAGTCAACTGGGTTCCGCTGACAAACTGCGTCGTCTTGGGAGCGCCGTTCCAATTCACCGTAGGGGTGCTTCCACTCACGAATCCGTTTCCATTCACGGTCAGAGTGAAAGCTGTTCCCGGAGCGTTTGTGGAAAGTGGCGATATCGAGGTGATGCCGAATGCTGACTGTCCACCTAAATTCAGATCCCAAACGCCGCGTCCGTGAGTCGCCGCGCGAAGGGTTCGGGATGCGTTATGCAGCGTGAGACTCAGAATCTGCGCGTTGGGAAGAGAACCTGCAGCCCCGAGCGGCGACCACGTTGTTCCTCCCGTGGTCGTAAAAAACCCGCCTATGTCCGTGCCGACATACAGAGTGTTGTGTGTCGCGTCCGCCGGATCAATCACAATGGCGTTGACGGGAATGTCGGGAAGGTTGCCACTGATATTAACCCATGTGGTGGCTGCTCCAGCCGTGCCATTGATGGTTTTAAAGACATGACCTTTTGCATCGCAAACGACCACCGAGTTGTTGCAGGAACCGAAACCGGAGAACGTCACGTAGGCCGTGGTGGCAGTTGTGGGATCCACGGCAACTTGGGTGACAGCACGCGCCGGAAGCACTGTGCTGTTGGCGATACTGGCCCATGAGGATCCGCCGTTGGACGTTACCTCAATGTCGCTCGTATCGCTGCCGACATAAAGGATACTGGAATTTCCTGGAGCAGCGGCAATCGTGCTCAGCACTCCGGTGCCGGCAGTGCTGCAACCGGCGAAGTGCGATAGAGAGGTCAGATCGGGCGAGATGAAGTTCCAAGTGTTGGCGCCATCGGTAGAAAGCCATACCCGGCAGGTGGCAAAATATAGGGTGGTTGAGGTATTGGGGTCCATAACCAAAGGTGGAATGAAACTGCCGCGGTCCGTAGGATCGATGCCTGAATTGGCAAGGAACCCATTGCCAAGAATACCGTCGCCGTTAAACGTAGTGAGAATGATGGGAAATGGAGGATTGTTTGGAATGTATTCGCACTCCCCAAAGCTCGTGCTGGGATTGGTGAAGTCAATCGCCGTGAAGCCGCCGTCGCATCCGATTTGGGCGCTCGCCCATGTCGTCAGCGCGCCAGTAGATCCCTGATAGACTTGCACATCATTGTCCTGGGTCCCACCCATGGAGAAGCCGGTATTCGACGGATGAATGGAAACGCCGGGATAGAACTGGGTAATATCCAAATTCTGATTTAAGTTGGTCCAAAAGCCGGCTGGCGGAGTTCCCGCCAATGTCGGTTGAGCGGTCTTCCATGCGCCGCCATCATTGCCTACGTACATTGTGCCGCCATTGCCGCTAAAGGCGATGGCGTGCATGTCCACGTGTATGGTATCGGCTGCCCCTTGCACATCTCTACGGGAAATCTCCGTCCAAGTGGCTCCGCCGTCGAGCGATCGAATCAGCGTGCCGTTGCTGGCGGCACCTCCGAAAAACACATCGTTGGCGCTGACAGGACTAACGGCTAGTGGCATGTCGTAAAAGCATTGACCGTTGCAAATTCCGCTGGTCGTGAGCCGGGCATCCCCAGTCAGTTGCGCCCAAGTGGTGCCGCCAGTCGTAGTTTTGATTAGACCGAGTAGGTTCGAGGAAGTGGTCGTGCTGTCGGCAATGGCCGCGTAGACGGTGGCGGTGGCGCCCAAGCTTGCGGGGAAGACGGCTAACGTTATGCGGCCGAGGCTCGATGCGGGCGTTCCCGCTGGCAGAACCTGTTTAGTCCAGTTGGGACTCGAGCTAGGAGGAGTGGTGGTCGCGTCGGCAGGACAGCTGGTTAGAGCCGCTTTGGATTTGTAGATCCCATTGTTTGCGGTATCTCCGAATGGGAAGCCCAAGGCGACGAAGGCGAAGCCATCACTTGTGAAAGCAACGTCCGTACCAACGATCCCCGTAATCCCGAATACCGGCTTCCAGGTCACCCCAGCGTCTGCAGAACAATAGACGCCGGACGGAATCGCGGTGTTTCCGAGGCCACGAACGCCGGCGAGAAGAATACCGTTGCTCCCGGACTTGGGATTGACAGCCAAGGCGCCAATCATGGGTCCGCCGCGGAGGTTATCCAGCGGCGCCCCGCCGGTAAGATGGAATGAGCTGTCTTGGGTGCAGGTGGCGGTCGGTGGGGGACCGGCGGCAACGACGCACTTGAGAACGCCCTCGCCGTAAATATTTTCAGCGCCGAAATTGTCTTCCCCAGTTCCTACGTAGACTGTTGTGCAAACGGTTGCGAGGCAACTCGTTGGGTCAATCGCGAGCGAGCCAACGGCAATCGTGGGAATTCCAGTGTTTGGCGGGTTCTCGGTTTGGGCGAGAGCAAACCAGGTTGCTCCGCCGTCGGTGGTGATCCACAGGCCGCCATCCGCTCCGCCGAGGTAAACATTGCTTGCGTTGAGCGGATTAACGGCTAGCGCAGTTACCCGCCCGGAAGTGAATGGCGCAAAGACTGGCGTGCTGGTGGCTTGCGGACCAATCGAAAACCAGTTTGAAGTTGGCCCCGTCGGGGGCGTTACAAAGCCAAGACCGCCAGGCACTGCCAGCAGGCTAAAGCGTCCCTCGCGCTGATACATCTGCCTCTTCTGCTCAAGTGCCCGTTCGCGCGCGCCTTGCGGAATGAAACCAATGGGGAAGGCGCGGGGCTTGAAAAACCAATCCTGCCTGCGCCGAAGAAAGTCGGGTCCTTCTTGCAGCGATTCCAGTTCCTCGCCATCGCGAGGCATGGGCTTGAGTCCGGACTTCGGGCTGGCAGGTTTTGCCTCGGCTTGTGCCGTGGCTTGAGCGTCGGGCACGGCGTCAGGCTTGGATTGCGCGGCGGCGCGAAAAGCCGGGAGTGCCAGGAGCAAAGTAAGAACAAAAAGGGAATTGCGAAGGACTGAAGATTGGAGTTTCATAATCCGCCCACGTCAAGGATTGGAATCCGGTACCCACGCGACACATCCGGCCAGGAGGAGGGGCCATTTGAGGGCAGGAGCAAATTGCACAAATGGCTACTCGCGGACTGGGGCTTAGACCGGAAACGAACCGCTGTTGAACGCGTAGAGACTATCACAAGTTATTGAAAGACCCACTAGTACCTAAACGGACGGCGGAGCCTGTTGAGCGACTCGCGCTTGACACCAGAGCAGCACCCACGCGACGAGCCGATGGGACTGTGATGCGCGGCGGAATCCGTGGGATGCCTTTTCCGTTACGCGGAGGGCGCCGCACTGGAGGTGAATCGGCGCGGCGTCCGCCAACGCTGAAACTGGCACCTGCTGGAAGATTACCGAGTTGGCGTGGGTTTTATTCCTGGAGAAACGCGGCAGGCGCTTCTGCAAGAAATACTTTACACAGAGTTCGCAGAGTACGCGGACGTCACCGAGCGGAGACAATAGGGAAGAACTCCCAGGAGGTATCAGACGCAACACTAGAACTCATTTCATAAACCACAGCTCCGGAAAAACGAAAAACCAAAATGCTTCAGGGGCTAAAGCCCGGGTTTTTCTATGGCGTTTTCGGCACGACTGAAGCCGTGCCCTCCTAGGACCTATTTATGAGATGTTTATGAGATGGCTTCCAGTCAGCGGCGAAAACCGCGGTGGCCATAATAGCCGTGGCCCCAGCCCCAGCCGTCGTAAAAGCCAAATCCCACGTAACCGGGGTAGGCATAAGCGGGATAGCCGTAGCAGGGACCGTAGTAGCCGCAGGGGTAGGCGTAAGGGCCCGGGTATGCGGCGGCTACGGGGCGCGGGCCGCGGTGGTGCGTTCCGCGGCCGTCAATGTCTTCCTGGGTGACGGGCAAAAAGGCTTGCTGGCTTTGCGTGGTGTCAATCTTCACGGGATCGACTAGACGGAAGCTGAGTTGATCCTCGGGATAGAGAACCGTGGGGCGGCCTCTGGTAAGAAGCACGGCGCCAATTCCGGCGGCTGCGCCGGCTCCTGCGCCGATGGCGGCGCCCCGGCCCCAGTCCGCGGCCGCGCCGATCAAGGCGCCAACTCCAGTTGTGGTGGCGACGGTTGCCGCGTCCTGGCCGTGGGAAGTTCCGCCGGAACCTTTCCAAAGCTCGGTGAGGATGGGAAGCTGGCGGCCGTCGACGACGGTGATGTCGGTCAGCTCGACCCCCAACTCAGAGGTGCCCTTGATGCGGCCGGCTTTGCGAACGTCTTTCACTTTGCCGATGAGCACCTGGCCGCGGCGAGCTACGACCCAGCCATTTACAACCAGCGGCTGGTCCAGCACGGCGGTAAATTGGTCGCCCACCTGATTCTTGTCGGTGGACAGGAAGTCATTGTTGCGGATGACGAGCACGGTTCCCGCGGGGATGGTCAACGTATTGGGGAGCGGTTGAGCGGGTGCATGGGCCTGAGGCTGACGCGGTTCGGCGTTCTGGTAGGGGCCTTCGGGTGGGTTTTGGCGTGGGCGGTCGTGCGAATAGGGGGGCCTGTCGGCGTCCTGCGGGGCGTAGGTAGGCCTGGGAGGTGGGTCTTGCTGCTGTTGCGGGTCGCCCTGCTGCTGGTCCTGTGGCGGCGCTTGCTGCTGCTGCGCGTAGGCGCTTGCGCTTAAGCACAAGGCCAACGTGGTTATCACTGCGGCGCGCGAAAGTTGCCCAAAACGCGCCAAAATTGCTGGGTGGTTCACCATGTTCTAGTCTCCCTCGACCTGGGATTCCCTGGGAATCCCTCGGATCTCTCCGCCCACTACATATTTAGATGGCATCCCTGCTTCCTGTGGATGCCCAATGGCTTGCGGGCGGTGCCCAAGGTAGTAACCCCGCAGCGGGCTTTAAGTTGTGCAAGGTGCTCTCGGCGGAGGCGGGGCGGTCGGAAAACTTGCGGCGCGCCGGGAATGGGAACGCATTGTATAATTCCGCGTCAAGTCGATCCAAGAGAGGAGACGAGATGGCCGAGCCGACGTACGAGGAATTGAAAGCAAAACTGGCGGAGTTGGAAAAGCAGGGAGGCGCACGGCGCACCGGCGCATTGGAGTTTCGCGTGGGTGAGAAAGGGGGCGTGAGCGTGTATGGGCTGGGGCGGTTTCCCGTGACGCTGTATTACGAGCAATGGATACGGCTCTTGGAGACGGCGCCGCAACTGCGGACGTTTCTGGAAGAGAACAAAGCTGCGGGAAAACTGAAGCTGAAGGAAAAGTAGGTTTCCTTAATGATTTGGCCGTAGGAGGAGACCCCCGGGCGCCTGTGGGGAGGCACCCGGGGGCGGGGGGAGTGAGGAGGAGATTGGGCAAACTCTCGGGCCGGCGCCGGCGGCTACTTCGAAGACTGGGCAGCTAGCAGGCAGAGCCTCTGCAGCTCGTCGTAGGTAAAGACGACTTGCTCGCCACAGTCGCCTTGTTCCAGGTGACCCAGGCCGGAAATACGGGAAAAGCGGCGGATTTCCGTGGTGGGAAGACCCAGTAGTATGGCGGCGCGGTGCTCACCAACTTGCCCTTGTTGAACCAAACTCATGTAAGACCAAACCTTCCGGAGATGATGGGAGCATGCGGCTGTCCAAACTTGAAGCGTGCTAAATCCTGTGGTTTCTATAAGAAAGCTGAGATTGGGAAGGAGCCTTGCCTAAGCTGTCTATTTGCTTGCACAAACAGTGCAGGGATTTGGGACAACCCTGGCATCGGAAGCGGTCAGAGGTTGGACGGATGGGGTGGATCCAAGAGCGCGCGGCTGCTGACCGGTACTGGTACATGCGGACCATGCCAGGTTTGATACTTGACCGCACGGCTGGCTCTGTTAGTCTGGAGGCAACCCTCCACCAAATTCGCGAGCGTCCGCGCCAGACCAGTCCTCGCGCGGCGGAGGATAAGATGAAATCATCCGATCGCCGCCAATTGACACGCCTTAATCTTCGGACGCCTCTGCGTTTCCGAGCCCTGGGCGTGATCTCGGATAAGACGGAACATTTTACGGAAGCGCTGAATATTTCGCGCGGCGGATTCTACTTCGCTTCGTCGGCGCCGCTGCAGGTGGGGATGCCCCTGGAGGCGACGCTGCGCATGCCGGCGGAAGTGACCGGCAATTCCGCGCAAGAGATGCGCTGCACGGCGCGCGTGGTGCACGTGCGCAACGAGCCTTATGGCGATGGGCGGATCGGATTCGGCGCGGAGATCGAAAAATTTCAAACGGTTCCACCGCAGGACCGCTGGGCCGTTTGAAGTAGAGTTGTCAGTCGTCGGTTTTCAGTTGTCAATAAAATGACAGGGAACGTGTCCAGCGCTGGAGCTAGGGCTTCGCCGCCGGAACCGCAAAGGTGGTTTTTGCGCTGCCGACGTTTTCGAAACGGTCATATGCGCGGACTGCGATGGTGTGCTCGCCAGGTGACAATCCCGCGGTGATGGTAAATTCGTAGCGTTCTTCGAGCGCGTCGCTGATACCTTGCACGGGCGCGACAAGAATCCAGTCGTTACCATCGACGCTGTACTGGGCACGCTCGATCGTGCTAGTTGCATCGCGCGCCGTAAACTTGACCAGGGAAGTCTGAAGAGAGAGAAGCTCCCCTCGGCGCGGCGCAACAGAGACAGATGCTTCAAGGCCGCTGATCACGGGCGGCGTGTTGTCCACCACAAAGCGCTCACTTTCGCGTTCGGTTTTCAGCACGAGGGCGGGGGGATTTGACGGCGCGTCAGTGGCGACGATTTTCAAGTAATAGGCGCCATCCGGCAGCGCGGTGGTATCCCAGGAATAAAATTTCTGGTCGAGATTGTCCTTCAATAACTTCCATTCGCGTTCGCTTTCGCCGCGGAAATAAACCGAGTAGCGCAATTCGTCGTCGTTGTCGTCGTGCGCGGTCCATACAACGGTTTGATAGCCCTTCTGCACTGTTCCCTGCGGTGGCTGTTCGAACCGCGGCGACGTGCTGCTTTGCGTGATCACCACGCCGGAAACGTTGGGCGAGGGAGGCATCTTGAGTGTCACGGGCGTCGGCTGGCTGGATGTTATGCCGGACTGGCTCTGCGCCCGCACCCCGGGATCCTGCAGTACGATTCCATCGATGACCGGCGCAACGTTGCGGGGCAGATATGCGAGGCTCACCCAATCGATGCCGTCGCCCGGACGTCCATCGTGGATGACGGCTCTCCACTGCGCGAAACGTGCGGACGGTGCTTCCATGGCCGTGCCCGGTTTCGTATAAGGGCCGTACCAGTGGGACCACTCGCGGCCCGGGTCTTCTGTATTACCCGAACGCACAAAAAATTCCAGGCGCGGATCATTCGAATGTGCCGGGCTTTTGGCGCTCTCGGCCGGCGGAGGGCTCCACCATTCAAGGTGTCCCCACTGCGAGAAAAGTTGTGCGTCGAAGGAGCGGGATTCGAAGGTGCCTTCGGCTTCGTATTCCGGGCCGAGGGAATACACTTTTCCAGGATTCGCGGTACACAGGAAAACTTTGCCCGCGGAATTGCGGGCGATGCCGGTGATCTGCGCGGAGCCGGACTTGGCGAGATGGGCGAAGACGCCGTGCCCATCGATGGCGAGGAGAGCGCCGCTGTTGCCGGTGCCGGCGAGGAGACGGCCATCAGACGCGAGTCCCAGCGTGTAGACAACGTCTTCGCGCGAAGACCAAAGCTCTTCCGGGACACCATCGGCGCTGATGCGATAGATGCTGCTGGAGAGAAGCGGAGGGAAAGGGACAAAGGGTTGCGGCTGCTGGAGCTGGCCGGAAGCGATCACGCCGCCAGTTGTGATGGTGGTGGCGCCTTGCGGAGTGGAGATGAAAGTTGTGGGAGCTTGCAAGGTGCGCTGCTTTTCGCCAATCGCGGAGACGTAGATGGCGCCGTCGGCGGAGACAGCGAGGGAAGTGACTTCGCGCTTGGGAGTTTCGTAGAGTACGAAGCCTTCGGCTTTCGCTGTGGCGGCGTCCTTGGAGTCCTTCGCTGAAGTCTTCGAGGAACTCCGGGAAATACGCAGGACGCGGCCGCTGGGCTCAGTGCCGGCGATGAGATTTCCTTTGGCGTCGAACGCCAGGATACGAATGTGAGCCTCGTCGCTGGAGTAGAAGAGTTCGCCTTTGCCGTCGGGCGCGACGGCGAAGACCTGGCCCTTGTCACCGGTGGCGACGTAGAGGGTGCCGTCGGGCGAAAAAGCGAGGTCCCAGATGTATTTTGTCTTGGGATCGAAGAAAACGGATTTTTCGCCGGAAGCCGAGACGCGGTAAACCTTGCCGTCTGGAGAAGTGCCGACGTACAGCGTGCCTTTCGAATCGAAGGCGATGGCTTGCGCGGAGAGGTCCGTGGAATCGAAAATTACGGCGGGTTTGCCGTTTGAATCGAAGCGAAATACTCTCGCCGGAGAGCCGCCCGCGGCGTAGAGCGTGCCCTTGGGATCGAGGCGCACGGACCATAAATAAGAAGCGTCCGCGTCAGCGAGCAACGTGAATTTCGGCGCGAGTTCGAGCCGGCCATCGCTGCGCACTGCCACGCCGTGCGCGGTACCCTTTAGGAATTCATCGTAAGTGGATTGGCGCCAGCGGCGGGTGTGCTCCGCAAGAAGAGGCAGGGAAGTTAGGAAACAAAGAAGCAAGGAGAATGAAAGAATTTGAAGGAAGTGACGAGTGGTTGGCGACGAATGGCGAGTGAAAAAAATGGCTTTAGGCTTACGGAAGTTGTGCATTGAAATGTTCACCGGATTTGCAGATTCAAGGAGATGACGCCGGAGACGGGGCCTCCGAGCGGGATGGAAGATTCGCCGGCCAGCGATTCGCGCAGCACCTGAACGCTGCCGGGAGCGGGACGGCCGTCGACGACGTTGATTTGGGACAGCGGAATGTTGGGTAGCTCTTTGTCGTCCCAGAGAAGCGTGGGGGCTGGCGCAAACAGACCAACGTAGAGGCGATCGTTGCGGCGCTCGCGATTCAAGAGCGCAATCAGTTGATCGAGGCCGTTGGGGCCGCTGCCGGCGGCGGCAAAGGCGAAACCGCGCGAGGCGCGATTGAGCAGGTCGGCGTCGCTGACCAGGATGCGGAGAGTCGTGCCGCGCGCCACCTGTTCCGGAACGCGCAAGGTGGTTTCTTCAACGTGGGCTGCTCCACGATAGGGACGGAGGAGCACGCGGACGCGCAGAGTCTCGCCGGGGGCGGCTTCGCCTTTTTCGAGCCAGGCGCTTTCAATGGTGAAGGACTTGCGGCCGGCGACGCTTTCGACGCGCAGGCTGATATGGTCTACCTTGGCGGGTTCGAAGGTGTTGACGAACAAGCGTCCAAAAATATTTTGCATCGTGAGGGCGATGGGCAGGCCATCGGGAGAGAGAGAATCGCCCGGAGCAAAGGTGTTTTCGATGTGAACCGGCGTGTGGCCTTGCAGGCGAATCTCGCCGGAAAGATGCAGTGTAGTGCCTTCGCCGTAAAGGGAATTCTGGGTGAGGCCACTGAAGGTGGTGAGAGCCACGAGGAGCGGCGTGAGCTTCGGGTGATTGACGATCTCAAAGTGCAGGGTCTTTTGCTTTGCAGGCTCGGTGCCGGAGACTTGCAGGGTCAGGTCCATGGGAATCATCGCAGGCGGCGCACCCAGTTTGCCGGTGACCGCGGTGAGATGGTCGCCGGTGATGGTGCCGATGGAGCCGCCGACGTTTACGATTTTCGTGGAAGCAAGTGCGGAAGAGAGCGTGGTGACTACGCGGCTGCGCGCCATGGGAATCTGCACTTCGCCGAGGCTCAGAAACGGATGGCCGCAAAGATAGACGCGGTCTGCCTGCACTGCGGTGACGGTGCAAGCCGAGTTGATGGAGGCGTCGCCTTGCACAAGAACCATGCCGGCCATATCTCCGGCCACGAGGCGCCCGTCATCGGCGCGCGGCGAGGCGGTACCGCCTTGAGCCGCGACGAAGCCGTAGCCTTGCAGTTGATTCCCGAATTGCTGAAGCGCGGCCGGCGGAAAGCCGGAGAAAACGAGCGGCGTTTCGATGGGTTCGAGCGCGGAGCCAGAGGGTAGACCAGTCCGCGTGGAGGCTTCGCTGGGAAGTCCGAGTTGTTGCACGCCGCCTTGCCCGTTGGCTGCGGCAGGCTGCGACGGCGGGTTCAGCACATCCTGGATGGGAGTGACTCCGGCGATGGGCTCTTTGGTGAAGATGCCCAGTTTCAGCGACAGCGCGCCGGCAAGTTTGCCATCCAGATAGACCGGGCTGCCGCTCATTCCCGCGACCACGCCGGTGTGTTCGACCTTCGGCCCCTTTAGTTGAACCAGGATGATGGATTGCCTCGGGCCGAGAAAATTGTCCAGGATCCCGATGACTTCAAGGTCGAACTTTTCTATCTGGTCGCCGGCAAAGATCGTGTAGGCATAACCCTGCATCCCTGGGCGGACTTGGCTCAGGGGGAGGAGTTCGCTCGATTCTTGAGCATGGGCAATGCCTGGTCCCAGGCATAGAGCCGCCGGGAACGCTAACAGCGCGAGGATTAGAGTGCAGTGAGACTTCAACAGACGCCGCCGGGCCGTTCGCATGAATTGCTAATGATACTTGGCGGAGTACCTCTAAGCAATCAACCCTAAGATGCCCAAAGGGTAGGACAAGTTAGCTAGGCGTCCTAGAACCGGTTCGGGCCGACAAGAGCCGGCCTTCTGTACTTGGTGCTAGTCCTGGTATCCGAGTTCCTTGCGCGTGGCCGGGCGCCAGCCGTCTTTGTCACAGCTTAGTATGCCCTTCGCTGAATCTACAATCGAACCTGGACTGAACTCGCCGCCTTCGCAAGAACAGAGCTTAGGGGAGCTCGAAGGTTTTGGTTTGCAAGTAAAGGGAGGCGGCTCCGGAAGATGGAGGACGTTGGCGCTGCGCTCCCGGATTGTCCTGCTTGTCCTGATCCATGCAGGAAGGTGTTTCAGTTGGTCTGGTTTGAACAGCACGGCTGCGCACATCTGCTCGGAGCCTTCCCCCACCTGAATGACAGTGCCTTCGGGATACTCAATGCTTGCGAACGTGCAGCTTACTGGCGACCGGTCGTTCACTCGCCCGGAAAATGCCTTGTCCTCTGGCTTGGCTTGGCCGTAGGCGCTCGAGAGCTTCATGAAACCCAAGGTCAAGGGGGCAATCGTCATCGCGCCAATGAGGATCCCGAGCAAGAACTTGGGAGCATACGGAACCGGTTTGCCCAAAGAATATGACATGATTCCCTCCATTCGTTTTTTGAGATTGGAACTCGTGACACCCGAAATGCCGGCGACGGCACCGGCAAGATGGAAACGGCAGACTTTGAGAATGCCGGCGACGTAGTCTTCGGGCGGCGCGCCGTAGCGGATGACCAGTTCGTCGCAGGCAAACTCGCGTTCTGCAATCAGCCGCCGCTCAATCCACCACAAGAGCGGATGAAACCAGAAGAGGCAGACCAAGGTGTGTACGAAAGCCCCGGTCAAGTTGTCCCAGCGCTCGGCGTGTGCCAGTTCGTGCAGCATCACGGCGTCAAGCTCAGTAGTCGTAAGCTTTTCCGAGAGTCCATGAGGAACAGTGATCGTTGGACGCCAGATTCCCGACAAAACAGGTTCTGTCTTCGATTCCGATGATTGCAATCGAACAGTCCTCAAGTATCCCAAGCGCTGCTGCATTCTAGAGAGGGATTCTTTTTCGGAATCCAAGGCCTTCGATGGCGCCTCGAAGGACCTGGGAATGCGGCGGAACCACACGGCCAGCATCACGACAGCGCCGCAGAACCAGATTAAGCCGAGTAAGAGTGAGAATCTGGCAAGCGCTTCACCGGCGGAGGCGGGCGCGCTTTGCGCCGGCAGAAGTCTCGACAGGCTTGCTGAAATCACGATCAATGGCCGCGGTGAAGGGAAGAGATTTTGAACATAGGCACCGAAAGCCGAGAAGAGTGCGGCCGGGAGCGCAAATTTTGCCACGCCAATCAGCCAGACGGTGTACTTCGTGGCTGCACTGCTCCTCCGCAAACAGAGCGCTAAGAGGCACGCTACGATCGCGAATGCTGTCGATTCGAGAAGATGCAGCTTCATGAAGGAAATCATCTCTTCTTCTCCGTCTTCGCCAGTTCTCTTTCGATTGCTCGGATATCGGCGAGCGTCAGCTTGCCGGTTTCAATGAGGTGGGACACCACAGGAGCAGCAGAGCCGCCGAACAAATCTAGGAGATCACCAATGAGCCTGCGATGAACGGCCTTTTTCGTGAACACAGCTTCAAAAATGTGCGCGTTGCCGATCTTTTTCATCCGGCGAACCGCGCCTTTCTCCTCCAGCCGGTAAATCATCGTTTGGACAGTTGTATAAGCAGAGCGATGCTCTTCCGGCAGGCTTTCCTGAATCTCGCGAACCGAAGAGGGACCGAGCTCCCAGAGTTTTTGGAGCAGCTGAAATTCGAAATTGGTGACGCGACGCATCAGGCCGACTACCTCTGTCGTCCTATCTACTACAGTTGTAGTCCACCCGTCAAGATATTTTTCTGTTGGAGACTTTCCGCTTGGGGGAGGAGAAGCGGTGCTGCGCCCTTCATCAGGGGGAGGATTGTCCGCTCGGTTTTGATTAGTCCATATGGTGGTGCATGGCGAAGACTTTGTCGGTGGAATCTTCGTAGGGGTAGACGTGGACCATCCAGCCGAAGATGACGGGCTGGAAGCGGCCATTCGCAGCGTCGCACGCTTCTAGCGTGGCGATGGAACCTTTCAATCCAAACTTCGTCCAATCCGCGCCCCGGAACTGTCCTTTTTGCGGCATGCACAGATTGGTGTGCAAATGCCACATGGCCACGCTGAGAGGCACGCGGGCATTGAGCTGCTCTTCGGAGGCGCGCTTGGGCATGGTGTACATAGCGCCGACGAGTTCGTAGCCACCGGAAGTCTTCTTGTAGAGCAGGGAAGTCGGACGCGCGGGATCGAAAGTAAACGCTTCGAGGAAACCGTTCACGTAATTCGTGAAGTGGTACTCGGGCTGCGGCAGATTCGGCAGGAAGATCTTATAACCGTCATTCAGCGCGACGTGGTAGTCCTTGTATTTCTCGATGCCGGTGCGAAGCTGCGCGACGATTACGCTGGCGCGGGCGGCATCTTCCGGAGTCTGCGGACGCATCGCTGTCATGTGCATGTGCAGGCTGTGCGCTTCCATGTGGCCGGGCGTCATAGCGTGAACGGCGTGGGCTTCGTTGGCCTTGGCATCGTCCATGTCCATTCCGGGCATGCCGGTGTGGTCCATTGGCTGGGATTTCTGCGACGGCGTTGCCGGTGGTTGCTGCGCCTCCTGCACGGCTGATGCGGGCACGCGATGGCCGGGCATGGCGGCGAGCAGAACGGTTACTACAAACAGTATGCCGAACAAGATGCCGGTTCTGCCGGCGAGACGGATGAAAGTGCTGCGGGCGGGCATGACGATTCTCCTCCATTCATAATACGTGCGGCACGGGGGCGGGATTTCAGTACGCGGTACAGGACGTGCCCCCGGAAAACTGGCCGAGAGTACAGGGAATAAAGAAGGTAAATGAGGTTAAGGAAGTAACGGAGAAACGCTCCGGACTTGAGTTGCGGTGGCAGTTTGCGAGACAGGCAGACTTCGCGTGCTAAAATCCTGGAGTGAAAAAAGAGACCATTCAACCAGCGAAATTCCTGACCGGCGGACTGGACTTGCCGGGCGATAAATCCGTTTCCCATCGCTACGCGATGCTTGCGGCGCTGGCCGAAGGCACCAGCGAACTGCGGCATTTTTCCGCCGCCGCGGATTGCCACAGCACGTTAGATTGCATGAACGCGCTGGGCGCCGAAGTCAAAGTCGACAAGGACACCGTTCGCGTGACCGGCCGCGGCGTGGCCGGCTTGAAACGCAGTTGGCGCGCGCTCGATGCTGGGAATTCCGGGACGACTATGCGGCTGCTCTCTGGAATTCTGGCCGGGCAGAGCTTTTCGTCGAAGCTCACGGGCGACGGCTCGCTGCAGAAGCGCCCGATGAAGCGCGTCATCGGGCCCTTGCGGGAGATGGGCGCGGAAATTCGCGCGCGCGACGACAACTTTGCGCCGCTGGAAATTCGCGGAGCGAGGCTCAAGGCCATCGATTACCAGATGCCCATGGCCAGCGCGCAAGTAAAATCCGCGGTATTGCTTGCTGGTTTGTTTGCCGATGGCGTGACCAGCGTAACGGAGCCGGCGAGAACACGGGATCACACCGAGCTGGCGCTCGAAGAATTTGGCGCCGCGATCGAGAAGGACGGGCGGATCATTCGAATTCAAGGATTCGGTGGCGCAAATGGCGGCGGCAGATTGCTCGCCAAGTCGCTCGACGTGCCCGGTGATTTGTCCTCGGCGGTATTTTTTATCGCCGCGGCGTCCTTGTTCGCCGATTCAAACGTGCTACTTCACAACGTGGGATTGAACCCAACGAGGACAGCCATACTGGACGTCTTTGCTTCGATGGGCGCGGCCATTCAAATCCTCGGGCTCAAGAGCGCCCATGGCGAAATCGTCGGCGACCTCGCTGTGAAAGGCGCGTCTCTCAAAGGCGGCGTCATCGCCAGCGCGCAAATCCCACTGGTCATCGATGAACTTCCCATGCTCGCGGCGCTCGGCCCCTACACTGAAGAAGGCACCGAAATTCGTGATGCCGCCGAATTGCGCGTGAAAGAGAGCGACCGCATCGCCGCGCTCGCGGAAAATCTGCGCCGCATGGGAGCGTCGGTGGAAGAGCGGCCGGATGGATTGAAGGTGGAAGGGCGCCGCGCGGGAAAGCTGCGAGGTGCGGAGATCGATCCGCGCGGGGATCATCGCATCGCCATGGCGTTTGCCGTCGCGGGCCTGGCGGCCGAGGGAAACACGGTGATTCGTGACGCGGATTGCGCCGGCGTTTCGTTTCCAACTTTTTTTCAGGAATTAAACAGACTGGCGGAGCGATAGTCAACCGAGCTCATCAGGTCCGTTCAACGCCACTGCGCGAGGCGCTATGTTCCAATCGCACAACGCTCAGTTTTCTTCTGAATCTCCCGGTGGCGGAGGCGCCTTCACGCGCGGCGGCTTCGGCGGAACCAACGGCGCGGGAACATCGGAACTCGTGCGGCGCAGCGAAATCGAGCCATAGCTGGTCTTCAAAATAATTTTCGGCCCGCGCCCGCTTCCGTATTTTCCTTCCAAGTGCGAATCTCCCGACCCTGTGCCGGAGGTCAGCTTGAGCGAATCGGCTTGAAATTCGCTGTCGATGTCCCCGGAATGGCAGTCAGCGACAATCTCGAAGCTCGAAGACTCCGGCAGGCTCAGTGTAATCCCCGCGGAGGAGTTGTTGATTTCGATGTCGTCTTTCGGTGGAGCCGAAAAGCGAACTTCCACGTTTCCTCTGCGATTGTCGACTTTGACCTTGCCGCCGGCGTTTTCCAGCGTGATGTCGTCCTGCGAGCGCACGCTCAGGTTCCCGGGAGCGTCAAAAATCTCGAGGTGGCCCGGGCTGGCCTCCATGTGGCCGGCCAGTTGCGAAAGTGTCAAATCGGTGTGCTGCGAAAGGAAGCGCACGCCCTTCGCGATCTTGTCCACTCGGATGGCCCCATAGAATTCGCCGTCGACTGTGAGCACTCCCGTGGCGCCTGATACATTGATTTCCCCGCCGTGGCCGGAAATCTTGACGTTGCCGCTCGTGTCCGATACTTTGATGTCGCTCTTTCGCGTCTCGATGTTGACGTCTCCCGCCGTGCCGCGAATTTCTATATCGCCGACGCCGTTGGTCACGCTGACAGGCTTCGCCATGTCCGCGACGGTGATATCGCCCTTCTCGTTGCGAATCGTCAGCGCCGCTTTCTTTGGGACCGCCACTTCGACATCCACACTAATGCGCGAATCGCTTGTGCTCGCGCCGGTAGGATGAATTTCGTAGCCGTCCCCATTCTTCACGATTTCGACGCCCACATCATCGACAATCTTCTGGGCGTCCGTCTCGCTCCAGGCCTTGGCATTTTTCTTTCCGGAGACTCGAATCTGCGCTTCGTCGGAAGGGCGCACGCTGATGTTGCCGTGGCTATTTCGGATCGTGATACGCGCGTCTGCCGGAACGGACTTGGGCGGGACTTCCAAGTCGAAGTCAAAATTATTTCCCCATTCCCGAATGTGACCGGGGAGATTCTCCTTGCCGTACTCAATGCCGACCACGATGCCGAGAAGACTCAGAAGTCCCAGAACAAGAAAGACCTCGCCCGGCGTAATCCTCGCCGCGCCTGGATCGCCGGAGCGGCTGGCCGCCATGCGCTCATAAAGCTTGATGGCGCCCCAAAAAATAAGGACCAGCGGCCACCAGTGCCCGAGCACATTGACAATGCCGAGGCCCCGGTAGTTGTGAAGCAGCAGCAGGATTCCAACGAAGAGCAGGAGCAGGCCGGGAAAAAGTGAGCTGCCGCGCCGACGGAGATTCGCCATAGAGTCCTATTGCCCTTGTCCCTGGCCCGGAATTTGATTTTGCGGAACAATCGGCGCCGAATCCGGCACGCCCGGAGCTGCGGGAGGAACCCGGCTGGACACATGACCGTCAGCGGACGAAGCCGCAGCGGCGAGGCTGATCGCGCCGATGACGATAAGGATGACCGGATAGGTGTTCTCGAACGAAAAATTGCCTCCACGCACTTGGTCGAGCAGGAAAAGCACGCCAACCGTGATGATGATGGCCGGTCCCATCAGGCTGCGAATCGTACATCGTCTGCACGCGCAACGGATACGATCACTCATCGAGCGAAACCTCCTACGGCCTGCGGTCCAGCCGGTTGCGCATCATCAAAACCCCTGCAGCGATCAAAACAATCGGCCAGAAAAACTGCGAAATCCGGTACCAGGGGAACCAATCGAAATTGTGGAGCAGCAGCAGGACTCCCGCCCCAATCAGGAGAATCGGCCCAATGGGGCGTTCTTTGGTGAAAGAATCGAGCGGATCGGACAAAGTTTCGCCCATCTGCCGCGCCTTTGCCGTGCGATACGCGTCCACGGGCATGTAGATCCACAGCCCCCCGATGCAAATCCACAAGGCAGCTGTGGCACCGCCGCTCATGTTGCTATCGATCCCTGTGATGAAGAGCACCAGGAAGATGGCCAGGTGCATCATTCCTTTTCCAAACTGCTCGTTATAGAAAGCGCCCATACCCGGCAGAAATCCCAGGAAAAATGCCAGCACGGGATTCGATCTAGCGTAGCGCGGCGGCGGGGGAGGCAAACCGGCGCCGGGCATCTGGTATTGCGACTCCGCAGGCGGAGGTGGAATAGGAACCGGTGGAGGCTGAACGGGAATGCCCACGATGCCCGCCAGACAATCCTCGCAATAGAGCACGTCGCGCACCGGGCGCACGCACGTCGAGCACATGGCCTTGCCGCAGTTGCGGCAGTAGCCGGTTGCGTCCACTTCGGAATGGACGGCACACTTCATGGCATTCTCCTCTCACCAATCGAGCCGCTCGCAACGGGGAATTGCGCCGCCAGCACCCGCAGGTTCCGGCCGATTTCGTCGGCACGGTTCTGCTGCTTCGGCGCGGACGGATTTGTCTTGTCGCTGCGGCCCGGTTGCTTGCCGGGAGAATCCTGCGGAATCGCTTGCTCCCTGCTAGTCGGGTTCTGATCGTTTTCGTTCAAGCGCGTTTGAATTTCATATACCACGCGCAGATCGCTGACGAACTTGATGCTTTGGGCGTAAACACGATGCGCTTTGCTATTTGTATTGCGATAAATCGTGGCCGGACGAAGTGCCGCCAGCTTCGGCTTGCTGAACGAAAAACCGGAAGCCGCGAGAAGAATGAACATCGTCGCGGCCACCGAAACCATGCTGTAAACAAACCGCGGCGATCGCAAGCTCTTCAGCCAGTGCCTCAGGTTGCGCCAGCTTGGCGCACCCAGCGTGGCGGTCAGGATGGCGTTCTCGAGTTCCGCCGGCGGTTCCACCGCTTCCAGCGCGTACAGCCCGCCCAGCGTATGCGCGACCGCGGCGACTAGCGGCGCACACTTCTCGCAGGTATTCACATGGACGTTAAACGCGGATTGCTCTACGGGCTGAAGCAGTCCGTCCAGATAATCGCTCAGTCGCGCTTCGGTTTGTTCGCAAGTCCAATTCATAAAATGCTCTGCGCTCGCTTCGTAATTGCAGCCTCGCTCACGACGGCCGCACTCCCATCTGCTGCAAAATGCGCGCCAGTTCGATGCGTCCGCGGTTGATTCTCGATTTTACCGTGCCCTCCGGCACCGCCAAAACTAGTTGAATCTCGCTGTACTCCAATTGCTGCAAGTCGCGCAGGATCACCGCTTCGCGCAATTCCGGCGAAAGCCGCGTCAGCGCCGATTGCACCTGCCCGCTCAATTCGCCGAGCAGCGCCTGCTCATCCGGCCGCCGCCCCGCCGATTCCTTATTTTCGACCGCCGGCATCTTGTCGTCCAGCGAGTCCGTAATGCGGTCGCGCTTCGTTCTACGATAGTGGTCAATCAGCAGGTTGCGCGTCACGCTGGTCATCCACGTCGCAAAACCCCCATGCGCCGAACGATAACTCCCCAAGGTGCGGTATACCCGCAGAAACACATCCTGCGACAAGTCCTGGGATTCCGTTCGGTTTCCCGTAAACCGGTAGCAAATGTTAAAAATGCGCCTCGTGTGCCGACGCACAAGTTCCTCCCAGGCCGACCCGTCGCCCTGGAGGCATTGCTGGACCAGTTGGGCATCCTGCTCCAACGTATCATCAGCCTCATAACCTGCTACGGTGCAAGGCGTGTCTGTGAGCCGGCTTCTCTCTCAAAAGCCGCTGGCAGCCCATCTCGGCCTGCCAAACTATGGAACGTAAAATGCTCTCGAAATGTTCCCTCAGGATCAGACCCTGATGCCTACCGTTCTGACTCGCATCTTACGCACCAGCGTTGCAAGACACAAGCGCCCCAACCGCGGCTCGCAAGCGGACGCCCCATCGGAAGAAAGTGTAGCCGTCCGAGCCAAATGCGCCAATAGTACAAGCACAAGGCCGCAGGCCATTCAATATAATGGCTTTAGCCAACATTCTGAACCTGTTCACAAAAAGCGGTTGGCCATGCGGCTTGACAGCATAGGGATGCGGTGGCCAAGATTGACACGCCATGGAACAATCCTTTAGCGCCGAGTTGGCGCCGATCGCTCTTCCGGATTGCGACGGAGGGGAAATAGTTCTCGGGTCCTTGTGGTCGAGCCGTCCAACAGTGCTCGTTTTTCTGCGGCACTACGGCTGAATTTTCTGCGGTGAACACGTCGCGCAGTTGCGCGAGCGCCAGAAGGCATTCGAGGAAAAAGGGGCCGGGCTGGCCGCCATCGGACTGGGTGACCGCCAGTACGCGCGGTTTTTTCGCGAGAAAACGGGGATCGCGTTTCCTCTGTTGATCGACGAGCAGCGGCTGGCCTATCGAGCCGCGGGACTGAAATCCGCCAACCTGCTGCATCTGCTTCGCCGCGACAACGCCGCCGCCCGAACGCGCGCTCGGGCAGCCGGCCATCACCAGCACAAGACGGGACAGAATCCGTTTCAGCTTGGAGGGAGCTTTATCTTCGGACCCGGCAACGTCGACCGCTTCGCGCACGTCAGCGAAACGTTTGGCGACAACGCTTCCGTCGACGCCCTGCTTGCGGCGCTCGCCTGAACACTGCAAGAATCTCGCGCCGGGCACACGCCGCGACTCGTGGGAAATGGCCAGTGGCTCTTGCCGTTTTGGCGCTCACGGCTTTTCAAAGGGCGACGACATTTCTGAAGCGCCCAGCTTGACGCAAGTGCCTGCTCCCGCTAGGCTTGCCATCGCATGCATTCATCGTCGAGGAAGCTTCTTGTCGTCCTGATCGGACTGCTGCTGTTGGGTTTCGTGGTTTATCTATCGGGCGGATTTCTCCGCCACCAGAATTTCAGCTGGGGAAAACTGCTGCACGCGTTGCGCGGCGCAAATCCGCTACTGCTGCTTTTATCCGTAGTTGGCATTTATGCCTGCTATGCCCTCCGCGCCTTGCGGTGGCGAGTGTTCCAAGCGAATCTTGGTCCTTCTCACTTTTGGGAGATTTACAAAATAACGCTGGCCGGTTTTTCCGCAATGTTCCTGCTCGGCCGCCTGGGAGAGCTGGTCCGTCCCGTTTTGCTGGCGCGAAAAGAGAAGCTGCCAGTAGCGGACATGTTTGGGATTTATGCCCTGGAGCGAGTGCTCGATATTGCCAGCATGGTGGTGATAGCGGCAGTCGCGATGTTGCTGTTCCAGTCGAACCCTTATGTTGTGGGCGCCACGAGAACAACGGGGTCGGTGCTCGTTTTGGGAGTAATCGGGGGGATTGCGTTTCTGGTCTACGCGAAACTGCACGGAACGGCGTTGCTGGAGCGGCGAATGCAGAATTGGCTGAGAGCGCACGGCTGGCGAGCAAGGATTGCTGGAATTCTCATCGGTTTCGCGCGGGGCGTCCAGATGCTCAAGACCTGGGGCCAACTTGCGCAGGCCGTGGCCTATTCGGGCATCCATTGGTTTCTCGTGCTGCTTGTGTATTTTTGGGTGTCGCGCAGTTTTGGCGGAAGATTGGGCACTATCAGCTTGAGCGAAGCCACACTGGTCATGGCCTTCACGCTGGTAGGGTCGATCGTCCAATTGCCGGCTGTTGGCGGCGGTTCGCAGCTTGCATCGATTCTTGCCTTAACGACAATCGTTGGAGTAGAAAAGGAGCCTGCGACTGCGGCAGCCATTGTTCTCTACCTTGTGACCTTCGCCGCGTGCAGTCTTGTGGGTGCTCCGTTGTTGGCGCACGAGGGTCTGTCTTTGGGAAAGCTCCGCGAACTCGCGGAGCACGAAAAAGAGGCGGCCATCGAAAACGCCGCACAGCAAGGAGAATCAGCCCCGTGAAGTGTCCTTTTTGCGCGCATGTTGACGACAAGGTGATCGATTCGCGCGAGGGCCGCCTCGGCGACACTATTCGCAGGCGGCGCGAATGCCTGAAGTGCGGGCGCCGCTTCACCACGTACGAGCGCATCGACGAAATCCCGTACATGGTGATCAAGAAGGACGGGCGGCGCGAGCGCTTCGAGCGGCAAAAGATTTTGCAGGGACTGTTGAAAGCGTGCGAAAAACGCCCGGTGCCCACGCCCAAGCTGGAAGCCATCGTCGATGAAATCGAAGGCGTGGTGCAAGAGTCCACGGAACGCGAGCTGACCACCACGGAAATCGGCGAAATGATCATGCGCGGGCTGAAGAAGCTGGATAAGGTGGCGTACGTGCGATTCGCTTCGGTGTACATGGACTTCAAGGACGTACAGGAATTCATGAGCGAACTGAAAAATCTTCTGAAGGATCGCGTAAAGAAATAACCTCTTTTTCTTTCGCAAGAGTTCTTATGATAAAACGCGCCGCAATCTATCTTTCCATATTGCTTGCCGGCGCGAGCCTTTGCGAGATTGCGATTACCGGGGCCGCGCGGAGAAAGCCGGCGGTCCGGATCGATCCGGAAAAGATACGCGCGCACGTAAAGTATTTGGCGAGGGACTCGCTCGAAGGGCGTGGCACAGGTCAAAAGGGAGGCGATGCTGCCGCCGACTATATTGCCGCACAGTTCAAAAGCTACGGACTGAAACCCGCTTCGGACGCGGACACCTATTTTCAGAGCGTGCCGATGGTGAGCATGAAGACTCTGGGTACCACCACATTCGTCCTCATGCCCCAGAGCGGGCAACCCGTCCCGCTGAAAAATCTGGATGATTTTGTAACCAGCAACGAGAGCCAGGTGGAATCGTCGGATATTGATGCGCCGGTCGTTTTTGTCGGCTACGGAATATCTGCGCCGGAATACCAGTGGGACGATTACAAGGGCTACGACCTCAAAGGGAAAGTGGCGCTGCTGTTTGCCAACGAGCCAATTTCGAACGATCCGAATTTTTTCAAGGGGAAAGCGCTCACCTACTACGGCCGGTGGACTTACAAATTCGAGGAGACCGCTCGCCGCGGAGCCCTTGCCGCGCTGATCGTCCACCGAACGGACCTCGCGAGCTACGGATGGGAAGTCGTGCGAAACACTTGGGGAACCGAGCGTTCGTATCTGGAGCGTGATGGAACACCAAAGCTACAAGCCGCGTCCTGGATTCAGCTGGAAGTTGCCAAGAAGCTCGTGGGCATGGCAGGTCTTGATCTGGACAAGCTTTTCGAGCAGGCGCAGTCCCGGGAGTTCAGGCCGATCGAGCTGCCGGTTCGATTGAAGGCTCATGTAGCAAGCAAGCTGCGGCCGTTTATTTCGCATAACGTGGTGGCCATGCTAGAAGGTTCCGACCCCGAGAAAAGCCACGAAGCCGTTCTCTACACCGCACATTACGACCATCTGGGGATCGACGAGAGCAAGACCGGCGACAAAATTTACAACGGAGCGGTGGACAACGCGACAGGATGCGGGATTTTGCTGGAGTTGGCGCGCACTTGGGCGAAGGCCAAGAAAGCGCCGCCGCGGTCGATCCTCTTTGCCTCCGTGACAGGAGAGGAGCAGGGCCTGTTGGGGTCCGAGTTTTTGGGAAAAAAACTGGCGTATTTGCCTGCAGATACGATCCTGGACTTAAATTTTGACGCCCTTGCTCCCGTCGGGTTGCCGGAAGAAGTGGAAGTCACGGGAGCGGAGCGGACCACTTTTTATCCGGGGGTCGAAGCGACGGCGAATGAGTTTGGATGGGCCATTCGGCCGGACGCGAATCCCGAAGCGGGTCACTATTACCGCTCGGATCATTTCAGCTTGGCGCGCGTGGGAGTCCCGTCGTTTTCAATCGGTGAGGGCTTGAAATTCAAAGGTCATGACCTTGCCTGGGGCGAAGCGCAGGCCCAGGACTACGTGAAGAATCATTACCACCAGCCGAGCGACGAGTATCGCAGCGACTGGGATTTCAAGGGCTTGGCGGAGGTGGCCCGCTTCGGATATGAGTTGGGCCTGACCGCTGCGACGCAGCCGCAACCAATCGAATGGCTGCCGGGAGATGAATTCGCGAATGCGCGCAAGAAGCTCGCGTGGAATGAGATTGATGGAGGCGCGTTGTTCGCTGGGCGTCCCGACCTTGCGGTTGTGCACGCCGAGCCGATCATCTATCCTCCGCTCGCGAGGCAGACACGCATTTCGGGGACTGTCGTTCTCCACGTTACTGTTGGCACTGACGGGACAGTCGCGAACGTAAAGGTTCAAAGCGGGCATCCGCTGTTACACCAAGCATCCATAGACAGTCTGCGCCAGTGGAAGTTTACGCCGCAGTCCGGTGAACCGAGGACTTTTGAGCTGAAGTGCGAGTTTGCCTTGCGAGGAATCGGAGTGCGGTCCCTAAATTCATGGCGAAACTTTATAGTTGCCGAGCCGTTACACGTGTTGATCCTGGGGAATGCGCCAATAATCGACACCATGGCGGCCAGAACCGCGTCCTGAAGCACGCCAAGACTGCCGTTGCTATTGGGAGCGGTGAGGCAGAGTGCCCGGGCCACCCCCCCGAGGGAGCGAGAAAGAAAACTGGAAAGTAGAAAGCAGAAACTGGAAATTTGACAGGCGGCAGATACATGGCCCTCAGCGGGGCCAGACGCCGGCCGTGAAGGACTTGATGGTGTGAAAGCCGAGTTGCTCGTAGAGCTTGACGGCGGTGTGGTTGTCGGAGGTTACGGTAAGCGTTAATTCGCGGAATTTCATGGAACGCAGAGCGTCGACGGAGGTTTGCATGAGCATGCGGCCGAGGCCGTGGCCCTGGTAACCGGGGAGCACGCAGATTTGCGTGGTGTGGCCGACGCCGGAGGAAACCTCGCTGGTGAGCACGGCGGCGATCAGTTCGTCGCTGCCGGGCTCGTGAAGCACGAAGGAGGCGGCCGGGACGAACTGGCCGCAGCCGGGAAGCAGAATGATGTTTTTCAGGAATTTCAGGGCGCCGTTGCGGCTGCGGTACTGGTCGTTGATTTCGCCGTCGACGTGGTTCGCGTAAGCCAGAAAAATGAGCTTGGCGCAAGACTCGAAATAGCGGTCGGTCCAGCGGTTGAGTCGCAAGCTCGCGGACGCGCCGGATTTCGCTTCGTGGACTTTTTGCAGATCGAGGAGCATGAACTCGCGGGTGAAGAGGTGGAATCCCTGGTCGAGGAGCGGCGAATCCACGGGGCCGCTGAAGGGCATGAGCTGGGCTTCGATGCGCTCGAGGTGGGGAATGGCGCGCATGGAGTAGAGCATCTCCGCGAGCAGGCGCCGGCCGATGGAGTCCTGCGGGAATTTTGAGGAGACATACAGGCCGCCGATCAGGCCTTTCTGATCTTCGAGGACGTAGAAGGAATAGCCGGCGGCAGCGCCGTTTTCGAAGGCCACACATCCGGCGAGGGCGTGCGCGTCGAGGAAGCGTTTGATGAGTTCGAGGGCGCCGCGGTAGTCCCAATGCAATTCGTCGCGCCAGTGCCGGGCTTCTTCTTCGAGAAGCGGCTCAATCTGGCGGACGGTGGTCTGTCGCAAATCGACGATGTTCATGGATGAGGGGAAACCGGCGCGGCCCCTGCCGTGCGATTCCATCATAAAGGAGGTAAAGGAGATAAAGGAAGCAAAGGAGATAGAGGTAAAGGAGGGGACACAGGGAAATCTGCTGGTTCGAGGAGCAGTGGAAAAGATATGCTACGATGCAAATCGTCGCATTTGTAATGTGAGGTAGAGAGACGCGGCGCTGGCCGCCAGACTAGTTGCGCAGACTACGAATGCAGATCCTTCACGAACTCCGCTATCCCTCGAGGTGGTATACCAAGCTGCTGATGGCGTTGCTGGCGCTGGCCTTTTTTGCGGTGCTGGCGACCACGGCCATCGCGGAGTTTCTCGTCTACCGCATCGTGAAGCCGCAGCGGAGCGGCAGCGAAATCAGCATGGCAAGTTTTCCCGGCAGGCCGGAGGTGCTGGAGTTCGACGCTCCGGGGGGACTCGGAAAACGGGAAGGGTGGTACTTTCCCGGCTTGCGAGGCGCGCCGGTGATTGTCCTTTGCCATGGCTACGAATCCAGCCGCGGCGAACTGCTGACGCTGGAATCGGCACTACAAGACCACCAGTACAACGTTTTCGTTTTTGATTTCGCGGGGCACGGGATGAACACGGGAATCAGCACGCTAGGCTATCGCGAAGCGGACGAAGTGCGCGGGGCCGTGGATATGCTGGCCAAACGGGACGATGTGGACCCGGCGCGGTTCGGACTGTGGGGCTACAACCTGGGCGCTTACGCGGCGCTGCGCGAAGCAGAAAACGACAAGCGCATCCGCGTGCTGGTGCTGGACTCCGTGTACGACGAGCCGAAGCAGATGGTGAAAGTGGGCGTGGAGCACAACGGCCTCGGCGGATTCCCGTTCATGGTTCGCGCCGCGCAGCTGAGCTTTGAGTATTTGAACTACGCGCACCGCGACGACCCTCCGGTCTCGCGGCGATTGGCGGCGCTGAGCGGCGTTCCGACGCTTTATATCCAGGCGGTGGACGATCCGGAGCTCGCGGAGACCACGCGGCAGATGTTTTTGAAGGCGCCGGAGCCGCGCGAGCAGGCCATTATTCCACGCGGGAATTTTGTGAGCTTCAACGACGAAGAGAAGCGCACCTATGAAAACCGCGTGGTGACGTTTTTTCTAGTGAGGCTGCCTGCCGTCGGGAGACCTGTCCGCTGATCCCGGGTCTTGACACAAAGTCACGGCACTATGGAAACCGGACAACACGCACTTTAGTCCGAGACCTTCCAATTCGCTGCCTTCCTTGGGTGAAGTAAAGACCCAACCCGGTTTGACATGGCTTGGCGACCATTCCGGAAGTTCCCTGTGAAAATAAAAGTTCAAACTATATTGAAATGAGCGCTGAAGTTTGTACGTTGAAGCGCGGTCGGGAGAGTAGTTGCTCCAAATTGCTCTTGCGGCTTGCAGAGCGAAGCGCGGCGAAACAGAATGGTCTAGTGCCGGTCCTGCATATCCCATGAACGCCAAAACGATTGCCACGATGACCGTGAGCACAGTAACAGCGAGAGCCTGGGAAAGGCGCCACAGAATTCCCGGAAAAACTATCGCGAAGCCACCTGCCGCAAGAACTAAGGCTGCCCAAGGGAAATCTATTCTCGCCGACTGGAGGAAGGCAAAAATACTTAGGGTCATCAAGGTCACTCCGCTTGTGATAGCAATCCAACGATCTGCGGGCTGAGTTTTGCTTGCGCGCAGCGAAACGCGGTGAGCAGCAAGTATTTGCAGGGGAAGGATTGCGGGCAATATATAGCCCGGCAGTTTTGACTTGGATACGCTAAAGAAAACCACGAGAAAAATTGCCCAGCAGGCGAAGAACAGCCCCGGCGAATTTAGCCAGCCACCTTCCCTCCACGAAGTCGCGGCGTCTTTCAGATAAATAAAGGAGCTTAAGGTCCACGGCAGCAGACCTAGCGCGAGAATTGGAATGTAAAACCAAAAGGGCTGGATGTGCTGGAATTCGGGGGTGAGGTAGCGTTTGAAATTGTGCTCGATGATGAAAATGCGGAAGAAATCGGGATTGCGGCGGGCGCAGAGGATGTACCAGGGGAGAGCGGTGAGGCAGAAGGACGCGAGCGCGATGGGATGAAGGACGCGGAAGGCGTCGCGCCAGCGCTTCGTGAAGAGCGCCCAGAAAAAAATGGCGCCGCCGGAGAGAATGATGGCGGCGGGGCCCTTGGCAAGGACGGCGAGGCCGAGGAAGAAACCGAAAAGAACGAGCGCGAGCCACGGCGTTCGAGGAAGAATCGGCGTGTTTTCGTTGCGCGTTAGACCAAGGACGACGGCGGCGCAGACCATCGCGATGGTGAGCATGCCGCTGAAGGGCATGTCCGTGGCGGCGGCATGAGAAAAGCCAATCATGCCGACGGTAGTTGGAAGCAGAAGCAGCAGCCAGCGGGCGGTTTCCGCACCGTAGAGACGAAGTGCCAGCCAGGCCAGCGCAAGCGTGGCGAGTAGCGCGGAGATGGCGCTGGGCAGCCGCGCGGCGGCTTCGCTTACGCCGAAGAGCTTGAAGCTGAGTGCCGCACCCCAATAGAAGAGCGGAGGCTTTTCGAACCATGGCTTTCCGTAGAGACGCGGGGTGACCCAGTCGCCGGTTTCCGCCATGTCGCGCGCGATCCAGGCGTAGCGCGGTTCGTCCGGCCCAACGAAACCGATGGCGCCGAGATGGCTGAAATAGCAAACGTAGAGTGTCAAGAGGATAAGGATGGCCCACCCGATTCTGGCGGCGATGCTGGCGCGCGGGTTCTCGGCGACGGGGGCGGTTGATTCGGTCACGGAAAACTGAGTCTAACATCGAACCACTATCTTCCATCGATGGACCTCTTGCATACTGTCGCCCGGCGGGAAACTCGCGCGAACTTGGGCAAGCTATGAAGGAATGGGTCGAATACGCGGCGGTTTGGATGATTTTGAAGGGGCTAGGCGTGTTGCCACGCCCGATCGCGCGGAGTCTTGCCGCCGGAGTTGTGACAATTCTCTTCGCGCTGCTGCCGGGATTGAGAAAAACAGCCGAAGTGAATCTGCGGATTGCGTTCCCGGAATGGAGCGATGCGCAGCGCAAGGCGGTGGTGCGTGGGATGCTGCGCAATCTAGGCTGGATGGCGGCGGAGTTTGCCCGATTCCCCAAATATTCGAAAGAGAATATCGAGCAGATTGTGGCGCTCGACGGGCACGAGAATTTTCTGGAAGGGCAGCGGCGCGGAAAAGGCGTGCTCTATCTGACCGGGCATATCGGCGCGTGGGAGCTGTCTTCCTTCGCGCATGCGCTCTATGGATTTCCGCTGCATTATATGGCGCGGCGCATCGACAATCCGAGGATCGATGCGCTGGTGAACGAATACCGGTGCTTGCCGGGGAATCGCCCGATTTTCAAGAACGACTCAGCGCGCGTGATGCTGAAAGTCTTGAAAGAGGCGGGGACGGTGGGAATTTTGGCGGACCAGAACACCATGCCGCAAGAAGCCATGTTCGTGGATTTTTTCGGAAAGAAGGCCAGCACGACCACGGGAATCGCGCGTGTGGCGTTGCATACCGGCGCGGCGGTCGTGCCGGGGTATGCTGTTTGGGATGAGGGCAGCGGGAAGTACCGATTGCGTTTTGAGCCGCCCGTGGAGTTGATTCGCACGGGCGACGCGGAGCGGGACGTTCTGGAGAATACGCAAAAATTTACCAACGTGATCGAGCAGATTATCCGGAAGTATCCGGAGCAATGGATTTGGGTACACGGGCGGTGGAACACCAGGCCGGAGGGCGAGCCATCGCTCTACGATTCCCAGCGAGGCGAATGATGAGACGAACTGCTAAGGAATTGGCCGAAGCGATTGGCGCGAAACTCGAAGGCGACGGCTCAGCCGAACTTGGTGGGGTGGCGGCGCCGGAGCACGCCGGGTCGCGCGATTTGATCTATGTAGAATCCGCAAAGCATGCGCAGCGGGCCGCGGCTTCGGGCGCGGTCTGCGTTGTTGCGGGGGAGGGAATCGCGCTGGCGGGCAAAACGGTTTTGCGCAGTGCGCAACCAAAGGTGGCATTCGCGCGAGCGGCAGAGTTGTTGCTCGGGCGCGCCCCGATTGCGTCGGGGATTCATCCGACCGCGATAGTCGCGCCGCTTGCGCGGATCAGTGCGGGTGTGGGTATCGGGCCATACGCGGTGATTGGCGAAGACGCGCACGTTGGCCCGGGCACGCAGATCGGCGCGCACTCCGTGATCGGTGCGGGCTGCTGGATTGGCGAGAATTGCCGGATTCACTCGCGGGTCACGCTGTACGCCGGCGTACGCTTGGGGAACCGTGTGGAGATTCATTCCGGCGCGGTGATTGGTGCGGACGGTTTTGGGTACGCGTTCGGTGAAGGGAAGTACTGGAAATTTCCACAAGCCGGAATTGTGGAGATTTCCGACGACGTGGAAATCGGGGCGAACAGCACGATCGATCGTGGTTCGCTCGATGACACCCGCATCGCCCAGGGCGCGAAGCTGGACAATCTCGTGCACGTGGGGCACAACTGCCAGATCGGGGCGCACACGGTGATTGCCGCGCAAACTGGCATTTCCGGTTCGAGTGTACTGGGGCGCAACGTGGTAGTGGGCGGACAAGTGGGCATCGCGGATCACTGCAGATTAGAGGATAGAGCCGTCGCGGGAGCGCAAGCGGGCATTCCGACGGGCAAAACCATTCGCAGTGGGCAAACCGTTTGGGGGACACCGGCGCGGGAGATTGGTAAATTCAAAGAAATATATGTTTGGTATGCCAAGCTCCCGGAACTGGCGGCCCGCATCAAAGACTTAGAGGCTAAACTTGCCGCGAAGTGAAAAAGATCCGCGATTGCAGTGGCGCGTGGTCGTCGTTGGCGGGCACACGCGCAGCATTGGCAAGACGCAACTGGTGTGCGACGTGATCTCCGCCTTTCGCTCCGCGAACTGGATCGCGGGAAAAATCACCCAGTATGGGCACGGCGTTTGCGCGCAAAACGGAGAGAATTGCGATTGCGCGCCGGATGAGCATGTGTGCGCGATCAATTGGGAAACACAGGCGGGCACCGGTACGGACAGTGCGCGTTTTCTGGCGGCCGGGGCGCGGCGCTCCTTTTGGCTCAGGACCAAGCAGGGATTTCTCGCGGAGGGCCTGCCCCTGTTGAGGACGGCGCTGGAACAAGCGGCGGAAGGGGGCATAGCGGAATTGCCGCCGGTAATAGTGGAGAGCAACTCTTTGCTGCAATTTCTGAAGCCCAGCTTGTACTTTGCGGTGGTCGATCCGGCGAAGGAAGATTTCAAGGATTCGGCACGCGCGGCACTGGACCGTGCCGACGCCTTGGTGCTGCGCGGAACTGCCGATGCGCTCACAGCTGCAGTGCCTTCTTGGACAAAACTTCCGGCGCGCTTGCTGAAGGAAAAGCCATCCGTTTCGCAGCGCGAGGGCGACCCCTTGCCTGAGCCGCTGCACGTACTCGTCCAGCGCCTGCTGGAAGGGCCAGCAAATGTTTCGATTTGACAACGCGGAATTGCAAATCGCGCATCTTAATCGTTGACCGTCAACACGAACGCGGCGATAATTTAATAGTATCCGTGTTGCCCGAACCCTAACCGCTGCGTTGCCTTTGTGGGGAAGCGTTACGCAATCCGGCGGTTAAACTGATTCCAATCGTGGTTGCCCAGGCCTGCTGGGCTTGCCGGCTGAAGTACCGCTCTAGGGGGAGCACTGATGGCCTCATTCGTCCGAATGGGAGAAGAGATATCCGTCGCACCCGTGCCTCTGCCTTCGCACGAGCAGGAGTTGGCGGAGCGCCTGGAAAAAACCATCGAGCGCGGCGCGAATCACCTCCTTTCCCTGCAAGCGGAGGAAGGGTACTGGCAGGGCGAGCTGGAAGCGGACACCACCCTCGAATCGGATTACATCTATTACTTGCACGTCCTCGGGAAGGCCGATCCGGAGCGTATTGCCAAACTGGCGAACTACGTGCGCCGCCGGCAGCTCGCCGATGGCGGATGGTCGATCTATCCCGGCGGGCCATCGGAACTGAATGCCACTTGCAAGGCGTATTTCGCGTTGAAGCTGGCAGGCGACTCGCCCGACGCGCGCCATATGGCGCAAGCGCGCGAGACCGTCCATCGTCTCGGTGGCCTGGAGCACTCGAATTCGTATGTGCGATTTTACTTGGCGCTGGTCGGTGCCGTCGGCTGGGAGCTGGTTCCCTCGATTCCGCCGGAGTTCATGCTTCTGCCGAATTGGTCTCTCATGAGCATTTACGAGATGTCTTCCTGGACGCGCGGCATCGTAATTCCCATGGCCATCTTGTGTACGTTGCGGCCTGATTGGCGCTTGCCGGAGCGTGCTTCTGTCGAGGAATTGTTTGCAGACTCAACGCGAAAGGACGCGGCATTTGAATGGAGCGATCAGCTCATCTCCTGGAAAAACGTCTTCCTGGCCCTGGACCGCGGATTAAAGCTCTACGAAAAATTGCCTTGGAAGCCGCTGCGCCAGCGCGCGCTCCGCGAAGCGAAATCCTGGATGCTGAATCACATCGAGCGGACCGAAGGGCTGGCGGCCATCTATCCCGCAATGATGAATTCGATTTTCGCGCTGATGGCCCTCGGACACGGCCCGGACGATCCGCTGACCTGGCGGGAAATCAAGGAGTTTTCGCGATTTGAAATCGAAGAGGGCGACACCATTCGCATGCAGCCGTGTGTTTCGCCGGTTTGGGATACCTGCATCGCCATGGTCGCTCTGGAAGAAGCCGGCTTGCCGGCCGATCATCCCGCGCTGGTGAAGGCTGCGGACTGGGTGCTCTCGAAGCAAGTGCTCGGGCCGGGCGACTGGCAAGTAAAGAACAAGGACGCCGAACCGGGCGGCTGGGCCTTCGAGTTTCGCAACGATTTTTACCCCGACGTTGACGATACTGCGTTCGTGCTGATGGCGTTGCAGCGCGTAAAGTACACCGATCCAAAGCGTATGGAAGGCGCCATGCGCCGCGGGATTCAATGGCTGCTCAGCATGCAGAACCGCGACGGAGGCTGGGGCGCGTTTGACCGCGACAACGACCGGAAGTTTCTTTGCAACATTCCTTTTGCGGACCACAACGCGATGATCGATCCCTCGACCGCCGATGTCACCGCGCGTGTAGTGGAATGCCTCGGCCGATTTGGCTGGCCGGCGGAACATCCCGCGATCCAGCGGGCTGTCCAATTCTTGCTGAAGGATCAATCCGACGACGGTTCCTGGTTTGGCCGTTGGGGCGTCAACTACGTTTACGGGACCAGCGGTGTTTTACGCGCGCTGGAAACCGTATCGCTGACCGCGCGCGAGTACTGCCAGCGCGCCGTGATTTGGCTGCGCACCGTGCAGAAGGCGGACGGCAGCTTCGGCGAGTCGCTCGCTAGCTATGAAACGCCTTCGACCAAAGGCCAAGGGCCCAGCACCGCGTCGCAAACCGCCTGGGGTCTAATCGGTTTGCTTGCGGGCGCCGAGCATAGCGACCCTGCCATCTTCAAGGCGGTTTCGTACCTCGTGCACCAGCAGAAAGACGATGGCTCGTGGAGCGAGCCGGATTTCACCGGCACGGGATTCCCCGGTGTCTTTTACCTGAAATACCATCTCTACCGGAATTCCTTTCCGGTGTATGCGCTTGCGCGTTATTCCAACCAGTCGCGCCACGCGGACGAATATGCGGCGCTGAAGTTCCGGCCGGACGAATTCCGGCTGCGCAGCGGGTTTTAAAGCGCATGATGCGCTTTCCTCTGCGGCTCACTGCGGACCTCGCCCTGGCCCGCATCGCGCAAAAGCTGCGTCCCGCCGCAGCTGTTCGCCCCATACAGTTCGTCGAGGCAGCGGAAGTTTTCCATGCCGATTCCAGCCACCCCGTTTCGCACGAAAAGATCCGCGATATTATCGACAGCCGCTCGCCGGTCGTTTGGATTGGGGGAAGCGAGCCGCTGCATCATCCCGGCATTGCGCATCTGGTTCGCGCTATCACGCGAAGCGGTCATTTTGTTTTCCTCGAAACCGATGGAACTCTTCTGCGCCGCCGCATTCATGAGTTTCAGCCGGTGCCACGGTTCTTTCTAACAGTTCGACTGGAGCCCGAACATCTGGAAACCGGTGGATCGCCACTGGCCGTGGAGGGTATCCGTGCCGCGAGACTCTCTGGCTTTTTGATTTGCGTTCAGCTGCGCGTCGCTCCGGATACCAGAATGAGCGATGCCGCAAAATTGTTCAATTTGGCGCATTCCCTGGATGTGGATGGGTGTGTGATTTCGCTCGCACGCCGCGAATCGCACTCCGCCAATATAGAGGCGGCCGCCGCGCCGCTGAAAACGGGCGAAGCCCGAAAGTTGATTGGCAGCGCGTGGTGGGAATCATTTTCGCGCTTGATTGAGCCGGTTTTGAGCCGCGAAGGGAATGCCGCTCGAAGTGGGGAAGAGAAGAGCGGCGCGCCGATCGAGCAAGAGTCACGCGCCAACGAGGAAGGCGTGAAAGTCGCATGACCACGCTGGTCACAGGCGCGGCAGGATTCCTTGGCAGCCATGTCACGCGGCAGTTGGTGGCTCGCGGCGATGAAGTGCGCGTGTTGCTGCGCGCCTCCAGCACCAATCGCGCCATCGCGGATTTGTCGCTCGAATATGTGACCGGAGATTTGCGCGACCCCGCCTCGCTTGACCGCGCAATGAAGGGCGTCAAGCGCGTCTTTCATGTCGCCGCCGACTACCGCCTATGGGCCAGGCGCTCGCGGGAGATTTACGATTCCAACGTCGGCGGAACAAAAAATCTTCTAGATGCCGCCAAGCGCGCCGGCGTCGAGCAATTGATCTACACCAGCACGGTGGCCACCATCGCCGTCGACCGCCCGCAGCTTCCCAATGAATCCACCGACGCCAGATTGGAAGAAATGGTCGGCCACTACAAACGCTCCAAGTGGATGGCGGAAAAGGAAGCGCTAAACGCCGCTAAAAACGGTTTGCCGGTGATTGTGGCTATGCCGACAACGCCAGTCGGGCCGTGGGACTGGAAGCCGACACCCACCGGAAAAATCATCCTGGATTTTTTGAATGGCAAAATGCCCGGATACGTAGAGACTGGCTTGAATTTTGTCGGCGTCGAAGAATGTGCGGCCGGGCACCTGCTGGTAGCCGAAAAGGGTAAAGTCGGTGAGCGCTACCTGCTGGGCGGAGAGAATCTGACGCTCAAGGCTATGCTGGATAAGCTCGCGAAAATAACCGGCCTGCGCGCGCCCATCCTGAAAATTCCTCATGGGCTCGCGCTGGGTGTAGCCTATGCCAATACCGTGTTTTCGCGGCTGGTCGGGCGCGAGCCGGGCATTCCGATCGAAGGAGTAAAGATCGCGCGCCACATGATGTTTGTGGACTGCTCGCGTGCCAAACGCGAATTGGGTTTTCAAGCGGGGCCGGTATCCGCAGCGCTGGAGCGCGCCGTCCGCTGGTACGAAGCCAACGGCTACATCGCCAGGAGCCGCGCCAAGCGCATGGCCCACGCCGCCGCCTAGGTTTTGGTGGCATAGGCTTTAGCCTGTGCTTGGTACGCAGCAAAGACTTGTAGGGCGTAGCATGCTGCGCCCCCCGTAGCAACGCGTAAAGACTATGCGCATCTTGGTCACATTCGCCGTCGAAGCGGAATTCGCCCCCTGGCGGAACCGGCATGACTTTGTTCGAATCTCCATGCCGACTCCGATCGGTCTTCAAAGCTACTCCTTTTATCGAGGAACAGTTTTTGAGAATGACGTGGATGTGCTGCTCACGGGTATTGGATGGGATGAGAACAAAGGAGGAAACCGCCCTCGATTCGTGCTTCGTGAACTTCTGAGGAACAAGCCCGACGCATGCATCTCCAGCGGTCTAGCCGGAGGTTTGAGAGTGGACCTGCGGCGCGGCGATATAGCGGCCGCGACGGAAGTGTCGCTGCGAACGGGCGGGGATACGTTCCGCAGCAGCGCAAATCTCTTGTTGATCGCCAAAGAGGCTGGCGCGAAAGTCGGATTAAAGCAAATCACGGAGACACACATCATATTCGAGGCTTCTGCCAAGTCAGCACTTTCGAATTTCGGCGACTTCGTGGATATGGAGGGTTACCACATCCTTCAAATCGTGAGTAGCACCAGAATTCCGGCGATTTCCGTACGCGCCATCAGCGACACGCGCGACGTAGACCTGCCGCCTGAAATCGGCAAACTGGTGGATCGTGAAGGTCGCCTTCGAGCGATCCCGCTTCTGAAATTGGTCGTGAAACGGCCCGTTCGGATTCCGTCGCTTCTGACCTTCGGTGCGCAGAGCCGAAGTGCAGCGGTCGGTCTTGCTGATTTTCTTGACCGTTTCCTGGAGACTGCTGGTGGCGGCAAGTCCGAGGCGCAGGCCAAGCGCTTGGCAGTAGCTGCCCAATGAGCCGCACTGGCACAACCCTGGAAGCCGTGAAGACCTTGGGTCCCATCCCCAAGACCATGCGCGCCGGTGTCTACCGCGAAAAGGGAATCGTTCGCGTCGAGGAAGTTCCCGTCCCCGAGGTCGCCGAAGGCGAAGTCCTCATCAAAGTCGCCGTCTGCGGCATCTGCGGCACCGACATCAAGAAAATTTATCATGCGTACGTGCCGCCGCCACAAATTCTAGGCCACGAAGTAGCCGGCGCTGTCGTAGCCATCGGCCGTGGCGTGACGAAGTGGAAGCTCGGCGACCGTGTGATGAGCTTCCATCACATCCCGTGCGGCGCGTGTTTCTATTGCGAACGCCGCCTGTTCTCCCAATGTAAGCAGTACAAGACGACCGGATTGACCGGCGGATTCACGCCGAACGGCGGCGGCTTCGGCGAATACGTAAAAGCCATGCCCTGGGTGGCCGAACGCGGAATCATCGCCCTCCCCGACGACGTCAGCTTCGAGGAAGCCACCTTCATCGAACCGATCAACACGATCTTGAAAGCCGTGCAGAAGGCCCGCATAGCGGCAGGCGAAACCGTGCTGATCGCTGGCTGCGGCCCCATCGGCCTGCAACTGCTGATGGTGGCGAATCTGCAAGGCGCGAAGCTCTATACCAGCGACCCCATGGAAGTCCGGCGCGCCAAGAGCCTATCTTTAGGAGCATTGGAGTCCTTTAACCCCAGTGATGGTAAGCTTGTGGAACAGGTGAAGGCCCGAACGGAAGGCCGAGGAGCCGACGCGGTTTTGGTGGCGGTGGCTCACCCGTCCGTCGTGGTGGAAGCGTTGGCAGCGGCGAGACCCGGTGGGCGTATACTGCTGTTTGCTGCAAACGACCCGGTAACCAGAATCGAGTTTCCCGCCGCAGCCGTGGGGATCGACGAAAAAGAAATCCTGGGCAGCTACAGCGCTGCCGTCGACATCCAAGAAGCAGGGGCCGATCTGGTGCTGCAAAAGAAACTGCCGGTCATGGAGATTGTGACGCACCGGTTTCCGTTGGCTAGAATCCAAGAGGGTTTGGACCTGGCCGCCAAGCCGACCGCGGAATCTCTGAAAATTTTGATCACACACGCATGAGCACGACAACGCCAAAGAAGATGGAAGTAGGCGAAGAAGTGAAAGCTGCCGTATCCCACGTCACGGTGCCCTCTAAAATGACCGCGGCCGTGCTCTATGGCAGCGAAGATCTTCGCATCGAAAAAATTGACGTGCCCGCCGTGGCTGCCGACGAAGTCCTGGTGCGCGTGCGGCTGGCCCTGACCGACGGCACCGACCTCAAAGTCTGGAAGCGCGGCTATCACGCCAAGATGATTCAGCCACCCGCCGTGTTTGGCCATGAGCTTGTGGGCGAAATCGTGGCCGTAGGCAAGCGCGTGGATCCCCGCTGGCGCATCGGCATGCGCGTGATCGCTGCGAATTCGGCGCCTTGCTTGCGCTGCTATCACTGCCGCCGCGGCCAGGAAAACCTTTGCGACGATTTGTTATTCAATAACGGCGCTTACGCCGACTACATGCGCATCCCCGGCCGCATTGTCGTGGAAAATATGCTGGAAGTGCCGCACTCGGTGGACGATCAGAGCGCCGCCTTGGCCGAACCACTGGCCTGCGTGCTTCGCGGAATTCATGAGATGGAAGTGCGCACCGGTGATACCACCGCCGTGATTGGCTGCGGCCCCATCGGATTGAAATTTGTCCGCATGCTTTCGCGCCGGGGCGTGCGCGTCCTTGCCTTAGCGCGACGCCCAGCACCACTCGAAGTTGCCAAGCGCCTGGGAGCGGTCGCGGCCTTCAACGTCACCGAAACCGAGGACGTCGTAGCCGCGGTAAAAGCGCTTACCGAGGATGGGCTTGGACCGGACTCCGTGGTGGAAGCCGCGGGCAATCCAGCTACCTGGCAACAGGCGTTGGCGATGGTGCGGCGCGGCGGTGTCGTGAATTTCTTTAGCGGCCTGCCTTCCGGCACCCGCGTGGAAATTGAGCCGGCGGCGATCCACTATTCGGAAATCAAGCTGATTTCGCCGTTTCATCACACGCCGCGCTTTTTTAGAGAAGCTCTCGAAGCCATCCGCCGCGGCGATATCTCCGCCCGCGATTTTGTCACCGAAGAAATCCGCCTCGCGGACCTGCCGCAGGCCTTTGCGCGCATGAAGTCTCGTAGCGGCGAAATCAAGCTGGCCGTGCGGCCGTAGTTTTCCAGTGCTTACCACACCCGTCAATCCCTTAATGTTTGCGGCAGGGTTTGTAGTGTCCGCCTTCCGAGGCGGACTGCTGATGACCAGCCACTCACCCGCGCCGGCGCAGGGAGGGCGTCCGTCCTAATGCTGCATCCCGGCGAAATTGACATCACGCGCCATGCGCCCAACCCCGGCTGCTCAGCGGAAGAAGCGCAGCAATACACGCGCTGGCTCGCCACGCATCACTACGAAAATTTCAACGTCGTCTCCTGGCTGCTCCCCAAAGCGCTGCACCAGCATTTCTACAACGTCTATGCTTACTGCCGCTGGGCCGATGATCTCGGCGACGAAGTGCCCGAAGCGGCGCGCGCGCTGGAACTGCTTGCCTGGTGGGAACATGAACTGGATGCCTGCTATGAAGGAAAACCGTCGCACCCGGTTTTCGTGGCTTTGCGCCAGACGATCGTCGCCAAAGATATTCCCGAGCAGCCTTTTGCTGACCTCTTAAAAGCGTTCCGCCAAGACCAGACCGTGAAGCGCTATCCAAACTGGAACGCCGTCCTCGGCTATTGCGTTTACTCCGCGAACCCCGTAGGCAGGTTGGTGCTGTACCTCTGCGGCTATCGAGATGAAGAGCGCCAGCGTCTGTCCGATGCCACTTGCACGGCCCTGCAGCTCGCAAACTTCTGGCAGGATGTGTCCCGCGACCTTGACATCGGGCGAATTTACATTCCACTCGATGCGGCCGCGTCCCAGGGGCTTTCCGAGAGCGACATTATAGAACGCCGCTTCGATGACCGCTACGTCCGCTTAATGAAGGATTTAATCGCCCGCACGAGAACCCTCTTTGCCCAAGGCCGTCCGCTGGCAAAAATGGTGGACGCGCGCCTAAGCGTGGACCTGGAAATGTTTACCCGAGGCGGTTTAGCCGTTCTCGACTCTATCGAATCCATGGGCTACGACACGCTCCACCGCCGCCCCGCGGTCAGCAAACTCAAACAAGCCGCGCTCCTGGGCCGCGCTCTAGTGGCGCATCTAGCCGGCGGCAATCCGCGCACTGGTGAGGTAACTCCACTGCCCGGCGGAGAGGAGGGGCGTCCGCCGCGGCGGACTGCGCCCCATTTGAGCTCGACGATTTCGCAATCGTACGAAGAATGCCACCGCATCGCCCGCGCCTCCCAAAGCAATTTCTACTACGCCTTCTTCCTCCTACCCAAACCTAA